>Ga0187781_10000830_pt1 | contig 22735 bp, 15 predicted proteins | sample 0715_SJ02_MP02_2_FD_132447 | JGI IMG/M metagenome (GOLD analysis project Ga0187781, IMG submission 132447) | Tropical peat soil microbial communities from peatlands in Department of Meta, Colombia - 0715_SJ02_MP02_20_MG | ecosystem: Environmental > Terrestrial > Soil > Wetlands > Peat | place... | reverse complement strand
GGGCTCGCGTGTTCCTTACGCCCAGGCTCGCGATGGGCTCTTCCCACAATTTCTGGCGCAAGTGCATCCTCGCTTCCGCACTCCGGCGGCCGCCATCGCCGCCCAAAGCGTCATCGCCGGCCTTCTGGCGCTGACCGGGCAATACAAAGGGCTCTACACCAAGGTAATCTTTTCCGAATACCTCTTCTACGCCTTGGTGACTGCCGGCATTTTCATTCTGCGCCGCCGCGCGCCCGGGCTCGAGCGTCCTTACCGCACCTGGGGATACCCGATCGTTCCTGCGGTTTTTGTTGTTCTATCAGTGGGCGTGCTGGCGAGCATTTTGCGTCAGCAATGGTCGGACTCAGCTTGGGGACTGGCGCTGGTAGGCAGCGGCATTCCCGCATACCTGCTCTGGAGGAAATGGAAGCGTACCGTTTCTCCGCGATCTCTGTGACCTCCGTGGTGAGTCTCTCATGAGGAGAGATCTCTGCGTGCTGATAAGGATTTCCGGATCGCCAATCGCCCATCGTCAATCGAGGGAGAGCTGTCCATCGACAATCGGCATTTCACTTGCACCGTCGCGGTTGGCGATGCTAGCCCACTGCTCTCCGATTCTCCTCGAAAGTGAAAAGACATCGCTGATCTGGACCAATCCCGCCAGCTTGTAGTCGGCGAAAGAGGCGAGGCCGGCAGAGGCAACACAGCCGCATTCCGCGCATACGGGCCGGCCACCAAACTGGCAGGGAGAGATGCGGGTAGTGAGATCGGCCGAGATGCAGGTTGTCACCTGCGCGAAGATGCACTGTTGCGGCGATTGGGGCGGGTGCAGGAATCCCGCCAGCACGCGGTCTGGAAGGTCCAGGAGAGGAAAGCTCAGGCGCAACCTGGAGAGTTCCTCGAGCGCTCTCGCCCGGTCCTGAGGGGTCAGCCGTTCTTCGCTTTGCTCGCCTTCCTGCGGCGTGTAGAGGCTGAACCAGAGCCTTCGCACTTCCAGCCGCCTCGACCAAAACTCCACAAACTCGCGCAAATAACCCGGGCGCTGGAGCAACTGCTTTGTTATGGTGCAGTGGACGAAGATCCGATGTCCGGCAATGTGCTTCAGGACGCGGTCGTAAGTTGCGGGAGCGCGACGGCGATCGTGTTCGGGCTGAAGCCCGTCAATTGAAACGGCAAGATAAAGATTGGGTAGATCGTTCCAGGCGGGGGGAATGGGTCGGACCGCACTGGTCACAAGGAGGACTTCCACGCCCATGTCAGCTAGTTTTGGGAGGATTAATTCCAACTCGCGGTATCGAACCAACGGTTCCCCGCCAACAATCGAGACATGCAGGGGCCGGAATCGCCGGACCAAAGCTAACACGCCCCGCACCAGCGCCTCGCCGCGATAATCGCTCAGTTGGCGGAGAGGCCCGGCATTGCCTAGATGCCCTGGTCCATACGCGTAACAGCCGGGACAGCGAAGAGGGCACTCGCGAGTGATTTCAATCGAAAGGAAAGGCTTGTACCCGCGCAGCACACGACCCCACGCTGGGATCAGGTCAACAGGTCTCATAAAGGTCTTTATTCTCTTTTCAAAGCGCTTGGCAGCCCTGCCTGCCCTTGCGAAATGGCCCCTTTGCCGCTGCGCATTCTGCGGCGCACGGACCACCGCCTTAGTTAGATTACCGCTTGCGACCCAAGGTTGCCGATGAGAAGACTTATCACGCAATTTCCAAGCAAAAGCGCCACGCTTGAAACTTTGAGGCAGCGTGGCCATCAAAACAAAACATGGGGGAACACATGAAGATCAGGAAAACAGTCATGACCCGCCGGGTCGACCGAGCTTCCGCTATCGAGAACCGCGACTCAAGCCTGACTCGCTTGGGGTTTTTTAGGCGCCTGCTCGCCCTTTGTCTTTTGAGCGCTGCCGCAGTCATTGCCGCTGAGGGCCCCATTCCTCCCTTCACGGGGCCCGCGCCGTCCGCTAAGGGTGAACAGACAGCGGTGCTTGCAGGAGGATGCTTCTGGGGTGTAGACGCCGTATTCAAGCATGTGAAAGGCGTTGAAGACGTGGTTGCGGGCTATGCCGGAGGAAGCGCGGCGACCGCACACTACGAGGTGGTAAGCGCCGGCGGGACCGGGCACGCCGAGTCGGTGAAGATCACCTTTGATCCTGCAGAGATCTCGTATAGCGATTTGCTCAGGATCTTCTTCTCCGTGGCCCATGATCCGACCCAATTGAACCGTCAGGGTCCGGACACGGGAACGCAGTATCGCTCGGTGATCTTTTACGCGAATGAGGATCAAAAGCAGATTGCTTTGGCCTATATCGCTCAACTCAACCAAGCCAAGGTTTTCAGCAGGCCTATCGTGACCCAAGTCGTCCCTCTCAAGGCGTTCTACCCCGCCGAGGGGTATCACCAGAATTTCCTTGCGCTCCATCCCGATAATCCCTACATCGTCTACAACGATCTACCCAAGCTCGAAAAGCTCCGAGAGCAGTTCCGAGCTCTCTACAGGTGACATTGCCATCCGCGGCTCAGAGAAACCTAAATCAGTACTTATACGTCCACATTCCTTGGTACGATTCTTACGATAAGGAGGTTGACCACGATGTACGGACGATTGCTTAGAATCGCAGCGAGTGCGTTGCTCGTTTTAGGTGTGTCCCTGTGTGGAGTTCGAGCACACGGGCAGGAGGCTCCACAGGCCCCTGGCGGAGAGCACATGGGGCCGCGACATCGGATGACCCCTGATGAGGAACTTCAAAGGCTGGATAAGTCGCTGAAGCTCACCGACGATCAGAAGAGCCAGATCAAGCCCATCCTCGAGGACCGGCACAAGCAGATGGAAAGTCTTCATTCTGACACCTCTCTTTCACTCGAGGACCGAATGGGCAAGATGCGGAGCCTCATGAAAGAGAGCAACGATAAGATTCGCGACCTGCTCAACGACGACCAGAAGAAGAAGTTTGATGAGATGCAACAACATGGGCGCGGGCGCATGGGAGGACACGGGCCGGGCGAGGGCCCACCACCTGCACCGCCCCAGTAGAAGACCGCCCCGGTCAAGTGGAATAACTAGTTGACCTGTCATTCCGAGCGAGACGAGCTCCGAATCCTGAACTCCGATGGAGTCTATCGGACTCCTGAAATCGGAGAATCTCGCTCCGGAATGACAGCATTGTCGTTCAGGGCCTGATTTCTTACTACGTTCGGAGTGCTGCTGCTGCCCTTTAAGCGGCGGACAGTTCCCGATACCGCTTGGCCATCTCTTCGAGCGGGATGGGCGCGTAGTCGCCAACGTGTCCGGCCTGGCCGAACTGCGTCATGCGCAGGGCCACAACCCTTCTCATCGCCTCGCGGGCAGGCTTTAAGTAGCTGCGCGGGTCGAACTCTTCCGGCTTTTCCGTGAAGACTTTGCGGATGGCGCCGGTGATGGCAAGCCGGCAGTCGGTGTCGACGTTGACCTTGCGCACGCCGTTCTTGATGCCGAGCTGGATTTCCTCGACGGGCACCCCCCAAGTGGGCCTCAGCTTTCCCCCGTACTGGTTGATGATGTCCTGCAATTCCTTCGGCACGCTCGACGATCCGTGCATGACCAGATGCGTGTTGGGAAGCCGCTTGTGTATTTCGATGAGGCGGTCCATCTTGAGCGTTTCTCCGGTGGGTTTCTTGGAGAACTTGTAAGCGCCATGGCTGGTGCCGATGGCGATGGCGAGCGCATCCACGCCCGTCAGCCCTACGAACTCCGCCGCCTGGTCCGGGTCGGTGAGATGGCTGAGGCCGTCCAAGCCTGCGCCGTGGCCGTCCTCGATGCCGCCCAGGACGCCGATTTCGCCCTCCACGGTGACGCCCTTGGCGTGCGCCGCTTCCACGACCTCCCGCGTGGTCTTCACGTTATACTCGAAGGTTGAAGGCGTCTTCCCGTCAGGCATCAGCGAGCCATCCATCATGACGCTCGTGAATCCCAAGGCAATAGCTGATTTGCATGTCTCGGCGCTGTTGCCGTGGTCCTGGTGCAGGACCATGGGAATTTCGGGATAGAGTTCGGTGGCCGCCAGCATCAGGTGGTAGAGAAATCGGTCCTGGGAGTAGCTGCGCGCCCCACGGCTGGCTTGGACAATCACGGGCGACTGGGTCTCGCGAGCCGCCTCCATGATCGCCTGGATTTGCTCCATATTGTTGACGTTGAAAGCGCCAACCCCATAGCCGCCCCGGGCGGCTTCATCAAGTAGCTGACGCATGGATACGAGTGGCATATTAAGTATTCTCCTTAGATTTCTGTGGGTTCGTTCATCCCGAAGTTCAAATATCATCCGGGACTTTCCAGTATGAATCCCGGAAATATAACACCTTACACCAACTTATATCGGGTTGGGAAGCTCAGCGAATGAAAGGAGCAGACAGTCTCAAGGAATTCCTGATGACCGGAAAATGCGGTCCAGCCCCGCCCTGATTTTCGAATTTCGATTTTAGGTTACTCGGCGGGGGCGAAGTAGCCAGGCTTGGCGCGTACCTGCAAACCCTTGAGGAGCGGCTCAATGGAGATGCTTCGAAAAGTCCCATCGTGGGCCGTGTTGGTGGAAACGTATGCGAGGCTGTATTGGCTGCGCAGTTCTCGAGCGATCTCACGGAAATCCGCGCCGGTCTCGTCGGGCTTAAAAGGGAAAAAGGCCCGGCCCCCGGTTTCCTCTGCCAAGCGTCGCAGAACCTTGTCCCCGTGTTCCGGCACACCCATTTCGCCGGTGCTGATGGTGTAAATGGTCACCTCCGCTCGCTGCGCCATAGCCAACGCTTCTTCGCGTGTGTTTTGGCTCTGATTGTCCTCTCCATCGCTGATGATGATCATCACGCGGCGGAGATAGGGCTCCGGAGGCGGAAAGACTAGCATCTTTTGCCGGCAGGAAAGGTAGATGGCATCGAAGAGGGTGGTCACGCCGCCCGCCAGCAGGCCCTGGATCGCCTTGGAGAGTTTTTCCATGTCGTCGGTGTAGTCTTGCACGGTCTGCGGCTGCAAGTCGAAGGCCTCCACAAAGGCCAAGTCCTTGCCCGGACGCAACGCAGTGTTGAGAAAATCGATGGCGGCCTCCTGCTCGAAACGCAGCCGGTCGCGAATACTGGCGCTGGTGTCAATCAGGACGCCGATGCGAAGGGGCAGGTTCGTTTCCCGGCTGAAATAGCGGATGGTCTGCGGCTTGTGATCCTCATAAACGCGAAAGTCCTCCTTCCCCAGACCGTTCTCCAAGCGGTTCTTCTTGCTGGTCACCGTCATGAGGACATTGACCAAATCAACGCGGACCTTGATATTTTCACTGGGAGCCGGAGTCGGCGCGGGAGTTTTCGCAGGCTGTTGTGCGCCAAGCGAGCCAGCCAGCAATAATAACGCAGACCAGACGGCAGCCAATCTCTTCATCATCCTGTCTTCCCATGGCCGATGGCTGATTGTCGATTGCTTGCCGACATTAGGGATCACCGTCCGTGAAGAAAGCAATTCGGCGCTTCAATCTACAATGGCCAATGCCCTACCGCCTCCGGTCCCTTAGTTTCTCGCGCATTTCGCGTTCCGTGCGCGCTTGCTTCAATTGCCGGAGCAACCCGGACAAGGATTCCTCAGGCTGCTGTTGCCGCAGGTCGTCAGCCTTTTTGCGAATATAAGGCACGGCGCGGATCAGGGCCGCAATGATAAGAGCAACGAGGATGGTGCTCACCGCTCCCAGGATAGCATGGGACTTAAACACATTGACCCACCCCGCAATCAGCAATAACACCAGCACCAAACTGAGCGCGGCGACGAGGCCGGCGGCATAATCAGCCAGCCAAAAGACCCATGATTTTCTCATTGCATCCGCAACCTTAACTCAGCGGGGGAGGATTGGCAAGCCCCTTGCCTCCGTACCTAGTGCCTAGTGATTAGTGGCTGGTGCCGATTGGCGGGCCAGAGAAACTTTTCGATGCAGAATGGGTGTCAGCGATTGGGCGGCCGAGCGGCAAGCAGCCTGAGCGGAAAGGAAACAAAAGCAAAGCCTACCTAACTGAACGACGAAACACTAGGCGCTTGACGTTAGACACTAGCCATTACCCGCTAGCCACGGCCCTCCTGAGTCCCGCCTGCCATGCGGCCTCGAGGGCGCGCTCGAATTCGGCGGGCGTGACACGCCGGTTGATTTCAGAGTGGTCGGATGTAGAGACCTTGCCCGCGGGATGGTATTGGGCCATGACGTTGACGTAGGTATCAGGAGAGAGTTCATCCGCAATCCAGCGCATCACGGCTTGCGTTCCGGCCACCTCTCCGGGCATCACTAAGTGGCGGATGAGCAGGCCGCGCCGGGCCAGGCCTTTAGGAGATATCGCGAGGCTGCCAACTTGACGGTGCATCTCTTTGATCGTGCGGCGGGCGACTTCAGGGTAGTCAGGAGCCCTCGAATACTTGCGCGCCATTTCAGAATCCCAGAATTTGAAGTCGGGCATGTAGATATCCACCAAACCGTCGAGCAAGGCCAAGCTCTCCATCGAGTCATAGGCGCTCGTGTTGTAAACCAGCGGCAGCCTCAGGCCCCCTTCAATGGCGAAAGGCAGTGCTTCCACGATCTGCGGCACCACGTGTTCCGGAGTCACGAAATTGATGTTGTGGCAACCTTGGGCCTGAAGCTCCAGCATCATGGCAGCAAGCTCGCGCGGCGGGGTCGGGGTGCCTCGCACTTGCCAACTGATGTCGAAGTTCTGGCAGAAAACGCAGCGCAGGTTGCAGCCCGTAAAGAAAATTGTGCCGGAACCCTTCCAGCCGCGCAGACAGTCTTCCTCGCCATGATGCGGAAAGTAAGTGGAGACCCCCGCATGACGGCCCGTCCTGCAAACTGCGAACTTGTCTACCATACGGTTCACTTTGCAGTTTCGCGGGCAGGCAGCGCAGGCTTGGAGCAATTTGAGCGCCAGCTCCACCCTTTCTCCCAGCTCTCCGCTGGCATAGGTTCGCAAATAGACGGGCTCAGACATCTCGACTCTCGGGGCACTCACCCCTAGCATCGACAAGAGAGCTTCAAATGGCAAATGGCACGGATAAGACCATTTGCCGTTTCCCAATTGAAATGGCCACGACCTCAGTGGGCTGCCCCAGGCCCTTTGTGGGGCCGCACTTTCTTCATCAGGAACATGAAGGGAATCATGCTCAGGATGACAACCGCCATCAGCCAGAAGTCATCAAGAAAAGCCAACATAGTGGCGTGCCGCATCAGCAGTCCGTAGGCCAGCCCTTGCGCCTGGCCGGCTGCCTGAACGGGATCCGATCCCCGCGCCGAGAGCATTTGCTTGGCCCCGCTCAGCATGGCTTGGTAGGCGGAGTCGAGGGGAGTCATATGGCTTACCAGCACCGACTGGTGAAATTGGGCGCGCCGAGCCAGCATGGTCACCACTCCCGCGATGCCCACGCTGCCTCCGATGTTGCGCGCCAAGTTGATGATCCCGGTGGCGTTATTGATCTTCGCTTTGGGAATGAAATAGAAGGCCATGACGTTTATAGGGACGAAGAGGAAAGCCATTCCGGCAGATTGATAAACTCTGGCCATCATCGCCGTGCCAAAACTGACTTCCAGGTTGAAGTGCGCCATGTGAAACAACGAGAGCGACAATAGCGACAGGCCGAACACCACCAACCAGCGCGACTCGAATCGGTTGAGCAGCTTTCCCACCACCGGCAGCAGGATTACCACCAGAATTCCACCTGGGGAAAGCACTAACCCGCTCAAGAGTGCGGTGTACCCGAGCAGGGTTTGCAGGAAGATCGGAAGCAACGCGGTGCTACCATAAAGCACGACTCCAAGCATAAACATCGTCATGGTAGCGATAAGGAAATTGCGTTCCTTGAGAAGGTGGAAATCCACCGCTGGGTCTTCCCGGCTGAGTTCCCAGAGCAAGGCGCCCAAGAGTCCCACCGCCGCAACGACCGAGCACCAGACGATGAAGTTCGAGCCGAACCAATCCTCGCGCTCACCCTTATCAAGAACCACCTGGAGGAATCCCAGTCCGACACTCAGCAGGCCAATACCGATGTAGTCAATCTTGGCCCCCTCGCGCAGGCTCTTCCGCACCAGATACGGCGGGTCAAAGATAAGAAAAGCAGTAAGGACCAGCGAGATCACTCCCACCGGAATGTTGATAAGGAAAATCCAGCGCCAACTGTAGCTGTCCGTGATCCAGCCGCCTAGGGTGGGGCCGATGATGGGCGCCAGCACCACACCCATTCCGAAGACCGCCATGGCCATGCCCCGCTTTTCCTTCGGGAAGCTCTCGAGCAAAATGGCCTGCGAGATGGGCTGCAAAGCGCCCCCGCCCGCGCCTTGCAGAATCCGGAAGAACACAAGCAGGGAGAGACTTGGCGCGAGCCCGCAAAGCAGTGAGCTGAGTGTGAAGATGACCACGCAGGTCATGTAGAAGCGTTTGCGTCCGAAGTACGAGGAGAACCATCCGGTGAGCGGAAGGACTATGGCATTCGAGACCAGGTAGGAAGTAAGAACCCAGGTGCTCTCATCCACTCCAGCCGAAAGGTTGCCGGCGATGTGAGGCAAGGCCACATTGGCCACGCTGGTGTCCAGCACCTCCATAAAAATGGCCAACATGACCGTGAAGGCAATTATCCACGGGTGCGTTTCACCGTTTTGTCGCGCGCGGGCAAGGAGAGGACGCATAGGTGGTTGCCGGGGTTGCCATTCCGACACTAAACGGAGCGAAGGGAAGGGATCACGTCCCGCAAAGAAGCCGAGACTTTCCTCCCGTGACTGCGGGATCGGAATGACAGGCCCGAGGGCCGCTCAGCACCCAGCTAAGGCTACCCCGAAAGGCCCGGCGAGTGGAAGAGACGAATTGTCGCGCCGCTGCGCTCCCCAGTGGATCGCGGGTTTGAATTCGCGGCCACCACCCCCTAACCCCCTCCACGAGGAGGGTAATCAAGCAGCACTAGGGATTTGGCTTGGTTGCAGGCTTGCCAGCTTCCGTCGTCTTGGGTTTAGGGGCGGCTGCAGCCTTGGGCTTGGGGTTCCAGAACTCGGGCGCTACTGCCGTCACCTCCGGCGGAAGGTTGCTGAGTTCCGGCACGACGCGATAGAGAACATACTCCACGCCCGCCACCGCCTCGGCGTTCAACTTTTGGAATCTCCGGTAGCCCTCTTCTCCCAGCATCTCTTGCATAGAGGTGGCCTGATCCAGTTCGGCCAAGGACGCCATGAGTCGGGTGATGTAATACGTTCCAGGGTTTCCGCCTGCCGCCACTTGCGATATCCAACGCATGCCAGGAGCGTTACTCCTTTGTGAGGCGGCGTTGATTTCTTTCATCATCGCTTCAAACTCGGTTGCATGCCCTGGGCGCACACGAACAATGACACTCCGAATCCAGCGTGCTTTGCCGAGAATTTGCAGGTAGGCAGCCCTATCGGCAGGCGGGTTATAGGACAGATCCCAGCGTCGCTGGCGAATCTCGGTTCGAGAACTCTCCAGAGTGTCGTCGAATTGTTGAAAGAGGGCCCTGGTTCCTGCTTCGCCGTAGGCTTTGCGGAGCGCACCCTCGAAAACTTCAGAGCTCTTCTCGACGTCACCGTAGCTATCTCGCGAGCTGCTGAAGACCACCGTATTCTGCTCGCCATACTCCACCTCGAGGGCCAGCCATATGTCGCCATTGTGGCGCCGATTGGCGTCCACGATTTTCTTGTTAACATCGTCGAAGGCCGCGCGCTTTTCGGGCTTAACTCTGGCAATGTACACATCCAAATACCCGCCCTGCTGCTGGGCCAGTCCTACTGCGGTCGTGAGTAGGACGAGCAGTAAGGCACCAAAAGCTCTTCGCAACATGATCTCCTCCCAATGATTGTTGAAATCGGAATCCTGAGACTACCAGGTGCAATTAATGTATCGAGGAAACGACCATTTGTCAATGCAGGGGAGAACTTCCGGGAGAGTTTCCTATCTGTTGACATTAAACGCCAGACGTTATAGTTTGCGGGCGTGACTAAAGAGATCACGATCACCACGAGGAGGGCCACATGACGAAGAAACCGAAGCCAGTAGTACACCCCGGCGAGATTCTCCGGGAGGATTTCATGAAGCCCCTTGGCCTCAGCATGAACAAGTTGGCCTTGGATTTGCGCGTCCCCGTCACCCGCATCGCCGAGATCGTCCACCAGCGCCGCGCCATCACCACCGATACGGCTCTTCGCCTGGGACGCTATTTCAATACCAGACCGGTTTTCTGGATGAACCTTCAGGTTCGCTATGACCTCGAAGTCGCTAACGACAAGCTGGCAAACAGGATCGCCCGAGACGTGCAGCCGATCGAAGCAGCCGCGATTTGAAAATGCAACGGTGCATATTATGGAAAAGGGACTTCGCAGATCGTTCCTATTCCACCGTGGCGAGGGGGAGGGAAAGATGGCCTGGCTAGATTGGGTAATCATTGGGTCAATTGCCTTGCTGGCAGGACTCATGATCGGAACACGGAGGCGCTGGGGAGCCTTTTTTGACAAATCTAGGTCTCAAGGGCGGAAGAGGGTCTCCCCGGAGGGTCACAGGGGGTCGCAGTTGGGCGTTGCGCCAAACAATGCGCGGTCCCAGCGGTATCCCTCGGTGGAGGCTGCCACCAACGGTCTGACGGGCGTCAAAACTCGGCGCACCTTCAACGAAGCACTGGGGGCGGAATGGCGGCGCGCATCCCGCACCAATCGGCAGTTCTGTCTGGCGATGGTGGATCTCGACAGATTCAAGCAGGTCAATGACCGCATGGGGCGCTTGGAAGGAGACAAAGTGCTAACCATCGTGGCTGCCTTGCTTGACGCCCGATCCAGGCGCTCAAATTTGGTGGCCCGATATGGTGGGGACGAGTTCGCCCTCCTGATGCCCGATGCGAACACGCTTCAAGCAGAGATTCTGGCGGAGAGGCTGCGGGCTGCGCTGGAAGCGGACAACGTCCTGCGCGCCCACGAGCTGACGGTAAGCATCGGCATCGCAGCATTCCCGGATCACGGCTTAACTCCCGAGGAAATTCTCAAGGTGGCGAATGACGGCGTTTCACTTGCCAAGCGCTGTGGGGGGAACTGCGTGAAAATGGCTCCACTCAGTCCCAAGCCAGAGGATGCGGAACGTGACAGGAAATTGCTGGAAGCGTATCTCGGAGCGGCAGAGGAACGGATGTTTCCCAGCGCTTCCGACACAGGTAGGGGCGATCCGCCCAGCGTTCCGAAGCCTTCGGACGATGGGTCGCGAACTGCCACGACGAGCGCGGTGCAGGCGAACCCCCTTTTGAGGACGATCACTGCCTTGGCTTTCGCCGTAGAGGGCAAAGGTCCTTACACGAAGAACCATTCTCCGGCAGTTTCCAGGTTGGCTGCCGGGATCGCCATGCAGGTGGGATTATCCCCTGCCGAAGTCGAAGAAACTCGCCTGGCGGGCCTGCTTCACGACATCGGCTATATCTGCTTGCCTGAATACGTGCTCAAGAAGCCCACATTGCTGACGGCGGAAGAGTTCGAGATCATGAAGAGCCATGCGGCCTGGGGCGCAAAGATGTTGGAGCCTTTGAACTCGAAAGCTATTGAGAGCATCGTGCTTCACCACCACGAGCGCTACGATGGCAACGGCTATCCGGACGGGCTGGCGGGAGAGAACATTCCACTAGGAGCACGAATTGTGGCGGTGGCCGAGTGTTTCCACAACATGATTTCTGATCTGCGTTACAAGAGCGCCCGCACCTTCGAGGATACGCTTGCCGAATTACGCCGCTGCTCTGGAACGCAGTTTGACCCCAGGGTCGTGATGGCCTTCTTCGACTGGCTCCAAACCAATGGTGATCTCAGTCTCAAGTAGCGGCGCTGTCCGTTGGCTGAAGGAGAAGCTTTGCCCTTGCGAAGGACACCTGACCTGAATAACAAAGGGCCGCGACTGGCCGGAAAGCCGGAGGCTTTTCAATGAACTGGCGGACGTAGCGCTCTGAGCGTTTGCGAGAGGGCCGGCGATTTGACAGCCCTACGGCCAGCGTCTCCCCTTTACACTCTCCGCGACGAAGGAGGAAAATCGCCGGCTAGTTGGCATCTGGCGCACGGTCGGCTTTGGAATACCGTTTAACTTCCGGAGACGCTGAAGACGCCTCGGTCAATTCCTCCCCAATCTCGATCGAAGAGGGTGTCACGCGCACAGCCTTGTACTTTCCGGCGAACAATTCGCCTTCGTGGACAAGGTAGACCTGATCGCGGACTGCAACAATGGCCTCCCTCTCCCCGTTGGCTTTTTCCACATACCCAAGCGTCGTGACGTCCGAGTGACTCACACCCCCCTCAGGGGTGGAAGCGGGCAAAGCTGAACAAGTTGGCGCCTGGATGGTTTCAGGCGGTTTGGGGTGGAATTGATCGCTCGTATAGTCAGCCAAGGGTTCCGATTGGAGTGTGGCGGATGCCTCTGAGCGCGGCTCGCCATTGTCCCCAGGAATGGGAGCGGGTTGCGGCGAAAGGGCTGTCTCCACCTCGGCAACCGCTGCGGGTGAACTGCTGGCATCCTGGCCCGAAGCGGTCGGGCCGGCGGCGTCAGCCTGAGAAGCAGTCGGGTCAATCGGCGGAAGCGGGGCTTGGGCGACTTCGACCTCAGCCTGGGAAGGCGCCGAAACGTGGAAGTTCTGCACAAATGCCTGGCTTTCATGGACAAGGCCAACATGGTCACCCTCAGCTACAATTGCTTCAACCTTTCCGTCCGCAGTCTCCGCATAGCCCAAATCTTGTCGGGCGGGTGGTGGAGCGCTGGTAGCAGGAGCAGCCATTTGGGGCGGCACGCTTGCACTCGCTGCCTCTTGGATGGCAGCAGGCGATCTCATTTTCGCCGATTCGTCAGCGCGGACCGACGTAGTACCGTGCCCGACCTGCGCCGCCCCCCCGCGCTCCGTAGACGGCCAAGAATGCTTCACAACTTTTGCAGCCGTGGACGACGACGTGGCCGCCGAGGACACCAACCGGTCACCCGAAGTTCGCAGGGCAACCAGGTCATCGTTGGTAAAAACCCTGGTCTTTTTCGTAGACTTTGCGCGCTGTGCTTTGAGTTGGCGCGCAACATCACCAAGGGGCACCGAACCCGTCCAATTCTGTGCCTGGGCTATGACTGCCCCCAAAGCCAAAGTAACGGTCGTGGTTACAATACCTGTCGTTAAACCCTTCATGGATGCATTCTCCCTTGCCGGCGAACGAACCGCTTCCCTTAATCTACGCCTTTCAAAAACCAGAATCAATGACACTTTGGGTTAAGTTTGGGTTAAGCCAGGTCGCAAATGACGCACATCATTGAAATGTCCATATAGGGGAGTTACTATGGGGCGCTTGAGGCAAGGAGATTGCCCGTGGGTAGACTCTCCCGGTGTCCGCAGTCTCTGCGATTCTTGCTTTTGTTTGGCGCCTTTAGCGGCACTTATTCCTTGGCACAGAACGCCCCCGGCTCACGGATCAGTCAACTAATCGACAATCGAGTCCGTGTTACCCTGAAGGGGAACGTCCACCCGCTCGCCCAGCCGCGCTACGACCAGGGCGCGGCGCCCTATGACCTGCCCATGGAGCGGATATTCCTGGTGCTGCGACGCGGGCCAGACCAAGAGGCGGCCCTAGGGCAACTGCTCGATGACCAGCAAGTGAAGTCCTCTCCTCGCTACCACCAATGGCTGACGCCGAAGGAATTCGGCAAGCAATTCGGACCTGTTGACGCGGATATTCAGGAGGTCACCGGATGGCTGACAACACAGGGCTTTCGGGTGACGAACGTTGCTGCGGGACGCACGGTCATCGAGTTTTCCGGCACGGCGGGTTTAGTACGGCAAGTCCTGGGCACGGAAATCCACAAATTCCGAGTTAACGGCGAGGATCATTGGGCGAACACAAGCGACCCGCAAATCCCCGCCGCGCTGGCGCCAGTGGTGGCAGGCTTCGCTTCGCTCAACAATTTCCCCAGAAAGCCCTTGGTTAAGAGCCTTGGCACCTTCTCGCGCTCGAAGTTGACCGGCAAAGTGCTGCCACTTTTTACCTATCCGCCCTGCCAGGGAACCGATTGTACCTACAATTATGCCGTGGGGCCCACTGATTTCGCGACCATCTACAATGTGGCGCCGCTCTGGGCCAAAGGCACGGACGGCACCGGGCAGACCATCGCCGTGGTAGGTGAAACCAATATCAATCCCCAAGACGTGACGGACTTCCGCAGCATGTTTGGCCTTCCGCCCAGCGTGCCCAACATCATCTTGAATGGCCCTGACCCCGGGGTCACCAATGAGGAGGCGGAAGCTGACGTCGACGTCGAGTGGTCCGGAGCGGTGGCCAAGGGTGCAACCATCGATCTGGTAGTCTCGGAAACCACCGAGGCAACGCCTGGAATTGATCTTTCAGCGCTCTACATCATTGATAGCAATCTGGCGCCCGTCATGAGCGTCAGCTACGGTACGTGTGAGGCGGAGTTGGGAGCGGGCAGCAATGTGTTTCACAGCATGCTCTGGGAACAGGCCGCGGCCCAGGGTATAACGGTGGTGGTAGCCACAGGCGACTCCGGCTCCGCTGCCTGCGACAGCGCGGCCCAAGGCGAAACGGCCGCTGAATACGGTCTAGCGGTCAGCGGCCTCGCTTCCACCCCCTTCAACGTGGCCGTAGGTGGAACGGATTTTAATGACACCTCCGCCTTCTCGACCTACTGGACCACCACTAATTCTCCTTCCTCTCAGAGCTCCGCTCTATCTTACATCCCGGAAATGCCTTGGGATGACGGCTGTGCGGCGACCGGAACGCTTACCGCCTGCACACCGCCCCTGGACGACCGACTTTTCGGTTTGGGCTATGATTTGACCGCCGGCGGTGGCGGACCCAGCAATTGCACTAATCCCTCAGGCGACTTCCCCAACGTCACTTGCAGCGGAAATTACTCCAAGCCTCCCTGGCAGAGCGGAACGGGGGTGCCCTCGGACGGAGCGCGTGACGTACCTGACTTGTCCCTGTTTGCGGGCAACGGCTTCAACGGCAGTTTTTACGTGATGTGCCAGATAGATGCCAACAACACCTTTGAGGGTGGCAGCAGCACCTCCTGCGACTTGAACTCTCCCTATTCGGACTTTCTAGGGGTCGGAGGGACATCGGTGTCGGCGCAGGCATTTGCCGGCATTATGGCGCTGGTCAACCAAGCTCATGGCCGCCAGGGCAATGCCAACTATGTCCTGTACCCCCTCGCCGCGCAGGGCGGAAGCACCTGTGTTTCCAGCGCCGCCGCGGTGAGCAATGCGTCTTGCATTTTTTACGACATCACCACGGGCACCAACTCCGTGATCTGCCAAGGGGGCTCGCCGAACTGTAGCGATACCAATACTTCCGCCGGCGAATACGGCATTATGGTTTCCGGCAGCCCTGCTTCGGCGGCCTACGCGGCTGGTTCCGGCTATGACTTGGCCACGGGGTTGGGCTCCGTCAATGTCTCGAATTTGGTCAACAACTGGACCTCAAACTTTGCACCCTCGACGACCACCCTGGCACTCTCCACCAACCCTGTCACCAATCCCATCACGCTCACGCACGGCCAGCCGATCAGTTTCACCATCAATGTGGCTTCCGGCAGCGGCACGCCCACGGGCGATGTTTCACTCCTCGAGCAAACGGGCGGCAGCCCGAGCAATGCGACTGGCATCGGCCCCTTTACGTTGAGCGGCGGCAGCGTTTCCAGCTCGACCAACATGCTCCCCGGCGGGTCGTACGACGTCACTGCTCACTACGCGGGCAACGGGACCTATGGCGCCAGCGATTCGACGCCGGGGATCCCCGTGACCGTGACCAAAGAAAGCAGCCAGACCGAAATACAACTCGTGACGCTCAGCGCCACCGCGCCTCCCGGTTATGGCTCGACGACCACGCCCTACGGGTCATCTTACTTTCTCCGTATGAATGTCACTAACAGCAGCGGCAAGCCCTGCGCTTCGCCCACCACGGGCTTGATCTCTTATCCCTGTCCCACCGGAGCCTTGACGGTGACGCCAGCCCCCACCGAGCAGAATCCGCCTTCCGGCACCGTTCCCGGAAGCTATGTCTTGAACAGCCAAGGCTACGCGGAGGATCAGCCCATCCAGCAAGTTCCGGGGACGTACAATTTCGTAGCCACCTATGCTGGGGACAATAGCTACACCGGGAGCACGTCTTCCACCCTCCCGATCACCATTACCCAAGCCCCAACCACGACCACAATTGTTCCCCCTTTCACCAATGTGGGATCTCCCTTCCCTGCTTATGTATCCATCAACACCCAGAGCAGCGGCGCGGGCCCAACGGGGACGGTGCAATTCATGAGCAACGGCGTGTCGCTCGGCCAGGCGACTGTCTCCGGGAGCGCCGCGGAGCCTGGCAACAAGAATTACGAATTCGCCCTGGGGAGCGCAACCGCAGGCCTTAATTTGCCTCCTGGTTCAACGAATGTAGTCGCGCAATATAGTGGCGACAGCAATTATGCGACCTCGACTTCGGCCCAGGTTACGCTCACGGTGATAGACTTCAGCCTGTCGGCAAACCCATCTCCAGTCACTATTTCAGCGCCCGGGCAGACGGGGAGCTCGACGATCAGCGTGACGCCGCAATACGGATTCACCGGCACCGTCAGTTTCAGCATCGCCAGCGGCTGCCCGACGGGGGCAACCTGCACCTTTTCGCAGCCCTACGTCCAGGTGACTGGCACCTCGGCAGTAACCAACACGCTGAGCATTGCTACAACGGCTGCCAGCAGCGCAGCGGCGGGTCTGGGCTCCCCTCCTTGGTTAAGGAGGGGCGGGGGGGTGGTCGCATCGGTGCCCACCACCCCCCCGGCTCCCCCTCCACCGAGGAGGGGAGTGCTGCTTTGGCTCTGGGCAGGGTCGCTGGCTCTGGCCATGCTGTTCGGTTCGCCCGCCCTGCGGCGGCGCCCCGCAGCATTGTTGTGTGCGACTTCGCTGCTGGTGATAGGAGCATGGGCAGCCTGCGGGGGAGGGGGTGCGCCGCCCCCACCTCCCGCCCCCGCGGTCAGCCTTTCCCCCACCAGTCTCACCTTTGGCTCGCAGAACGTGGGCACCACCAGTTTGGCGCAGAACGTGACGCTGACCAACACCGGGAATGCGGCGCTCAGCGTCGCGAGCGTCGGTCTTACCGGGACGGACCCTGGAGATTTCTCCCAGACGAATGCCTGTGGCAGCGGTGTTGCGGCGGGAGCCAACTGCTCGATCAGTGTGACGTTTGCGCCGACGGCGGCGGGGTCGCGCAGCGCGTCCGTTAGCATTGCCGACAATGCCAGTGGCAGCCCCCAAACGATCAGTTTGAGCGGCACGGGTGTCCAGCCGGAAACGCCGCCGGGGACCTACCCGATCGTCGTGAGTGCGGTATGTGCAACCGATTCGCATTCGATCACGGTTAATGTGGTCGTTCAGTGAGGACCATAACTGATGCGAAGCTTTACCTTGCTGATTCTTATCGCAGTGTGCGCCGTTCCCGCGCCGGCCCAGACCCCGGCAGCCCCGCTCATTACCGCGCCTATCGATGAAGCGCAAGTGGTGGTTCTGCACGGGAACGTGCATCCGCTGGCGCAGGCGCGCTACGACGTGGGCGCGGTGCCCGATTCGTTTCCCGCCGAGCGCTTGCTCTTGCTGTTGAATCGTCCTGCGGAGAAGGGGACTGAGCTTCGGCGATTCTTGCGCGACGTTCATACGCCTGGCTCGGCCAGCTATCACCAGTGGGTCACCCCGGAGCACTTCGGCGAGCGGTTTGGTCCCGCTGACTCGGACGTTCAAACCATAGTGGGATGGCTCACCTTGCACGGATTCAGCGTTCGGGGAGCCAGCAAGAGCAAGCGGCTGATCGAGTTTTCGGGCACGGCCGGGCAATTGCGCGAAGCCTTCCATACGCAAATTCATCAATACAGCATCGCCGGCGAATCCCACTACGCGAACGCCGACGAACTCAGCATTCCGGCGGCCCTGGCGCCACTGGTACACGGCATCTCGCCGCTCAACAATTTTCGCGCCCAGCCTTACATCAAAGTGGCGGGACCGGCCCTTTATACCCGGGCCACAGGGAAAGCCACTCCGTTGTGGACCGCGCCGAATCAAATGGGCACCGCGAACCCTTATATGTATCCAGTGGCGCCGGAGGACTTTGCCACGCAGTACGACCTCAAGCCTCTTTATCAGGCAGGGTTGAATGGCGCGGGGCAGACCATCGGCATCATCAACGAATCCAACATCGACATCAGTTTGGTGGATGCCTACCGGCAGTTGTTCAACCTTCCCAGCAATCCGCCGCAGGTGGTGATTGATGGCGATGATCCTGGGACGATCGAGGAAATTGCTCCCGAAGCCTATCTCGACGTGGAGATGAGCGGCGCGGTGGCGCCCGGCGCCACGGTGAACCTTTACATTTCGAGTGGCAGCGAGTTGCAGGATCCACTGAGTTTGGCGGCCCTGCGCGCCGTTGAGGACGACCAGGCTTCGGTGTTGAGTGTGAGTTTCGGCGAGTGGGAAGGGTTTCTCGGGGAAGGTGGAAACCTGTTTTGGGCTGGGTTGTGGGAACAGGCGGCGGCGCAGGGACAGACCGTGGTCGTTGCCGCGGGCGACAGCGGGCCAGAATGTACGTGGCCCTATGTGTCCGTTTTCTCCGTGAGCGGCCTCGCTTCCACGCCCTGGAACGTGGCGGTGGGTGGCACAGACTTCTACTACTCCGATTATGCCAGCGGCGGGGCCAGCGCCACCACATTCTGGAACCAGACGAACGACGCCAATCTAGGATCTTTGAAGGCGCCGCTGCCGGAGCAGGTGTGGAACGATGCCTTGGGTCTGAATGTGATCGCTAATGGCATAGAACGCAACGAGGTTTATGCGGGAGGCGGTGGCGCGAGCAATTGCAGCACAATCTCGGGGCCCACTTCCTCTGCCGTCTGTGTCACCGGCTATCCCAAACCAAGCTGGCAGACAGGTCCCGGCGTGACTGCCGACGGCGCGCGCGACCTGCCCGACGTTTCGCTCTATGCCTCGAATGGAGCCAACCTCAGCGCCGTACCCATATGCGCGTTCGATGGCTACTGCGCGGTCGGACCGGACGGTGAAGCGGAGATTCTTCTTACAGGGGGCACCTCCGCTTCGGCGCCGGCGATGGCGGGGATCATGGCGCTGGTGAACCAGAAGTACGGCCGCCAAGGCCAGGCTAATTTCACCCTCTACCCCTTGGCGCAACAAAAGCCGGCAGCTTTTCACGATGTCACCCTGGGAAGCAACGATTTTCTCTGTTATGCCGGCAGCCCCTATTGCGCCATGAGCACGAGCGGAGTTTATGCGACCTCCCTGTACCCGGCGGGTCCGGGTTATGATCTAGCCAGCGGGTTGGGATCGGTGGATGCAAATGTGCTGGTAAACAACTGGAATACCATTTCCTTCCTGCCCACCGCCACCACGCTCCATCTCTCCGCCACCAACATTACGCATGGGACGCCGGTGAGGGTGAGCACAGTAGTGGCGCCGGAATCGGGGTCGGGAACGCCCACCGGCGCGGTCGCGCTTCTGACCAATACGCCGTTGCCGGCGAGCCAGGGACAAGGGGTCATTACGCTCAGCGGTGGAACTGGCAGCCAGACAGTGAACTCTTTTCCGGGTGGAACCTACCAGGTGACAGGGCAATATGGGGGAGACGGAGAGTACGGGGTCAGCACATCGTCGCCCGTGACGCTTAGCGTCACCCCCGAAAATTCCAATATAAACTTTACCCTCTCGGGTCTGACCACGAGCTCAAGTGGCACCACAGGGTACTACGGCCAGCCGGTCTTTCTCAGCGTCCAGCCCACTGGTGCCAGCGCTGCCCCAGGGACGAGCGATGGCAAGGCCACCGGCAGCGCCACCTTCACTCTGGACTCAACCACCGCTACGGTGCCGCTCAACGCGATGGGACTCGCGAGTTGGACCTCCCCCAATCTCGCCGTGGGCACACATACGGCGAGTGCCACGTATTCAGGAGATGCCAGCTTTCATGCTTCCTCCGCCAGCCCGATTACGTTTAGCGTTGCGAAGGGGATTCCCATAATCACTGATTACGTTAACGAACCGTACTCAGCTTCGGATGAGACTTTCAATGTAAATGTGGGGGGCAGTTTGACCCTCACAGTTGTGGTGGGTACAGCCCTCCCTGGAGAAATATTGGGCCCATCCTTTTCGTCGAGTACGGCGGCTCCCACCGGCACGGTCACCGTATGCCTGGGAATGTACCAAACCCCGTGCATGAAACCGAACTATTTTCAGACAGCTAGCCTCGCCTCCCCAAGCGGCATCTACAGCCAGGACTCCTTGGCGACGGTGACATTCACGAACCTTGTCGCGGGTTGGTACTACGCCAGCATAATCTACAATGGCGACTCAAACTGGCAAACCGTGGAGTCAACAGACTCCCGCAACATTGTTGTTGCTTCCCCAAGCTCTTCGCTATCAGCTTCCACGACGACTTTGAACATTACGCCGGCGAGCGTATCCGGAACACAACTCGCCACGGTTACAACCACCGTCACCGGATCTGGAAGCTCCGGCTTCACGCCTTCAGGAGAGGTGGACTACTACGATAACGGCACCGTGCTGACCTATGCTCTGCTGGCCCCGGCGAACATAGGTTCAACTGTTTCCTTTACTTTCCAGCTCAATGCCTCGAGTTTCTGGGCCAACGGAAACAACCAAATCACGGCAGTTTACGACGGCGATAGTCATTACCTGCCTTCCACGAGCAATGCGGCGAACCTTACCGTCACGCAGCGTGGCGGGGATTTCGCGATGACGCCGCAGCTCCCGCAGATCACCGTCAAGGCGGGCAGCTCGGGAACGGTTGGAGTGAACCTGATCTCCCTGAACAATTTCAGCGGGGTTGTGACTCTGACGTGCGCGCCATCTTCCAGCAACATCAGTTGCAGTATGAATCCAGCGTCGCTGACGTTGAACGTGGCGGCGACGGCGACCCTGACCATCAACGCAACCGTTCAGGCTGCTGGATTGCACCTGCCGCGAGGAGTGACACAGGCAAGAGTGCCCTTGCCGCAGCCAGGCGCTGGTTGCGCCTTGATCTGCGCGTTGTTCTTGCTGGGCGGGATGGCCAGTAACAAGCGTAAGCGGAGAGGGCTGCTCGCTCTGGCCCTGTTCGCCGCGTTGTCGTTGGCCCTAAGTTGCGGAGGCGGCGCTTCGATGCAGACGCCCTCGTCCCCATCGCCCGACCCGTCCTCCTCGACTGCGGGAACTTACAGCGTGGTGGTCAGCGGCACGGCGTCCAACGGAATCATTCACAACGCTAAACTCAGCGTGGTGGTACAGTAATAAAGGCAGTACCGCTACTTCCGTGCTATTGGCGACCTTGGGCTGCTTCCCTTAGACTGGCAGCGTGGCATGGCCCTTGAGAGCCTGGGGCTGCGCCATAATTGCTCTGGTTGTCCGCGGATTCCTCACAGAATCGCCAGCTTGACTGAGGAGAAAAATGGTCCTCGCCGGCCTTATCCTGGTCATCTCGACGGTCCTCGGTGTCGAGTATTTGCTGGACTCCGTCAAGAGAATCCTGCGCTCTGCCTCCCCTCGCGCGTAATCCCAAAACAACGCTTATGCAAAGATGAAACCTCAGTGGTTGGGTTGCCGTCTATCAAACCAGAGAGTGAGGCGGCGGTTGGAGGTGGCGGCAATGAGACGACTCACTTTGGCACTATTGCTCAGTGCTCTTTCGGCTGCTTCGCTAATGGCTTTCCTCCTGCCTGATCTGCAAGGCCAGACGCAAGCTAGAAGCATTCCCTCAAAATCGAGAATCGTCGTCCCCGCGGGAACCACGGTATTGCTGGCCCTGACCGAACCTATCTTGGCCAAATCCGCTAAGGCTGGAGATAGCGTCTATGCAGAGACTGCCTTCCCGGTTGCGGTGAACAACCAATCGGCGATTCCGCCCGGCACGTACGTGCAAGGCCAGATTGACACGCTTACGCGGCCCGGGTGGTTTTCGCCTCACGCCCAATTTCAGATTCATTTTACGAAAATCATCTTCGCCAACGGCTATACGGTCGAACTTGTCGGCCCCCCGGCAGAGGGGGCGCTGCCGCCCCCTGCCAGTGATGTGATTGCGGCGGTGGCCACGCCTTATGTCCTCGTCAGCTCTGCAAACGATGTCCTTCTCGATAACAGCGCGCAGATAGAGATGGTACTTCAGGTCCCTCTCCGCCTGAACGCGGCCAAAGTCGCCGCTGCGGTCCGGCAGTCCAATTCCGGGCTGCTCGCTCGGATCCAATCCGCGACAAGGTGCCGCCCAATTCCCGCCACGCCAGGGACGCCGGACACGGTCATCCCCGGCACGCCGGGCACGCCGGGCACGCCACCCACAGTCATTCCGGGAGGCCCAGGAATGCCAGACACCGTCATACCGGGCACCCCTGGCACACCGGGAACGCCGGATACGGTTATTCCCGGCACGCCGGGCACACCGGCTGTGCCGTGCCCCGCCGCGCCTGTAGTGACCTCGAACCCTAAGGTTCAGAATCACAGCCAATCATTTCAGGTCACCGCCCCGGTTCAAGTTTTCGGAAAGCCCCTGCCCGCCGGCAACTATCAAGTCACTTGGAAAGGATCGGGCCCCTGGGCGCAGGCGGATATTTTCCAAAACGGCAATCTCGTGCTGGGCGTGCGGGCACGAGTGGTCCTCTTAAGCAAGGCATCGCCTGGCGACATGCCGGAGACCCGCGCCGGTCCTGACGGTTCGCTTTCTTTGCGCTCGCTCCGCTTC
>Ga0187781_10000829_pt1 | contig 22739 bp, 9 predicted proteins | sample 0715_SJ02_MP02_2_FD_132447 | JGI IMG/M metagenome (GOLD analysis project Ga0187781, IMG submission 132447) | Tropical peat soil microbial communities from peatlands in Department of Meta, Colombia - 0715_SJ02_MP02_20_MG | ecosystem: Environmental > Terrestrial > Soil > Wetlands > Peat | place... | reverse complement strand
CTCCAGGCGAAACCAATCTCGGGGCCGAAGTTGTCTTTCTGCGCATTCCAGGAACTGCCCTTGCGAACAACCAAACCTGTCAGGTAATTCGATCCGGCACCGGGAACAGCAACATACTGGTTGTTATATTTGTCGTAAAGCGGGGCGAAATACGACCAGCGCAGACCAAGGTTGAGGGTCAAGTTGGAGCGAACTTTAATGTCATCCTGACCAAAGAAGCCGAGGATGTTCTCGCGCTGGTCCTGGCGAAAGACGGTTGGGTCGCCGTTGTGAGGGTCAAAAGTGGTGTAGCCCTCCCGCCGCGGCGCATCGTTGAGGAAGTCCCATATGTTGAAAAAGCCGTAGTTGGGCAAGCCGCAGCCGAAACAGGCGTTCAGATAGAACAAGCGGGTGGCATCGCCGCCGAACTTGATGGTGTGGCGTCCGTAGATCTTGGTGGCCACGTCCTTGAAGCCGTAAGTCCACTGATCGAGGTGACTGCCGACGTTCGGTCCAAAATTGGCGACCGAGATACTGCCGCAGCACTGATCGAAACCATCGCTCGGGAGTCCCAGCGGCGACTGCGGGTTGTCGGAGAGCTCATTCCAGCGCCATCCAGCGGCGTTCGCGCGAAGTTCGTTCAGGAGATTCGGCGAGAAGACGTGATTCCAGATAGCCGAGAAGGCGTCATTGATCTGGTAATGATGGAAGATGTCATAGCCGCGTTGGCCGTTGTAGTCAGTTGTTGACTGTGGAACCCAATAGATGGCGAAACCGATGCGGTCTTTGCTGGTGACGTCGGCGTCGAGGCGTCCGTTGTACTGGACGGCTGTAAATTTGGTCGGGTTGATGGTGTTGTAGTTTGCCAGGTCGGCCACGGTGCCGAGGTTCTCAGCACCACCGCTGCCGTCGCCGCCGGTGCCAGGCGTTGTCGTACCAGTCCAGCCGGGATCCTGCGTGCCTAGCGGAAACGTCGTTGGATTCAAGGGCGTGCCGACGTTAATCCCCTGGCCGGGGATGGTCACGCAGTTGGCCGCGCCCAGCCCGGCATTTGTACAGGTCGAGGCGGTCGGATTGAGGGTTCCGACCACAGGATTGCCGGGGAAGGTGAGATAGGTGGAGGCGATGCTGCCGGAAGGCGCTAAGGCGTCAAAAGCCGCCGTGTCATACCAGCCGTTGCCCTCCAGCGGAGAAATAGGCAGGCGAACGGTCTCATAGTTGAAGAAGAAGAAGATCTTGTTTTTCCAGATGGGGCCGCCTACGCTGCCGCCGAACTGATGGAAGTGATTGTTGTCCCGCTCCGGGGTGGCGATCGTCCCAAAGTAGCGCTGATAGGCATTCAATCCCGGCGAGTGCAGCGTATAGAAAAGGCTGCCGTGGAACTGGTTCGTGCCGTTCTTGGAGGTGATATCGACCTGGGCGCCAGTGAAGCGGCCATTCTCCGCGTCATAACTGTTGGTGATCACTTTCACGTTGTCAACGGAGTCTTCCGAAGGGGTGATGACAGTTGAGCCGCCCCAGACCGCGCTGGTGGTGCTAATACCGTCAATCGAAATACCGCTGTTCTGAGCCTGGTTGCCATTGGAATAACCCTGGACGAGGTTTTCGGTGTCAAAGATTCCGGTGTGACCACCCGAGGGTGTGGGGCCGCTTTGAGTGCCGGGAAGGTTTAAGTAAGCACCGCCCCCTCCGGCTTGCGAGCCGTCTGCGGACATGCCCGGAGCCAACTGCGTGAGCTTGGTGACGTCGCGTCCGAAGGAGGGCATACTCTGGATTTCGTTTGACGAGACGACACCGTTGAGGGAGGCGGTTTCGGTATCCATCGCAGGGATGGTGTCGGCGCTGACGTTGACGGTCGTCGCCTCGGAGCCGAGTTCGAGCTGCACGTTCACGGCGTTAGGTTGCTCGGGAACGAGGACGAGGTTGTCGAGAACTTTCTTCTCGAATCCCTTAGCTTCGACTTCGAGCCGGAACGGCGCGGCCGCGAGAGCGTTGAAGTTGAACACGCCGGCCGGGTCGCTGGTTCGCACCCACTTCTCGCCGGTGGCGGGATTGGTAAGAGTGAGAGTGGCGCCGGGGACGACCGCGCCGGTGGGATCGGTGACCACGCCCTGAATGGAAGTTCGATACTGGGCATGAGCCAAGGTGGTCAGGAAGAACGTCGCGATGACGAGCAGAACGATGCGGAGAACCGAGTTGGGGCGCCTCATGGAATCACCTCGCGTTGGGATGTGTGCATTTACAGTCACGCATTACTTACGGCTCGGCGAGCGAGCCGCTAAATCATATACAAAACGATTTAGTAAATGATTCCGATTTCTGCTTTATAACGATTGCTGCCTTATAACACGGTGGAGGTGCGGCGTCAAGAGCCGCGACGAGAGTGGGAGGCTATGAAAATTGGTAGAGGCGGTGGCCCGACGTGGGCGGCGGCGGGAAAACGTTCGCGGGTTGTATTTGTAAGGGGGCGCGGAACAATGGAGCGTGCAAGGCGAGTGCGTCGTCAGCGGCGGCTCTTCTCTGGAAGCTTTCGGCGGACGGGGCAGGTGGTTTCGCGCACGACGAGTTCGGGTTCGACGACATGTTCGTGTTGCAGTTCGAGGCCGGGGCGGTTAATGCGCTTGAGGAGGATTTCGGCGGCAGCGCGGCCCATCTCGCGCAGGGGTTGGCGGACGGTGGTGAGGGCCGGGTTCTGGTAGGCGGAGCTTTGAATATCGTCGAAGCCAATGACGGAAACATCCTCGGGGACGTGCAAGCCGGACTCGCGGAGAGCGCGAATGGCTCCCATGGCGGAGATGTCGTTAAAGGCAAACAGAGCGGTGAAGGGCTCGGCGGCGGCGAGCAGGGCCTTGGTGGCGACGTGTCCCAGCTGAGGAGAGGGTGAATCTCCTCGCAACTGGACGACGAGGCGGGAGTTGATGACCAGGCCGAGGTGGCGGGCAACACGCGCGATGTTGGTCCAGCGGACGGCGGTGTCGGAGCTGAATTCCTGGCCTTTAATAAAGGCAATTTGGCGGTGTCCGAGGTGATACAAGTGCTTGAGCGCGACTTCAGCGGCGCGATGGTGGTCGAGAACGATGTTGACGACGCCCCTGACGTGATTGTGGCCGGAAACGGTGACGACGGGCACCGAGGGGTTGAGATGCCAAGGCGTATCGACGGCAATGAGGCCATCGACGGAGCGCTCGAGAAACATGCGGGGATACTCGTCGATGAGGTCGGAACGGTGGCGGTGGCTGGCGACGAAGTAGAAATAGCCTTCCTGGAGGAGATAGTCTTCGAGACCGCTCATGACCGAGGCGGAATAGCCGTCGCTGACCTCGGGAACGATGACCCCGATGGAGAAGCTGCGTTGCGTGCGCAGGGAGCGGGCGAAGAAATTGGGGCGATACTTGAACTTGCGGGCGGCGGCAAAGACACGATCCTTGGTCTCCTGGGGAATGGAATCAGCAACGTTGGAACGATTGATGACGAGCGAGACGGTGGCAGGGGAAAGGCCGATGTGATCGGCCAACTTTTTCAGGCTCACGGGCTTCTTGGCAGCGCGGGCGGGAGGATCGCCGGATGTGCGGTGGGCGGGCTTGCGAGTGGTCACGGAGCAGTCTCGCACAAATGAAATTACCAGGCAAGTACGGAAATGGGGTGCCGTGCACGAAAAAGGGGTGCCGTGCGGTTCTCCTTGACAACGACGGGAAAAACGTATTTGATACTGGCGTTGATCATCTACTAATTCGATTTAGTCTCAATATAGCTGCATTTTATTGCGAGGTGGTTCGCCATGGGACTGGCGGTTCGGTCCGCCTGGAATCGGCGTGTGACGCGAGGAAAACAATTAAAGCCGCCGGGCGGGCTAAGCAGCTGGGAGGATTTTTTCCCGGTCCTCGCCGCGGTTCTCCTGTTTGCCCCGCTGGTCCATGGGCAGGTGGCAGAGCAAGCAAAAGGAACCTGGGCTGACAACCCGAGCGTTGACACCCGGGCGGAGTCCATTCTTCGCAGCATGACCCTAGACGAAAAAGTGGGTCAGTTGGTGCAATACTCGGCTGGCCAACCGACCGGACCCGGAACCGGGAGGGCGGACTATGAGGAGATGATCGCCAAGGGCCAGGTCGGTGCGCTGCTCAACGTTAGAGAGACGAAGGAGATCACGAAATATCAGCGGATCGCGGTGGAGAAGTCGCGGTTGCATATTCCTCTCTTGTTCGGCCTGGATGTGATTCACGGATTCCGCACGGAGTTTCCGATCCCGCTGGGGCTGGCTTCGACGTGGGAGCCGGAGATCGTGGAGAAAGCGGCCCGGGTGGCGGCGCGCGAAGCGTCCGCAACGGGCATACGCTGGACATTTTCTCCCATGGTAGATATTGCCCGCGATGCGCGGTGGGGACGCATTGCGGAGGGGGCGGGAGAAGATCCGTTCCTGGGCGCGCAGATGGCTGCGGCTTATGTGAGGGGCTATCAAGGAGAGCGTCTGGATACACCGGACAGTATCGCGGCCTGCGCAAAACACTATGTTGGCTACGGAGCGGCCGAGGGCGGGCGCGACTATAACACGACCGAGATTTCCGAGCACACGCTGCGGGAATTCTACCTGCCGCCTTTTCACGCCGCGGTTGACGCCGAAGTCGCGACGCTGATGAGCGCGTTCAATTCGCTGAACGGGGTGCCGGCGTCGGCGAATCCTTTCACGCTAACGCAGATATTGCGAAAGGAGTGGGGATTCAGAGGATTCGTGGTGAGCGACTGGTCCGCGATCGGCGAGTTGATCGCCCACGGGGTCGCGAACGATCCTGAGACAGCCGCGCGCAAGGCATTTCTGGCCGGGGTGGATATGGACATGGCCAGCAGTTTCTACCACGATCATCTGGCACCGCTGGTGCGCTCGGGCGCGATTCCGGAAACAGCAGTTGACGAAAGTGTAAGACGAGTTTTGCGGGTAAAGCTGGCGCTCGGACTGTTCGAACATCCGTACGTGGAAGAAGTGCAAACGGAAGGAGCATTTTTTCAGCCAGAGAGCCTGGAGTTGGCACGGAGAGCGGCCGAGAGATCGATCGTCCTTCTAAAGAATGAAGCGAAGGCCGGCGCGGAGCCGCTGTTGCCGATTTCGAAAGAGGTGAAGACGATCGCTTTGATTGGCCCGCTGGCGGACGATCCGTCAAGTCCCGAACATCCTCCGGACTCACCCAGGCCGAAGAACGGAGAATTTTCGATCACGGCAATGCTGGCACAGCGCGTCGGGCAGCAGAATGTGCTGCGATTCAAGGGATCGGGCATACTGGGCGGCGAAGACGCAGATATCGCCGCTGCGGTTGCGGGCGCAAGACGCGCCGACCTTGTGATTCTGACCCTGGGGGAGTCGCCGGAAATGAGTGGGGAGGCGGCCTCGCGCGCACATCTTGGACTGCCGGGGCGACAGGAGGAATTGCTCGAAGCAGTGGTGGGAGCGGGCAAGCCCGTCGTACTGGTTCTGTTCAGCGGACGCCCGCTGACGGTGGCGTGGGCGTTCGACCATGTGCCGGCAGTGCTGGAGGCGTGGTTCCCGGGCACGGAAGGCGGAGCGGGGCTGACGCGAATTCTCTATGGAGATGTCAATCCCAGCGGCAAATTAACCGTGAGTTGGCCGCGGAGCGTTGGCCAAGAACCGCTCTACTACAACGCGCTGAACACGGGGCGTCCGGCGGATGGGACGGACCTGACGCGACCGCCCTATGACAGCGATTCCAGATATGTTTCGCGATACATCGACGAGCTGAATTCGCCGCAGTTTCCGTTCGGCTATGGGCGCTCCTACACAACCTTCGAATACGGGGCGACTACGGTTAGCCGCTCTCATTTGAGCGCGGCTGAGCTGAACAAAGGGCTGGGCAAGCAGGTGCTGAGTGCAGAAACGACAGTCTCAAATAAAGGTTCGCGAGCAGGCGAGGAGATTGTTCAGCTATATGTGCGGCTGCAGGGAACGAGCACCGCTCAGCCCGTCCGCGCGCTGAAGGGATACCAGCACATCATGCTGGCGCCGGGGGAAACGAGGACGGTACGGTTCGAGCTCAGTTCGGAGGCCTTCGCGATTTGGAATGCGAGCAACGAATTTGCGGCCGAACCCGCGAAGGCTATGGTATGGATCAGCCCGGATTCCGCGCACGGCGCGGGAGCCGAGCTCGAAATTGTTCCCTGACATTACGTCCCAATGGAGTCGCTGGTGGAACGTCTCGGATGGAACCGCTGCCGCTGTTTTCTCTTTTTTCTCCTTGTCCTTGGCTCTCTCGCGACGGTAAATGCCAACGGGCAGGTTTCCAGCGAAACGGTAATTGTTGATGCCCGCGTTCCCGGGAGCCCGTTTCCGCACTTTTGGGAAGAGATGTTCGGGTCGGGACGCGCGATCCTCACCTTGCGCGAGAGTTATCGCAACGATCTTCGAGAAGTGAAAAAGGTAACCGATTTTCGTTACGTGCGCTTCCACAACATTCTGCACGACGAGGTCGGCGTTTACGACGAAGATGAGCAGGGCAATCCCATTTACAACTTTTCCTACGTGGACCAGATTTACGACGGACTGCTGAGCAATGGCGTGCGGCCTTTCGTGGAGATCAGTTTCATGCCGAAGAAGCTGGCGCTGCGACAGGACGTGCACCCGTTCTGGTACCACCAAATCGTCTCGCCACCGAAGGATTACCAGAAGTGGGACGATCTGATCCGCGCGTTCGCGCAGCATCTGGTGGATCGATACGGCATCGAGGAAGTCTCGCAGTGGTATTTCGAAGTATGGAACGAGCCGAATATCGATTTCTGGTCGGGCGATCCGAAACAGGCGACTTACTTCGAACTTTACGACCATACGGCGCGAGCGCTGAAATCGGTCAGCGAGCGGTTACGCGTCGGCGGCCCGGCGACTTCCTCGGCGCACTGGGTCGACGATTTTCTGCGGCATGCCGTGGCCGCGAACGTGCCGACCGATTTCGTTTCCAGCCATGGGTATGGCGATGACACAGTGCAAGATTCGTTCGGAACGAACGAAGACATACCGAAGGATCAGCGTGTCTGCCGGGCGATTGAGAAAGTGCACAATCAGATCGCCGCATCGGGACGTCCCAACCTGCCGCTGATGTGGACCGAATGGAATGTGCCTTCCTTTGGGCCGCTGCACGCGCGAGACACGATTTATGTGGGAGCGGCGCTGGCGGAGGACATTCGGGAGTGCGTCGGACTGGTGGATATGATGTCGTACTGGACGTTCAGCGACGTGTTCGAGGAAACGGGGCCGAAGCGTGAGCCTTTCAATGGAGGATTTGGGCTGATCGCCATGGGTGGAATCCGGAAGCCGAGCTACGCGGCATTTGCTTTGTTGCATCGACTGGGCGATGAAATGATTCCTCAGAAGGCCCCGGGCGTGCTGGTGACAAGGCGAAGCGATGGGGCGCTGGTAATTGCAGCGTGGAACCTGGTGGACCCGGACAAGACGGGACCGGCGAAGACGGTGGAATTTGAGATTCGAGGCGTGGCCGCGGATAGCCGCATTCGCGTGAGCCGAGTCGATGAAGATCATGGCAATTCGCTGGCGAAATATCGAGCGATGGGGAGTCCGCGCTATCCGACGGCAGAGCAAGTTCGAGAGTTGAATCGCGCGGCGGAGATACCACCGGCCGAGGAGATGCGGCTTTCGAAGGGGGCCGTCAAAGTGTCTCTGCCGGTCAATGGCGTGGCGCTGATTGAGTTGCCGCAAAAGTAAGAAGCGAGTCGAGAGGCATCGATGAAGCGTTGGGGTGAGCGTTGCGGGTTTTCTTTTTCCCAAGCCCGTCCTTCCCAAACCCGGTCTGCGGGCGCGCACAGCGCGCTGCTGATTGTCGTCATTCTGGCCGCCGCCACTCGGTGGTTGCTGGCCGCAGATACTCCTCGCCGCTACCCGATCATGCTGCAACCTACGGACGTGATCGCCACGGGCAACGAGTGGATTGCGTTGCCTACCATACGTGCCTCCGATGGGGCGCTGGCGAACTTCAATGTGCTCTCCATGCGCGACCGGGGCTTGCTTGAAGTGACCGGAGAAAGCGGAACTCCCGCACTTCAGCCGTACTTTCTGCTGGATGGGAAGCCGCTTGAGTTCCGGAATCCGTCGTGGGAGTTATTGGATTATTGGATTCCAGTCGCGCATATAACTGTGGGTGGGCTGGACGCGGGCTTGACTTACTGCGCTCCGCCCGGATCGCGCGCCGCGCTGGTTCACCTCACCTTGACGAACCACGGGTCTGCGGCGGTTTCCGCAGCGCTTGGGATGAAGGCTTCCTGGGGTGCGTTGAACCGCGTGACTTACACTCCGGTAGCGCTGCGCGGCGAGCGGACGCTGGCCGAGGCGGCGTGGATGGATTCGGGAGAAGTGTTCAGTTTTATTACGCACGATACGCAGTTTGCCTGGTCGCTAGTCCATCCCGGCTCGGTGGGACACATGCTCGTTCCGCCGGTGGTGGTCTCTCCGACCGTGGATGCGCGGCGCGAAGTGACGCTTGCGGTTGGGGAAAGCGCATCGGCGGATTTTATTGTGGCGGCGGGGCTCGAGGAATTCAGCGCACCACACAACGCCAAAGCCCTGCGTGAACTGGTCAACCGCAACGGCGCCGACAAGATCATTGGAGAGGCAGCCGCCTGGTGCCGCGCGCGGACGCACACGACCGGACAGACCGATCTTGACCTGCTCATGAATCGCAATTTTCTGTTTACCACGCTCTATGCCTGGGGGAAAACAATCGATACGGAGCAGTTTGTCGGCACCACTTCGCGCAGTCCGCGCTACTACGTGTCGGCGGCATACTGGGACCGCGATGCCATGCTGTGGAGCTTTCCGGGCGTGCTCGACAGCGATCCGGCCTGGGCGCGCCAGGCGCTGGAATATGCGCTGACTACCCAACTGCGGAACACTGGCGTCCACAGCCGCTTTATCGATGGAGTCGTGTTGGAAGATGGGTTCGAGCTTGATGAGGGAGTTGCGCCGATTGTGGCGCTGGCGGCCTACGTCCGACGCACGGGCGACGATAAGTTTCTTCTGTCTCATCGTGAAGCGGTGCTCGCGCTGCGCGACTTATTGCTGAGCAGGCTCGACCCGGAAACGGGTCTGTACTCGTCGCTCCAGGACTCGCAGGATGAATATCAAAAACTGCCTTTCCTGATATACGACAACGTGTTGAGCTGGCGGGCGGAGCTTGATCTGGCCGCTCTGTTCGAGCGCATGAACGACCACGCGAGCGCGCAGGCACTGACCAAGCGTGCGGCGGAGCTGCGCTCGGCCATCATGAAATATGGAGTTTCGGACAAGGCTCCTGGAGCGGGCGGCCCGATTTTCGCCTCCGCGACCGATGGCAAGGAAGCTGTTTTCACCGACATTCCTCCGGGTTCGCTGTTGCGATTGCCGGCGCTCGGTTTTGTGCCGGAGGACGATCCAGTATTTGTTCGCACGTACGAGTGGCTCCACTCCACAAACTACAAATATTCCTATTCCGACCGCCCCTACGGACTGCCCGGCAGTTATCGGTTGCCGATCACAACCTCATGGAGTGTTGCCGACCATTTATTACTGTCGCGGGGGAAGGAAAAGGCGCTGAAAGTGCTGCGCGAAAGCAGGTGGGATGGGGGCATCATTTCGGAAGGGTTGGATCCCGACACAGCGGTCATGGACAGCGCGGGCGGAGCGTTTGCCACAGCGGCGGGCTATGTGGCGCATGCGATCTGCCAGAGATTCTGCGAACACGCCGACGGAAAAGCGGCTCAATAAGAATGGTGCCGCGCTCACGGCTTCACTTCTGCGATCAGCAGGCCGTAAGGGGCGAGTGTCACTACACTGCCGGAGATCGAAGCTCCTGGGCGACAGAGGACGCATGCTGGACGCCGAAAACCCGACAGGGGCAAGTTTGAAACGCGCTTTCTGACGGGCGGGCGACATGTTGAGCGACACTAACACGCCCTTTCCTTGGTAGCTGTACAAATACGGCATCACACGCGCGTCGGCGATTTTGCTCGAGGAGTCGGTGGGGCAATCCTTGGCGCTTCCAGTTTGCTTCACGACTCGTCCTCGGCAGGGAGGTCGAAGTTGACCAGGTCGCCGCGGAAGCCGCGTGTTTTCCAGGCTCCGAAGGCAATGCCGATCGCCATCCAAATGCTGCCGGCAATTTTTGCCGGCGTGCTGAGGTTCCACCATAACGCCGCGCAAACGGTAAAGCCCGCCATCGGCGGCGCGGCCACCGCAAGAATTAGCCATCCAATGCCAGCCGCGATCAGACATGTCGTTCCGCCAACGAGGGCGAGGCTGACAATGGCTACCACAAGCAAGGGAGCTAATACTCCGACCATCTTCTTCTGGCCCTCGCGGACGTCGTATCGTATGAAGGCTGCCACATTCACTCCCATGAAGGCGATGAGCGCGCCGAAATTTAACATTTCGGCGCCAAGCCCGTAGCTCATAACGAAAGCACCAATCAGAGCGATTGCTCCTACAAAGAGAACATTGTTGCGCGGCACGCGATGCTTGGCGTCGACGGCCCCGAAGAAGGATTTTGGAAGCGCGTTGCTTCGTCCCATGCCGAAGAGCAGGCGCGCCGCGCCGATTTGCGCTCCCATGCCGGAGCCGAAGTTCGCGACAAGGAGCGTGAATCCGATAATGACAAACATGGGCTTCCAGGCACGCGCGGCGACATGGACAAAGGCGGTATCGATGTCGGGAAAGGGTTGCGAGGCGGGCCAAACCAATTGTGCGGCATAGACCTCAATGGCGGAGAGAATCCCAATGACGAGACAGGTAAGAACGGTGGCGAGAAGGATGTTGCGGCGCGGGTTCTCGGCTTCCTCGGAGAGAGTCGAGATTCCGTCGAACCCGATATAGGTGAGAACGGCGATGGAGGTGCCGCCAAGTACGGCCTTCGTGTTCCAGAGTGCGGGATCGTAGAACGGGCGTGTGAAGAATTGGGCATCATGGCCAGACTGGCGGCCAAGGTAGCGCGCGACAACAACAAAAAAAATAGCAATGACTATGCCCATGGCTGCAGCCAGTGCGGAGTTTACGCGGGCTGAAGTTTTCACGCCCTGGACGTTCAGTCCGGTGAAAACCAACGCGAAGAAAACCGCCCAAATCCAATAAGGCACGGCGGGAGCAAATACGTGCGCCTGCTGGCTGCACCAGATGGTGCAGATGATGGGGTTGAGCATGTAGTCCATGACCATGCTCCAGCCGGTGACGTAGCCGAGCGCGGGATTAATTTCCTGGCCGACATAGGTGAAAGCGGAACCGGCTGAAGGATAGGCGCGCGCCATGCGCCCATAGCTGATGGCCGTGAACAACATGGCCACCATGGCAATGAGAATGGTGGTGACGACGTGTCCGTGCCCGCGGTCGCTGAGCACGCCGAAAACCGACATGGGCGCGACGGGTTGAATCACGATGACGCCGTAGAGAATAAGATCCCAAAGAGTAAGGGAGCGTTTGAGGCGTGGAGCTACGGTCGATTGTGGAGCGGAACTCATTTGCGTTGGACTTCCCATTCGCTTATTTGTGGCCCTGACTCACGAAACCTCTAACCTCGGCAACATTATCATTCCCGCTTCTTGCCGATGCGTAGAACATACGCCCATAGCCCTCCTAGAAGGTCAGACGAAGCGCTAACTGGCCGATGCGCGGCGTAGCGCCGCGGAACGAGCCAGTGGTGGTGACCTCTCCGAAGGTTGGAGCAACGATATTGGCGGTGTTGTCGGCGAGAGTCGGCTGGGCGAACTCGGGGTGGTTGAGGGAATTGAAGAACTCGGCGCGGAATTCGAGCTTGAAGCGTTCAGTAAGGGCGGTGTTTTTCGCGAAAGCGATGTCGAGATTGGTAAGAGTGGGACCACGAAGAGTGTTACGCGGCAAACCGTAAGTGCGGTCGGCGGGGTTGTGGATTGGGTCGATCTGCGGGAAGCACGGATTGGGAGTTCCTCCATCGTAGTAGTCGTAGTTTTCCAGCGGAACGTTGGAGAAGCTGTTGGGGTCGAAGATGAAATTGCCGGTGACAGGAGTGGTAGTGATTTCGCAGCCGCCGGAGGCGTTCGAGCCGTAAGCTATTTCGTTAATGGTGCGTGGATGGCGGGGATTGAAGGTGCGGATGGGTGCTACGACCGCGGGCCGGGTGAGGAATGGATCGCCAGCGCCAGAGGCGCCGGGATTGTTGGGGTCATAGGAGTCAGGCAATTGGGCGTTGATGTCGTAAGGGAAGCCGGTCCGATAAGTGAAGATGGGGTAGAGGCTCCAACCTTTGGTAAGGAGCTTGGGGGCCGAGTTCCACATGCGATCAATGGGCAGATCCCAGCCGCCGCTCAGGCTGATGCGGTGGCGAACGTCGGTATCTCCTGACGCATAAAACTCGTGCGAGTCATATGCGGGCACCTGCGAGTTGCGCTGCGCGAAGCCCGAAGCGTTATCAATGTTATGGCCATAGGTGTAAGCAAGCGTGTAATAGATAGTGCCGACATGAGAATCCTTCGGCTGGCGCGTGAGACTGACCTCGAGGGCGTTGTAGTTGGCGTTCGACACGTTCTGGAACTCGGGGAGTTGGCCATAACATAGTGGGCAGGTGCTATCTAATGCATGGGCGTCTGTTCCCAGAATCCATGGATTGATATCTCGCAAGGAGGTAAGACCGTGGCCTGTGCTGCCGACGTAATTGGCTTCGAGAACAGTATCAACGATTAAGTTGCGCTGAAGGCTGAGGTTGTATTGATAAACGTAGGGCGTGTGCAGATTGGGATCGACGATGAAGACGGCGCCGCTGGTGTTGAGCGGAAGAAATTGGCTGAATGTGATATTGGAAGGCGGCGGAGTGGATGGAAACGTGTTTGGAACGCCGAGGCTGACGCAGTTGCCGGCACTGTTATAGTTACAAGCATTCTGGTAGGGCTGCTGCATGTAAGGAACGGCTGAAGTAACAGGGCAGCCGCTGGGACTGGTGCAGGATGGCAGGAAGTCAGGCCGGTTGTAGTAGAGCCCAGGCTCGGCGTAGAAGGGGATTTCGCCGTTGAACTGAAGGTTGTCTTCCCCTTTGAGAATGTCATAGAAGATTCCGACGCCGCCACGGACGCTGGTTTTGCCGGAGCCGGTGGGGTCCCAGGCGAAGCCGATGCGAGGCGCGAAGTTCTTTCGCTGCGGGAAGTTGACCCCTCGGGGAGCACCGGGATCGCCGGGAAAAATCAGATCCTCTGGTGCGTTTACGAAGCGCAGAGAATGAGCGCCGGGCACGATAGAGAAACTGCGGCCCTCGGTATCATACTTGGGAGTGTTGTACTCGTAGCGGAGCCCGAGGGTTAGGACCAGGTTTCTGGTTACATGCCATTCGTCCTGACCGAAGGCATATGTGCTCTTGCTGCGGATATTGGAAAATGCGTTTGGCCCCTCAAAGAATGCATCCGGGATACCGAGGAGAAAGTCGGCGAAATCGTTGCCGGTGGCAGTGGTGGTGCCGGTGTAATAGTCGAACTCGCCGTTGACATAGTAAGCATAGACGAGATTTTCTTGATAGGGCGAATAACCTGCGCCAAATTTCCAGTTGTGCTTACCGCGCGTCCAAGTAAGGGCATCGGTCCACGAAAACGTATTTTCGATGAAGTCGGTGGGGCCTTGTTCACTGAGGCCGATGTCAAACCCGTTATCAAAGTAGATATTCGTGGGTCCGGTCCAAAGATCGGGAGTGATGCCAACGCCGAGGTCCTTACCGGTGGGAAGGTTGACGCCAGGATAGTCGTGGCGGAAGTTTGTGCGATGGGCGACGAAGTGAAACTCGTTGAGCAAAGTCGGCGTGAAGACACGCGTGTAGGCCAGATTCATGAAGTAAAAGGTTTTCTTGTTGACGCTGGGAAATCCGGGGACGGTTGCGAAGGGAGCGGGATTTAGAGTACCGAAATATGGGTCGCCGGCGCGATTCCAGCCGAGCGTCGCTGAAATTTTGTCCTTGGGATTGAGATTCAGGTCGAACTTGGTAGTGACTTCGTTGCGGTTGTCGCGGGCAAGTTCGTCGGTCGAAAGGAGCCCGGTTGAGGTACTGGGAATGAGGCCGGCACTGATATATGCCTGGGCGACAGAGTCGAATTTGGAGGGATCGATGATGCCTTGCGCGGCGTTGCCATTGGGCTGGGCAAAATATGGGTTGGCTTCAAGAAATGAGACAACCCCAGGGTCGCCCGAAAAATTACCCTGGAGTTCCTGCGTTGTGAAAACGGGAGAATCGACGAGGGGAAGAGCTTCGACCTGGCGCTGACCCTGGTAGGCAACGAAGAAGAAGATGCGATCTTTGCGAATGGGCCCGCCGAGCGTTCCACCGAACTGGTTTCGCTTCAGGTCGAGACGAGGCAACCCCTCCAGCTTATTGAAGTAATCGTTGGCATCGAAGACGCGGTTGCGGAGGTACTCAAAGGCGCTGCCGTGGAGCTGATTCGTCCCCGACTTAGTGACGATACTGATAACCCCTCCGCCATTGCGGCCATACTCGGCAGTGTAGTCGCTGGCAAGAATCTTGAATTCCGCAACAGCATCGGGATTGGGGTCGAGAACATTACTGTTGCCGAGTAAGTCGTTGTTCAGGCCACCATCGAGGAGAAAGGTGACAGAGTCGGTGCGGCCGCCGGCAATGCTGTAGTTTCCCGCGCCCGTATTGTCGTCGTTGCTCTCGGTGACTCCGGGCTGCAGGAGCGCGAGATCGAGCATATCGCGGCCGTTAAGGGGCATGTTGGTGAGGACGCGGCCGGTGATGGATTGACCGACGGTTGGATTCACGGTTTCGACGGGGGCGGCTTCGGCTCCGACCTCGACGGTTTGGCTGGTCGCGCCCACTGTGAGCTTGAAATCGAAGCGGAGCGCCTGGTTGATGAGGAGTTTTTGCTGGGCGCTGACTTCAGTGCGGAAACCGGCGCGCTCGGCGGTTACGGTGTAATCACCAATCGGCAAGGAGAGTATCTGGTAGGAACCTTCTTTATTAGTTGTGTTCGTGCGAGTCTCGCGGGTTGCAACATTGGTAGCGGTTACGTGTACGTCGGGAACAAGAGCCCCCTGCGGGTCGTAGATAGTGCCGAAAATTCTCCCGGTCGCATTCTGGGCCGACAAGGAGACGGAGACAGTAAGTATGGCCGATGCGAATAGGATAGCCCGGAAGATTTTCATTGCGAACTCCTTGGTTGGTTGCCCCATAACCATGATGTCGTGCTCCACTCGGCGGCAATAGCGCCCCGCCAGGAATCAGCGCCTCCGTTTCGATCCGACGGTTGAAGTGGCCGAGGCAACGGCTGGTACTCCGGATAGCGAGCCCTGCTGCTGGAGGATACCCAGGAATGTGCCCGTGGCGGCAGAGTCTACATCAAGCCATAGCAACTGGCTACCGCCGCTGCCCTGATAGATGGCTACCGGGTCCAGGACAGGGTCGGCAGAAACCGCGATAGTAAGACTCATGGTGTAACGTCCGGCGACAGTACTGGGCGTGGCGGTACCGGCGAATGTGGCCTTGTCCGTGCCGTCGGACCCCGTCGAGTTGAAGATGGCGAAGGGATCGCTCAGAAGCCCCTTAGCCGAACTTAGAGCGAGACTATTGACGGTAGTTTGCCCGGCAAAGTCGTATTCCGACCCCAAGGGAGCAATACGGGGAAGGTGGAAAGCTTGGGTCCCAAAAGCATAGGCGCCGGCAAAGGCGGAAGTAGCAGTACTGCCTCGCGTCAGGACTATGCCGGTGCCATTCAACGTGGTTGGCGTGCCGCCAATCGATGGCGCGTCAAGATCAAGCAAAAGGGCGCCGCCGAGTCCTGTCGAAGTGTTGTTTGGATCGGTGATATTAAGATTCGGATCCGTCATATAGATACCGAAGGCACTAAGATCGCCGAGCTGGCCAGACGTGACGGCAAGACTGCCATATCCGTTCGCGCCGATGGAGTAAGTGCCGGAGATCGAAGCGCCGACAACCGGAGATTCACCGGTTGAGAATTCGTCATCGTCGGCAACACCCGAGAATGTGCTACCTGGCCCGGTGCCGCTGACGGGGACCGTGGCAAACATGCCCGCGGCGGCGTACTGCTGGCCGGCCGAGTTACTTTCCACTCCGAAGATAGAATTGGCGAGAGACGCATTGCTGAATGTGCCAGTTCCCTGGCCGAAGGCGGAACCGACAGCGGAGTCGGTGGTGTCGACGTCGATGAGGCAGATCGCCTCGGGGCCAACAAGGTAGTAGTTCAGTGAAATCCCGAGAGAGCTGGTAATGGTGCCGCGGCCAAACGAATCAGGTGCGGAGATGGTGCCGGTGAAAGCAGTGTCGAGCACTGGCGCCGCAACGGATGAGTCGTTAGCGTCAAAGTTGCCAGAAAGTTGCGTGCCGCTTTGAGAAATGGAAAAAACGCCACCGAATGCAGTCGAGAGAGCGCTGGCGTCGATGCCCGAGAGCGTGAAAGCGTAGTTGCCGTTGGAAACGGAGCTGGACAAGGTTTGCAGATCGAGGCTTCCGCTGGAAGTGGCGGAGCCGTCGAACTGGCTGATGAGGGCGTGGTTGGCGTTGACGAACTGGACGGCGAAGGTCTCCGCGCCGCTGGATCCCACGCTGGAGTTGTTGGTATTGAGAGTAAGCGTTGTCAGGCCCGGAGTAGAGCCGACGCTCGCTAGAGTTCCGCTCGTGATCGAGTCGCCGGAGGGCTCGGGCGAGGTCAGTCCGCTGCCGTCGTTGTAATCTTGCTCGCCGCCGAGCACATTGCCGTTGCCGTCGATCATAAAGGAGCCAGCGAGGGCGTAGTACTTAGGACCGCTATCGATCGCTTCCTGACCGCTGAGATAGAAGGCGTAGTAAAGGGGCGAGTTCGTCAGGACGAAGTCGGCCGGCTCGGCTCCGGCGTTGGTGGCCGCGCCAAAGTTGACAGTCGCGGTAACAGTATAAGTTCCGACGGTTCCGTTGGCGGAGAACGGTGCGGAAGTAGCGATGCCGCTGGAGTTGGTGGTGGCGGTCTTGACTCCTCCGGCGAATGAACCGCTAGCGCCCGAGGACGGAACCTCGAAAGTGACAAGCGCGCCGCTGACCGGGTTATTGCTGGAATCAACCACCATGACCGAAAGCGGGGCTGCGAACGCCGCGAGGACGTTCGCGCTCTGCGGCGTGCCGCCGCTGGGCGCGATGGAGAGCAGTGGGCCGGTAACGTTAGCAAGCTTGAAGTTGACCGAGGTGCCAGAGACTCCCGAGACGGTAGCCGTCACAGGGTAGCTGCCGAGAGTTGAATTGGCGGTAAAGGTTGAGGACGTAGCGACGCCGCTCGAATTCGTTGTGTCGGTCTCGGTCGGGGAGGAATTCGAGGCGAATATACCGCTTGCGCCGGAACCGGGGGCGGTAAAAGTGACCGAGGCGCCGGTGACGGGATTGCCGTAGGCGTCGAATACGGTCACTACGAGTGGCGCTTGAAAAGCGGTGGAGATGACCGCGTCCTGGAGAGAACCGCTGGTGGCGGAGAACGAGGCAGCCGGACCGGAAGTGTTGGTCAGAGTGAAAGGAGCGGATGCGGTGGCGTCGGCAAGGCTGGCGGTAACGGTTTCGGTGCCGAGGATGCCATTGGCAGTGAAAGGGGAAGATTGGGCGATACCACTCGAGTTGGTCGTGTCGGTTTCGGTGTTGGTGCCATTGGCAAAGGTGCCGCTGGCTCCCGACGAGGGCGCGGTGAAGACGACAAAGGCGCCATTGACTGGCTTTCCGCCCATGGTGACAGTGCTGACGAGGGGCGCGCTAAAGGTGGTGTTGACGGTGGCGCTTTGATTCGATCCGCTGGTGGCAGCGATGGTTTCCGGCGGCGCATTGAAGTTGGAAGAGTTACATCCTGCGAGGACGGCTAGCGCGAAAGCAGCTAGGGATAAGAGCGAAATCAGGCGTGTCGAGAGCGGGGCGGGACAAAGCCGATTCATCGATTGCCTCCGAAGAACTATGCGATTCAGAAGTGATATGCGCATTCTGATTACACGCGCGCGCCGAGCAGCGGTGCGACAGCTTTCACCTGGGATTTCCGAAAGCGCATGGCAGGCATTATAAGCAAAAAGCGCCAGGGACGGCATGACTCAGACTCATGCGACAAACGGCAATGACGAAGTACAATATTGCCGCTTCCAGTTCGAGGATCTTTTCGCGGTAGAACTCTCCGCATGTGCGTGGTGTCCTGATTTCGCAGATCAAAGATTGACGCAGACGACGCTAAGGCTTCGCCGAGGCCGCGGAGAAAAGCGCAGGGAATTTAGGACTCTGCCCGCATGTTCTCTTTTGCTTGCTTGCTGAAACGAGGCGACTGGTATCGATCCGTATCTGAAGCAGCGCTATCTGGACGTGGCGCCAGCCTGTTTGCGGCCATGTTCTTAGAATCCTTAGGGAGGTTGCCTGACCCGTGCAGAAATTCCTCATGCGCAGATTCATGATCCCTGGCTTACTGGCCTGCGTCTTCCCGATTGTGGTTGCGGGGCAGGCAGGTAAACCTAAACTCACCCTCGATGAGTTCTTCAACTCCGTGGGTTTCGATGCGGTGAAGGTCTCGCCGGATGGGCAATCCGTGGTGATTTCGGCGGAACGTGCGGATTGGGAGCAGCAGATTTTCCGGAAGGATCTTTGGTTGTACCGAATCGAGAGTGCGGGCGGCATGCTGGTGCAGTTGACGGAAGGCGGTCACGATACCGATCCTGAGTGGTCTGCGGACGGGCGGTGGATCGCTTTTCTTTCAGAAAGAAAGATCGCGGCGAGTAAGGATAGCGATTCGGGCGAAAGCGGAGGCGACGGCGGCAGCGATAAAGAAAGCGCGCAGCTGTATCTGATTTCTCCCAATGGCGGCGAGGCGTTTGCCGTGACTTCGGGCAGCGAGGAAGTGCATGCGTTCGCGTGGGCGCCAGACTCCAAGGCAATCTATTTTGCGACGCGCCAGCCCTGGCCGAAGGACCAGACCGATGAGCATAAGAAGGAATGGAAGGATGTGATCCGCTATCGTGGGGATGAGCGCGGAGACACAATTTTTCGGATCGGCCTCGATGAAGCTCTGGCACGCCATGCAGCAGCTGGGTCGCGAGAAGCGCCGGATGCGGAGAAGGACTCGAATGCAACACCGGGAGCCGTGGTGGTGGCGCGCTCGGACCTGCGCGTGGCCCAGATGAGCATGGCGCAGGATGGGAAGCGGTTGGCCTTCGTGACCAGTTCCGTCTCGCAACGCCAGGAGAAGGTCGAGACGATCGAGATTTATCTGGTTAGCTTGACTGGCGATGCGGCTGAGGTCACACCCAGCCGCGTGACCCACAACGATGCGGTTGAGCAGAACCTGGGGTGGGCGCCAGACAATCGGCATTTGTTTTTTCAAATCGAAACCGGGTCGGTGGAAAAAAAATACGAAGACGCGCAACCTCGACTTTATTGGGTGGATGCGGAGAGTGGAAAAGTCGAGCGCTGGTTTGCGGAGTTTCCGGGAGAGGTCGCGCACTACGCGTCTCTGCCGGATGGCTCGGTGCTTTGCGCCTGCCGGATAGGGACCGAAGTGCAGATCTATTCGCAGGCTTCGCCAGCGGCTCCCATATTAAAGAAGGATGGGTGGCCCGGAACGTACGAGATCAGCGCGGGCGCGCGGCATGCGGAACAGGTGGCGTTTGTTTACTCGGCAACGGAGAAGCCCACCGAGGTTTATGTCGCCGACGGCGCCGATAAACTCACGTCAGCACGGGCGATCACATCCTTCAATAAGTTGTTCACGGAGCGCGATCTGCCGAAAGCAAAACCGTATCGCTGGAAGTCGAACGATGGGACGCCGGTGGAAGGCATGTTGATGTATCCGCCAGGAAAGTTTGAGGCGAAGAATCTGCCGATGTTTGTGCTGATCCACGGCGGCCCGGCCGACGCCGACGGCAATCACTTTGAAGCGGATTGGTATCAGTGGGACCGGTTGGCGGCAACCGCGGGCTGGCTTGTGTTTGAGCCGAATTATCGCGGCTCGACCGGCTATGGAGACAAGTTCGCACTGGCCATTGTGCCGGAGATCGTTTCCGCGCCCGGGCGCGACATTCTCAGCGGGGTGGATGCGCTGGTGAAAGACGGCGTTGCCGATCCGAATCGTCTTGCGGTTGGCGGCTACAGTTACGGCGGATACATGACGAACTGGCTGATCACGCAGACGACGCGCTTCAAGGCGGCCGTAACCGGGGCGGGCGCGGTGGAGCATGTGGCGAATTGGGGCAATGACGATACGGTCATGGACGACGTTTATTTTCTTGGTGGCTTGCCGTGGGAGGCACCGGACCGCTACCGAAGCGAAGCTGCGATTTATCAGATGAACAAGGTGCGAACGCCCACGCACATGGTCGCAGGCGCAGATGACGTACGGGTGGCTGTGGCCGAGGATTATCTCCTTGACCGGGCACTGCACGAGCTGAATATACCGAGTGATCTTCTGATTTTTCCCGGCGAAGGACACGACCTCGGCAAGAATCCGTGGCACGGGAAGATCAAGGTGAGGGAAGAATTGAAGTGGCTGGCAAAATATGGTGGGATGGCGGGCGCGAGCGAATGAATTCTCGCCAATTGGCAGTTGGACGAAACAAAACGGCCCGCCGTTTTTATGAGGCGGGCCCGCCGGATGCAGGGGCAAATGGCCGCCGCCGTTAACCACAGCCTATGGCGGCACTGGCCTGACTGCGTGGCTATTGGATCCAGATGGTTTTGATGTTTACGAACTCGCGAATTCCCTGCAGCGCTAATTCGCGGCCGTGTCCCGAAGCTTTAACGCCGCCAAAAGGCACGCGCGCATCGGAGGCCACCATCTTGTTGATGAATACCATTCCGGCCTCGATCTCGTTAATGAAGCGCTCCGTTTCGCCGGGGTCGTTGGTCCAGGCGCTGGCTCCCAATCCAAAGCGGCTATCGTTGGCCAGCGCGATGGCCTCGTCGATATTCCTGACGCGGAATAGCGACGCGACGGGGCCGAAGAATTCTTCCTTGTAGGCCGGCGAATCTTTCGGAATATCCACGAGCACGGTGGGCGCGTAGAAGCAACCCGGCCGCTCGAGCGGATGCCCGCCAGTCAGCACGCGCGCCCCGGCCGCAACGGTCTTCTTGACGTCGGCATCAAGCGACGCGACCGCGTCGGCGTTGGCAAGCGGGCCGAGCTGCGTGCTCTCGTCAAACGGATCGCCAATGCGGAGCCCTTGCATGCGGGCCACGAATTTGCGCTCGAATTCGTCCGCGATCTTGTCAGCAACGATGAAGCGCTTGGCCGCAATGCAGGACTGTCCGTTGTTCTGAACGCGCGCCTCAACGGCCGTTGCGACAGCGGCCTCGAGATCGGCGCTGGGCATGACTACAAACGGATCACTGCCGCCGAGTTCGAGCACGACCTTCTTAATGCGCTTGGCCGCCGAAATACCTACCTGAATTCCTGCTTGCTCACTGCCGGTGAGCGTGGCCGCCGCAATACGCGGGTCGTTCAGGATGCCGTCGACGGGGCCGGAGCCGATCAGCAAAGTTTGAAAGACGCCTTCTGCAAAGCCGGCGCGCCGAATGATGTCTTCAATCTTGAGCGCGCACTGCGGGACGTTCGAGGCATGCTTGAGCAAACCGACATTGCCCGCCATCAGGGCCGGCGCGGCGAAACGGAATACCTGCCAGAAGGGGAAGTTCCAGGGCATGACGGCGAGGATTGGCCCGATCGGCAGATAACGGATAAAACTGCGCCGCGCTCCCGTTTCGACGATTTCATCGGCAAGAAACTTCTCGGCATGTTCGGCATAGTAGCGGCATCCGGTAGCGCACTTGAGCGCCTCTCCCACCGCGGCCTTCAGCGGTTTGCCCATCTCCAGCGTCATCAGGCGGCCACAGTCGTCCTTTTCCTGCTCCAGTAGCTCGGCGACGCGGAGCATCTTGGCCCGGCGCTCCGCGAAAGGGGTGCGGCGATGGGCTTGAAATGCCTTCACCGCCAATTGCAGTTTTGCTTCGATCTGCTCCGGGGTAAGAGCGGCAAATGTCTTCAGCGTTTCCCCGGTTGCGGGATTCATGGTTGCGATCATAAGAATCATTCCTCAACGGACCGTCTCTCATCCTGGCCCCAACGGCGGCTGTGTGCGGTCCGTTCAAAATACTACTCGATCCATGGCAGGCTGCAAAACTAGCGCGAACGTTGGCTTTCGATGAAGTACGTTGGAACTTCACGCCACAGATAGAAGACATTTTGCCAGGCCAAATAGCCGGTCACACGACCGCTAGACCAGCGTTCCAATAAACGTCGCAACTAGCAGTCGATGGCTCCATATGCGGCCATCGGAATATCATGAGAAAGAGGCTGCCGCAGAATTCGGTCTGGACCGGCTCCACTACTCTCTCTGCAATGAGACTTCGGGCGCCATTGGCCAAGCTGTCGGCATCGGTGATGCTAGTTTTGCTGGGTCCCACTGTCCTCTTAGCTTCTGTGATGACTGTGCCCGGCGATCCACTGGCAGGAAGTGGCCATGTGAATCGGACTGTGCTCACCTACAGCGAGCTTTTTTCGAAGATTTCCCCCATCGCCCCGGTCGATGACAGTGCCGGTTTTGCTGTGCCTGCCAATGCACATGCGCCTTCCCAGGCTTTCGAGGGCACTCTGACGCTGTCTGACCCTGAATCCAGCGGCAGTTTTCAGATTCTGCGCGACGACGAGAAATACGATACTGGTAGCGACTCCCCTTGGCGTCACTTAGCGAACTTCAGCTTCCAATTCGTCCAGAACGGAAGCTACCTCATTCCAGTTCAGCAGGGGCTTGTCATCACCGG
>Ga0187781_10000827_pt1 | contig 22760 bp, 21 predicted proteins | sample 0715_SJ02_MP02_2_FD_132447 | JGI IMG/M metagenome (GOLD analysis project Ga0187781, IMG submission 132447) | Tropical peat soil microbial communities from peatlands in Department of Meta, Colombia - 0715_SJ02_MP02_20_MG | ecosystem: Environmental > Terrestrial > Soil > Wetlands > Peat | place... | reverse complement strand
CGAAGGCGGCGTCGTCGGAAGCGAGGAACGCCAGCGTCCCAGTCAGGTCTTCCGGCGTCTCGGTGCGTTTGATTGCCTGTTGCGTTCGGATCATCTCGAACCAGCCGAATTCTCCGGGCTTGCCATTGACCGTGGTGTCGGTTCGCGTCAATCCGGGCGCGATGGTGTTGACGGTAATGCCAAAATCTCCGACCTCGGAAGCGAGCGAGCGCGCAAATCCGATCAGACCGCCCTTGCTCGCGGTATAGTGGGTGTTGAAGCCGATTCCGGAGTGAAATGTCGTCGACGAAACGCTGATGATGCGGCCCCAGCCTCGCTCTTTCATTCCCGGCAAGAAGGCCTTCACCAGGAGAAAAACGGAATCCAGGTTGACCGACAGTACTTTGCGCCATTGCGCAAAGGTGATTTCGTCGATTGCCGCGGTCGGGTAGATGCCGGCGCAGTGCACGAGGATGTCGCAGCCGCCTAGCTCGCGCTGCACTGTATCGTGGAGCTTGTCGACCTCGGTTTCGGAGGTTTGATCGCAGCGAACGGCGATCGCGTTTCCTCCGGTCTTTTTGATGGCGCCGACCGTTTCCCCGCCGTCGGCGATGTCCGCGACCACCACTTGCGCGCCTTGGGCGGCTAAACGCTTGCAGAAGGCCTGCCCAATACCGTTGGCCCCACCCGTGACGACTGCGCGCTTAGTGCTCGACATTGGCGTTCTCCCGTTTGTTCGCGGCCTTCCGCTCCCGGCCTTTGCTTTCAATATCCAAAAACGTGATAATTTCCAAAATAATTCCAGAGCCGGAACGATCGTGTCAAGCGCTTGCTCGCCGGGCGCCGAGAAAACGGCCTCGTCCACTTGGGGATGGCGTTTTGTGACGCTCTGCTCTAATTTCCAAAATCTGTTTTCGGCCACGGCGATCCTCAGTGACGAGGCGGGGAGACGGCATGAAGCGTTCAGTCGCTGAAATCCACTCGATAAGTCCGGAGCAATCCGGCGCATCGCGCACGATCGCTGAGTCGGCCTATCGGCGCATCCGCCAGGATATTCTGTGGGGCCGCTTCGCGCCCGGGTCGCCGCTTCGCTCCGACGAACTGCGCGCGCGCTACAGCATCGGCGTCAGCCCGTTGCGGGAGGCCTTGACCAGGCTCGTTTCCGAACGGCTGGTCACGTCGGTCGGCCAGCGCGGGTTCCGGGTCGCGCCGCTCACCGCCTACGACGTCGAAGACACGATGCAGACGCGCATCATTATCGAGCAGGAGGCGCTTACCCGCTCCATTCGCCAGGGCGACATGGCATGGGAAACGGCTTTGGTCGCCGCCTTCCATGCGCTTTCCCGCTATCCCGTCCCCAAGGAACCGGGGCCGGCCACTGAAAACTGGGCGATTTTCCACCGCCAGTTCCATATGGCGCTGCTGTCGGCCTGCGGCTCGCAATGGCTCATGGAGCTTGCCGGTCTTCTGTTCGACCAAGCCGAACGGCAGCGGATTCTGCGGACAAAATTCGGTCCGCAAAAGATCTTGAAGCGCGATACGGCGCGCGAACACAAACAGATTTTCGAGGCGGCGATCTCGCGCGACGTCAAGGCTGCGGTGCGTGCGCTCGACAGCCATTATCGCACGACCGCCGAACAGGTCGTTTCGGTGCTGTCCCGCATTCCCAAAGCGGTCGCCAAGCGGGCCTGAGCCGGCTCTCCGCTATCAAGCGCGCAGCCTTTTTGCCCTCTTCTGCCGGATCCGACGGTGGCGCAGGCGGCCTCGGCAGACGCCGGGGCGCGCGCTTGCCCGGAGGTTGACAGCTTGATTTCCATAAAATACGAATTTTGGAAATTAACCATAAGGGCGGGAGGAAGCCGTGGCGGGACGCCTGAAGGGCAGGGTCTGCATCATCACGGGAACCGGCGACGGCATGGGCCGTGCTGCGGCGATGCTGTTTTGCGCCGAAGGCGCCAAGGTTGTCGGCTGCGACATCAACGGGCAAAAGGCTGAGACGACGCTGCGCGACGTCACGAATGCGGGCGGGCAGATGGCGTCGCTGCATCCCGCCGATTTGACCCAGCAGGCCGTATGCGACGCGCTCGTCAATCTCGCGGTCGAGAACTACGGCGGCATCGACGTGGTCTACAACAATGCCGCGATGGCGTATTTCGGCTGGATGAACGAGTTTACGGTCGAAGATTACGTGCGCACGATCAATGAAGAGCTTGTGATCGTCTTTCGGCTTTGCAAAACGGTGTGGCCGCATCTCGTGGCGCGCGGCGGCGGCTCGATCATCAATGTCGCCTCGACATCCGCCAAGATGGCCTACAAGGTGCTGCCCGGCATTGCCCACACCTCCGCCAAAGGCGGAGTTCTCGCGATGACACGCCAGCTTGCGATGGAAGGCGGCAAACACAACATCCGCGCCAACACCATCTCGCCGGGACTGATCGAAACGGGTCAGACGCGGGAGTTCCTGAAGATCCCCGAGTTCCTCGGACCGATGATGGACAAGTTGATGCTGGGGCGCGTCGGCAAGCCTGAGGAAGTGGCGCCGGCCGCGCTGTTTCTCGCTTGCAGTGAAAGTTCTTTCGTCACCGGCGCAGACATCGCCGTCGACGGCGGCACGACAGCGTGGTGAAAAAATGCAACGCCCGGTTTGTCCGCAACCCGGGCGACGCTTGGGGCGCTTGACTCGCCTCTATCCACAATTTAAAAATTTTGGAAATATTTGAAAAGGGAGGATTGGGCACGATCACGTTACGGCACGAGCGACTTGGGTTCTGCGATCCGGCGCAGCCGTCTTGGAAAAAGCGCCCGACCGTTCAATCCTGCTTTTGCCCTGATCGGCGTCCCGCAACACGAGGAGAGCGCCATGTATCAGTTGAGCAGAACGGTTCCCGTCAACGAACCGAAGAAGTCCTTCCTGAGCCGGCACGACGTCTGGAACGGCCTTCTCATGAAGGCCAACAACGCGCTGCCGTATGTTCCGGAAATGAAAAAATGCGAGGTCGTGGAGACGGGCGATGGTTGGCTCGTTCGCGACATCATGCTCAAGGACGTGCCGCTGCGCGAGAAGGTGACATTCGTCCCGGAGGAGAAGGTAATCTTCGAGCGCACGCGCGGCTCCGAGCTCGGCCGTATTGAAAACATCATCGGCGAGGATGCCAGCGGTAATCTGACGCTGACCTTCGCCTTCAGCTTGAAAAAGGACGGAGTGCCCGAGGGCAGCGACGCCGAGAAGGCGCACTTCGCCCCGATGGAGAGCGCCTATTTGAACGCGGTTGCCTCGACGCTCGCTGCAGTGCGCCGGACGGTGGACGAAAAAGGCCGCGAACATCTGCCGCTCAAAGCTCCGACCGATACGCTCGGCGACACCCGCTGGATCTACGATTATTACCGCGCCGTCGACGCAATGGACATGGAGCGCACGCTCGCGCAGCACACCGACGACACGACCCTGACTTTTGCCAATCATCCCACCGTCCACGGCAAGGAGGGCTATAAGGCCGCGATCGGCCATCTGTGGGGGAGCATCAAGGGCCTCTCGCACAGCATGACCGGCGCTTGGTCGATGCACGACGGGCAAGTCGGGGTCGCCGAGGCGATCGTCCAATACACCCGCCTCGACGATAGCCTGTGTGCGATCAAATTCTGCACGGTGCTGCGCCGGCGCGGCGACAAGATCGCCGACATCCGCATCTATGGCGACGCGACGCCCTTGTTCAGTCCGGCGCAATAGCAGCTTTCACACAGCCCGTGCCCTAGGAGTCGACATGTCAGCGCGACCTTTGCCCGGAACGCTATTCCAGATCGGCTATGTCGTGCCGAACCTGGATGCAGCGCTTGCGCACCTGAACGCGACGCTCGGTGCGCCGCGCTTCATGGTGCTGCGGGAGATCGTGGTGGAGAATGGCTGGTTCCGCGGCGCTCCCGCCACCATCAATCACAGCATGGCGTTCGGCTATGTCGGCGACGTGCAGTTCGAAGTGATCGAGCCGGTCGCTGGCAAGAGCACCTATGCGGAATTTCTCGATCGGGTGCCGGCCGGCGGCGTGCATCATCTCGGCTTTTCGGTCGAGGACTACGACGCCGCCACCGCCGATCTGCTCGCGCGCGGCTTTCGGCTCGTCCAGCGCGGCACCTTCGGTGATACGAAGTTCGGTTACTTCGAAAGCAGCGACGATCCCGGCACCATGACCGAGATCGTCTATCTCGATCCCAACGTGCGGGGCATGTTCGTCAATATCAAGGCGCAGACGTTTTAGGGGAGGTCAGGTTGCGGGGCGGACGAGTCACGTGCGCACCGCAAGGTGATCGAGGGAAATGGGCTGATGGCGGGTTCGGCAAAATATCCGGCTACTGACGAGATGGTGCGCGAGTTGTGGGACCGCCAGCAGATCAGCGACGTCATGCTCCGCTTCGGGCGTGGCCTCGACTTGCATGACTGGGACATGTACGCGGCGACTTTGACCGATCCGTTCGATGTCGATTTTTTTGACCTCACGGGTCGTGCGCCGGCGACGACGACGCCGAAGATCTGGGCGCATTTCGCCAGCGCCTGTCTCGAGCGGCTGATCGTCATGCATCAATATTCCAACTTCCATATCAATCTGCACGGCGACGTCGCCGACGGAATTTTCTACCACGTCTCGCGGCACCGTTTTCCTAACCGGCACGGCGACGACCATTACACGCAATACGGCTGGTACGAGAATTCCTTCCGCCGCACGGCGGACGGCTGGAAGATCAGCAAGCTCAAACACTGCTTTCAGTGGTGCGACGGCAATCCCACCCTGATTGACCTGAGCGATCCCAATTGGCAGGCGGCCGCCGCCGCGGTGTTCGGGGCCGGCGGGCCCGCCGATAAAGCGGCGTGAACGGGCAAGTCGCCGGACATGGCTGTTAGTTGCCGCGCCGCGACAAAGGGAATCAAGTTGAGCGAGCCAACACCCTCATGACTGCGTCAGATACCGCAAGCGGCGCCGGGCAGCACGCGGTTTCGCGCCAACTTTCTTTGCTCCGCTGGCGCTGGTCGGAAGATACCGGGCTCATCATCGTTTTCATCTTGATGGTGCTCGCCATCGGCATCCCCCACCCCGAGTTCTTCAGCTTCGGCTCGATCAAGACCATTCTGCGCCAGTCGGCGCTGGTCGGCATCATCGCCTTCGGCATGGTCTATCTGGTGGCGATGATCGAAATCGACCTTTCGGTCGGCGGGATCTTTGCCGTTGCCTCCAGCCTGTCGGCTTTGCTCATCAAATTCTATCACGTCGATCCATGGATCGCGGTCGCTGTCGCGCTGCTCGCGGGCGTCGTTCTTGGCGGGGTCAACGGCGTGCTGACCAGCCTGCTGAAGGTTCCGCTCATTATCGTGTCGCTCGGGACGCTGTCGGCTTATTTCGGCCTGCACCTCATCCTCTCCGACGGTAAGGCGATCTACGGGCTGCCGAAGAATCATCCGTTCTTTCAAATTTTTGGTAGCGACCTGTTGGAGCTTCCGGCGTCGGTCTGGGCCGCGATCGTCTGCGCGATCGTCCTGTATTTTGTTTTTGCCCATACGCGGTTCGGCGCAACCGTCCGCGCCATCGGTTCAAACCCGGCGGCGGCCGAATTCATCGGCGTGCGCACCGGGCTCATTCGTATCTATGCAACCGCGCTGGTGGGCTTGTTGTCTGCGTTGTCCGGCATCATGACGCTCGCCTACTTCAAGGCGGTCGACACTTCGTCGGGACGTAGCCTCGGGCTGCAGGTCATCGCCGCGGTCGTCATCGGCGGCACTTCGCTTGCCGGCGGTTCGGGCACGATCATTGGGGCAGCGCTCGGCGTGCTGATCATTACCACGATCGACAGCGGTCTCGTCTTCTACAACGTCAATTTGAACTATTCGGAATTCGTCACCGGCATCGTGATCATTGGCGCGATCGCGCTTGACCGCATAGCGAAGCGCCGGCGCGCGCAGTGAACCAGCCGATGTCGTATCGCCTTGCTGCGTATTTTCAGATCACCCGGCGGCTTTCGCTTTGGTTCGATTGAACGACAACATCATGAGTCAGGGGAGGTGAGGACATGAAATCAAGGAAACTGAAAGCGCGGATGCTCGGGTTTTCCCGGGCAGCGCTGTTGAGCGGATTCGCGGCAACGGCTTTTGCCGGTTCGGCCGGCATTGCCGCGGCGAAGGACTCCGTCACCGTTTCGGTGGTGCTGGCGCTGGCGGCTGGAGAGTGGAGCACGGAGATTCTCGCCGGCGCCAATGCCGCGGCGAAGGACCTCGGCCGCAAGGTCAACGTGCGTGTGACCGGGCCGACCACATTCGATCCGCAACGCCAGGCGCAGATGTTCCTCGCCGAGCTTGAGACGAAACCGGACGTGCTGGTCGTGGTCAATGTGGCGCCGCCGCTGTTCACGCAACCCGCGCTGGAGGCGCAAGCGCGCGGCGCCAATATCGTCTGGATCAACGTGCCGCCGATGCCGGAGGTCAAGAACGCGCTGTTCGTCGCCTCCGATGCCTTCGGCATGGGCCAGACCGGCGGCGAGATCGTCGTTGCCGCACTCGAGAAGAGCCTCGGCAAGCCGGCGGCGGAGATCGGCGGCGACGTCGTCACCGCGGTGTGCGTGCCCGGCCTGACCGTCCTGGAAAATCGCCTCGCCGGCGAAGTCGCCTATCTCAAGAAGAAAATGCCGAAGATCAATATTCTCGCGAGCTTCGATTCCAAGCCTGACCGCGAGCGGAATTTCGCGCTCTGGGATCAGGCCATCCGCAAGACGCCCAAAGCCCTGACCTATATCGATCCGTGCGAAGAGGGCGAGGAGAATATTCCAAAAATCCTGGAGAACGACAAAGTCAAGGTGCCGCTCGTCTCCTACGACAGCCCCGAGGAAGTGCGTGAAGACGTGGCACAGGGACTGATCACGGCGGTGGTGCCGGCGAATTTCTTCTCGCAGGCCTATCTTGCCACCTACATCGCCGCCGACTCTTTGCTCAAGGGCAAGCAGCTGCCGCACGGCTGGGTGAAAGTCCCGCATGTCGTCGTCGATAAGACCAACATCGCGGCCTACCAGAAGGCATGGGAAAAGCCGGAGAGCGGATTGCGCGCTTTCTATAGCGCTCAGATCGAGGCGACGCGCGATTACCTGCCGGCAACCTTGCCGGATCCGGACTTGTACACGCACCCGACGCAATAATGCGCACGTGAGTATCGCTCCGGTTGGAGCGGTACTCACTAAGTTGTTAGAGATTCTCGCCGCGAGGTTCGGCGAATTGGAGAAGAGGCGGACAGTGTCGGCGATTTATTCCGCCAGAGGAGTGAGCAAACGTTTCGGCGCGGTGCCTGCCTTGCAGGGCGTCGATTTCGACGTGGTCGAGGGCAAGGTCAACGGCCTGGTCGGGGCCAATGGCGCCGGCAAATCGACGCTCTTGAAAATCATCGCCGGCGCGCTGCCGCCCGACGCCGGCGAGATCAAGCTCGACGGCCGTCCGCTCGCCATGCAATCGATCACCGATGCCGCACGGGCGGGCATCGCCATCGTCTCGCAGGAACTGAGCTTGTTCCCGGCGCTCAGCGTCGAGGAGAACCTGCTGCTGGCGCCGGGCGGCGGTGCGTGGCGCGCGCGCCGGGCGTTCGGCCGCAGGGCGCGCGCCGTTTTGGAGCGACTCGGCGTGGACGTGGCGCTGGGCACTCCGCTTTATCGCCTGAGCCTGGCCGACCGGCAATTGGTCGAGATCGCGCGCGCCATGCTGCAAAATCCGCGGGTGCTCATTCTCGACGAGCCGACGTCGTCGCTGCATGTTGCCGAGGTGGAGCGGCTCCACGATATTATCCGCAGCCTGCGCGATTCCGGCATCGGCGTTGTTTATGTCAGCCATTTCCTCGAGGAATTGTTGGACATTTCCGACAACCTCGTGATCTTGCGCAACGGCAAGCGCGTTCCCGGGGATATTCCGCCCTCGGCCGACCGGCTCAAGGCCGTCGTCGCCGCCATGCTCGGCGAAACGCCTGAATCCATGGTCGAACGCGCACAGCGAACAAATGAACAGGTTCATGCGGATGACGCCATACCGCCGATCAAGGTCGGTCCGCTGCGTATTGACGGTCTGAAGGGGCCGGACGATCTCGTCATTGAGCATCTGGAAATTCAGCCGGGCGCCATCGTCGGCGTTGCCGGACTTGCAGGCGCCGGTGTCGAGGAATTGTTCGCCGTCCTTTTCGGCACCGCCAGGCCAAAGTCGGGCCAGGTAACGCTGCCGAGCGGCGCCCCGCTACCGGCGAGCACGGCCGGCGCCGTGAAGGCCGGTGTCGCCTATACGCCGGCCGATCGCAAGCAATATGGCCTGATGCTCCGGCAGAGCGTTGCCGAGAACGTCGTCAGCGTGCGCGCGCTGACGCTTGGGCGCGACGGCTTCGTGCTGCGCGCCGAACGTCTGCGGCAAGCCGCGCTTGATCGCTGCCGCCGGCTCGGCGTGGTTGCGGGCTCGATGCACCTGCCGGTCGGCGCGCTCTCGGGTGGCAATCAGCAGAAAGTGGTGTTTGCGAAATGGATCGAGGCGGCGCCGTCACTCCTCGTGCTCGACGATCCGACGCGCGGCATCGATATCGGCGCCAAGCGGGAAATGCATCGCATCATGCGCCGGCTGGCGCAGTCGGGCCGGGTGGTCTTGTTTTACTCGAGCGACCCCGGCGAGATCGTGGCGGTGTCGGATCGTGTCATCGTCTTTGTCGACGGCGCACTGGCGCAGCAGCTCGAGGGCGCGACGCTCACCGAACACGAGCTGGTTACGGCGATGAACACGACCGGAAAGCCGGTCGTGCGTCCCGCAGCATGATCCGTGAATCTGGAGGAATGAAATGACAGGACTCGTCGAGGGAAAATCGATCATCGTCACCGGCAGCGGCCGCGGCATCGGTGAGGGGATCGCGCGCGACCTCGCCGCCGAGGGCGGGCGCGTCGTCGTCGCCGATATCGACCTCGGCGCCGCAGAACGCGTTGCCGCAGCGATCCGCAAGGACGGCGGTGAAGCGACCGCGGTGCAGGTGAATGTAACCGACCGCGCCAGCGTGAAGGCCATGATCCAGGCGGCGGTGCGCGCCTATGGCAAGCTCGACGTCATGTTCAACAATGCCGGCATCAGCAAGGCCGGCCAATTCCTGGAAGCGACCGAAGGGGAATGGGCGCGCATCATGGGCATCAACGGCCTCGGCGTGCTGATCGGCATGCAGGAGGCGGCGAAGCAGATGATCGCGCAGGGCGGCGGCGGCAAGATCATCAACACCGCTTCGATCGCCGGCAAGGTCGGCGAGCAAATCGCCACCATCTATTGCGCGAGCAAGGCCTGTGTGATTTCGCTCACGCAAGCCGGAGCTGAGGCGCTGGGCAAATATAACATCACCGTGAACAGCTTCAGCCCGGGCTTTGTGAAGACGCCGCTCTGGGACGGCCTGGACAAGGATCTGATCTCGGCCGGCTATCGCGACGAGCCGAATGCCGTCGATCACCTTGCCAAGACCAAGGCGATCCTCGGCCGCGTTTCGACGCCCGATGATCTGGTCGGCGCGACAACGTTTCTCGCCTCGTCCCGCTCCGACTATATCACCGGCCAGAACCTGATGGTCGACGGCGGGGTGCGGCTGATCTAGAGCATGATCCGGAAAAGTGGAAGCCGGTTTTCCGAAAAGATCATGCTCGAGCAAAATCTAGTACGGAGTCTCAGATGAGCGTGGCGCAAGCCGTTGCTCCACCGACTGCCGAACAGCTTGTTGCTCGCGCGCGAGCGATGATCCCGCACATCGCCGCGAGCGCGGCGGCGGCGCGGCAGGCGCGCCGCGTCTCCGAATCGGTCATCGCCCAAATCGACCAAGCCGGTCTCTTTCGTATTCTGCAGCCGGCCCGCTGGGGCGGTTACGAAATGAAGCCGGAGACCTTCTACGACGTCCTAATAGCGCTCGCCGAAGGCGACATGTCGGTCGGCTGGGTCTACGGCGTGCTCGGCGTTCATCCCTGGCTGATGGGCCTTATGGAGGAGCGCGCCGTGCGCGACGTCTGGGGGGACGACGACAGCGTGCGCCTGTGTTCATCGCTCATGCCGGTCGGCAAGGCGGAAAAAGTCGATGGCGGATTTAAGCTCACCGGCCATTGGCGCTTTTCCAGCGGTTGCCATTATGCCCAGTGGGCTCTGCTTGGCGGCGCCGTGCAAGGGGCTGCTGGCGCCGCACCCGACGTCAGGCTGTTCATGGTGCCGCGCGGGCAGTATCGGATTGCCGACGCTTGGTACGTATCCGGCTTGTGCGCGACCGGCAGCGAAGACATCCTGGTCGAGGATGTGTTTGTTCCGGAATATCGCACCCGCCGGATGATCGACAATTTGGAGTGCGTTGGCGCGGGCCTAGCCGTCAACCGTTCGCCGCTCTACCGGATCCCCTTCGGTCAGATCTTCTTTCGCGGCGTGTCGAGCCCTGCCGTCGGCGCGCTGCAGGCGATGCTCGATGCGTTCGTCGGCTATGCGGCGAAGCGGAGCGGACCGGCCGGCAAGTCGACCGACGATCCGGTCGCGCAGCAGATTTGCGCCGAGGTAACGGCGGCGATCGACGAGATGAAGCTTGTTCTGCGGCGCAACATGGCGGTGCTTTGGGAGTTCGGCGAGCGCGGCGAGGTGCCGCCGCTCATGCTTCGCCAACAATACAAGTTCCAGTCGGCAACGGTGTCGCACCGGTGTGCCGAACTGGCGACGCGGCTGATGCGGGCGACCGGCGCGGCGGGCATTTACGACGAGCAGCCGTTCGGCAAGGCGCTCGCCGACATCAATGCCGCGCGCCAGCACATCGCCAATCAATTTGAAATGGTGGGGCGCAACTTCGGTGCCTCCATCCTCGGAAGCAAGCCCGGCAATGACATGATGCTTTAAGACGAGAAACGATCGAGCGTTGCAACTCCGATGAGAAGCTGTCGCTTGAAGTTAGCGAACTGGTTGTTGACACATTGTGCGGCAGCGGCTGACGATGAGGTAAGGGTTTAGGGAGACAAGGAGACGCGAAAGGTCATGGACCTCGACCAGCGCATCGCCGAACTGACGCAGAAAATGCTGCGGCGGAAGTTTTATGCCGTTCTCTCGCAGCCTTCGCCGGCGCCCGAGAAATTGAAACCGCTTTTGCCCGCGCATCTCGAATACATGATCGGACTCGAGAAGCGCGGCTTGTTGTTTGCCTCCGGACCGCTCAGCGACGGCTCTGGACCGCCGAACGGCGCCGGTCTGACCATTCTGCGCGCCGCCAGCGCCGAAGAGGCGCGCGCGCTCGCCGAAGCCGATCCGTTCGTGGTCAACCGGCTGCGGACGTACGAGCTCAAGGAATGGACGATCATGGAGGGCACGCTCGGGCTGAAGATCAATCTCTCCGATCAGTCGGTCGAGGTAGCCTAAAATGAGCGCGATGCGGACGGTGGGCTTTGTCGGTGTCGGCAAGATCGGCATGCCGATCTCGCAAAACCTGATCAAGAGTGGGTATCGCGTCGTCGGCTATCGCCGCAGCTCGCTCGAGGAATTCGAGAAGATCGGCGGCGTGCCGGCGCGTTCGGCTGCCGAAGTCGGCGCGCAAGCCGATATCGTCTTCTCCTGCTTGCCGTCCGACCAGGCGCTTGAGGAAGTGGTGCAAGGTCCCGATGGACTCCTGCAATCGGCGCACCCGGGCCAGATCGTGGTCGAGCTTGGCTCCTATCCGGTTCCGGTCAAACAGCGGCAAGTCGCGCCGCTTGCAGCGAAAGGCGCGGCGTTCATCGACGGTGAAGTCGCCGGCACGCCGGGCATGGTGCTTGCGCGCAAGGGCGTGATCTTTCTCGCCGGCGACGCAGAGGCCTGCAAGAAAGTGGAGCCGGTGGTGGCGGCGTTCGCTGATTCCTGCATCTATTTCGGCTCCTTCGGCGCAGCGAGCCGCGTCAAGCTCATCAACAATCTCTTGGTCTCGATTCACATCGCCGCCACCGCTGAGGCGATGGCGCTCGGAGTCAAGGCCGGGGTCGATGTCGATCTGATGATCAAGGCGATCGCCAGCGGCAGCGGCGGCTCGACCCAGTTCGGCATTCGCGCGCCATGGATGGCGGAGCGGCGCTTCAAGCCGCTGCAAGGCCCGATACCGGGCTTGCAGCATTACATCGAGATGATCGGCGAGTTTGCCGACAGCGTCGGCGTGGCGACGCCGCTCCTCGATCGCACCGCCGAGCTCTTCGATCGCTTTGTGGCGATGGGACTGTCCGATTGCGACGGCGCCGCCATGATCGACGTCATCGGTTCGCTGCCGCGCGAACAATCAAGGGGTTCGCCCCCGAAGGGGCAGACAATGGACCAAAAGGAGATTAAGGAATGATCCGCGTTCATAAGATCGCTCACGCCACCTACGAGACGCCCGATCTCGATCAGCAGGCGGAGTACTTCACCGACATTCTGGGGCTGACGCTCGTCGCCAAGGAAAAGGACACGGCGTATCTGGCTTCCACGGTCGATCATCATTCGGTGGTGTTGCGGCGCGGGCCGCGGGCAAGCTGTGTCGCGCTCGCGTTCCAGATTCCGCCGGCCGCCGATCTCGACGCTTTCGAGAAACAGGTCGCCGCGCACCAGGTCAAGACGCAGCGCAAGAAGGATCCGGAGCCCTCCATATCGGACATGCTCACCTTCGCCGATCCGAAGGGCACGACCATGCAGGTGTTCAAGCGCGACGCCTTCGCGCACCAGAAGTTCACGCGCAAGGGCATCGTGCCGCACAAGCTCGGCCACGTCGCCTTCCACGTCACCGACGTGAAGCACGTGACCAAGTTCTATTGCGACGTGCTGGGCTTCCGCGAGTCCGACTGGATGGCCGATTTCTTCTCGTTCCTGCGCTGCGGCCCCGACCATCACACCATCAACCTGATGGAGACCGGCTCGAACCGCCACTTCCACACCGCTTTCGAGCTGCGCGATTGGGCGCATATGCAGCAGGCGTGCGACTTTCTGAGCCTCAACGGCTACAAGCTCCTGTGGGGGCCCGGCCGCCACGGCATCGGGCATAATCTGTTCGCGTATCATCGCTCGCCGAACGGCCTGATCACCGAGACGTTTGCCGAGCTCGACCAGGTGAACGAGGAGCTCGGCTATTTCGAGCCGCGGCCCTGGCATCGCGACAGTCCGCAGCGGCCCAAAGTCTGGGAGAAGGATCCCTCGGCCTCCAATCTTTGGGGCATCATGCCGGGCGACGAAATGATGCAGTAATAAATGCGCAAGGCCCGGCGGGCTTCGAACAGAGCTCCACAAAAAGTTGGAGCGCTCATCGTTTCAATCTGAGGCGATGGCACTCCGGCCGCCGGGCCGAACGGGGAGGATTTCATGGCGGGAAGCTTGGCGAAGAATTGCGCCGGGCGTATTCGGCGTATGGCCGTCGCAGCCTCGCTGCTTGCGGCGGCAACGTCACTCCTTGCGCACACGCGCGCTTATCCCGCCGAGCCGATCAAAGTCGGGTTCAGCATGGCGATGACCGGCGGCGTGGCGCAGAACGGCAAGCAGCTCCTGATCGCGCTTCAGCTTTGGCGTGACGATGTCAATGCCAAAGGCGGACTGCTCGGCCGTCCGCTCGAGCTCGTCTACTACGACGATCAGAGCAATCCGTCGAACGTCCCCGGCATCTACACCAAGCTGATCAATGTCGACAAAGTCGATCTCATTCTCGGTCCCTACGCCACCAACATGGTGGCCGCGGCGATGCCGGTGATCATGGAGAACAACAAGACCACGGTCACGATTCTCGGCGTCGGCGTGAACCGGCATTTCAATTACGCGCGCTATTTCTCGATGGTGCCGGTCGGCCCCGAAGGGGTGAAAGCCTTCTCCAAGGGCTTCTTCGAGCTTGCGGCCGCGCAGCAGCCGAAGCCGCAGACCGTCGCGATGCTTTCCGCCGATGCCGAGTTTGCCAAGACATCGGCCGACGGCGCGCGCGAGAACGCGGCCGCGTACGGTTTCAAGATCGTCTATGACAAGAGCTATCCGCCGCCCACCACGGACTTCGGCCCGACCGTGCGCGCCATCCAGGCGGCCAACCCGGACATCGTCTTCGTTGCCGCCTATCCGCCGGATACCGTCGGCATCGTGCGCGCCGCGCATGAGATCGGGCTATCGCCGAAGATGTTCGGCGGCACCATGATCGGACTGCTGATAACGCCGATCAAGGCGCAACTCGGTCCGATCCTCGACGGCATGGTGATCATGGAAAGCTTCGTGCCGGCGCCGACCTTCAATTTTCCCGGCCTCGCCGACGTGCTCAAGCGCTACCGCGCCGTGGCGGCGGGAGAGAAGCTCGATCCCTTCGGCTACGGCTTCGTGCCCTTTGGCTACGCTGCCGGACAAATTCTGGCGCATGCGGTCGAGGCGACGGGTAGTCTCGATCAAAATGCGCTTGCCGATTACATGCACAGCCACAGTTTTCAAACCGTGGCTGGCGAAATCGCATTCGGCAAGGACGGCGAATGGGCGAAGCCGCGCACGGTTTTCACCCAATTCCAGAACGTGGCGCCGAACGATGTGGAGCAATTCGCGGCCGGCAGCAAACAGCCGATCCTCTGGCCGCCGGAATACAAAACCGGCGACATGATCTATCCCTACGCGAACGCGAAAAAATAGCCGCGGCTCGCAGACCGACGGCACGAGCCGGTCATTCTGGGCTCGCGCCTATTGGGCGCCTCCGAAATGACAAGCGAATAATACTCCGGCTACTCGCCCTTGCCGCCGCCGATCTGTTTGAGCTTGGCGAACACCGCTTCTACATCGAGATCGTCGGACTTCTTGGCCGGCGCGGTCGGCGGTGCTGGCGGCGCCTCTTTCGGCGCCGTGGTCACCGAGGCGGGAAGGAGCGTGGCGCCTTGCGCTTCGACCGGAGCCGGCTTTTCCTTGGCCGCGCGCTGGACTTCAAGATCGAGATCGATCTGCGAGCAAAGCCCAAGCGTCACCGGATCGAGCGGCGTGAGGTTGGCGGAATTCCAGTGGGTGCGGTCGCGAATCGCCTGAATGGTCGATTTCGTTGTCCCGACCAGGCGCATGATCTGGCTGTCCTTAAGCTCCGGATGGTTACGGACGAGCCACAGGATCGCGTTCGGCCGATCCTGCCGGCGCGATACGGGCGTGTAACGCGGCCCTTTCTTTTGCTTGGCCTCGGGCAAGCGGACCTTCGGATCGGCGATGTGCAGCCGGTGATCCGGATGGGCTTCCGCGTCGGCGATTTCCTCGCGCGTCAATTGCCCGGTGAGGATCGGATCCAAGCCCTTGATCCCCTGCGCGGCATCGCCGTCGGCGATCGCCTTAACCTCCAGCGCATGCAAATTGCAGAACTGCGCGATCTGGTCGAACGACAGCGCCGTATTTTCGACCAGCCACACTGCCGTTGCTTTCGGCATCAAGGGGGCGACAGCCATGTGCAAATCTCCTCTGTGCTCCGCCCGCCCGTCCGGGCGAAGCCACTTACGTCATCGGTGATGACTGAAAAGCTAAGAGAATATAGGCCGCGGGCCGACCCCACGCAACCTGTGAGCTTGTTCCATGGCCGTCCGCGCGCGGCGGGAGGCCATGCCCATTGCGAAATGCCCCGGATTTGGCACAAAGGAGCCGGCGAACGCGGTTCCGGGCCCGCTTCTCGCGCGAATGACGGAGCCTCCATTGGCGGAGACGGTCGCCGAAATTCTCGATGCCTACCGCGGCGGCGCTGCCAGGCCTGAGGATATGGTGGCGCGAAGCTTTGCGCGCATCCGCGCGCACGGCGATCCGGCGATTTTCATCTCGCTTCGGGAAGAAGCCGAGCTTCTCGCCGAAGCGCGCGCTCTGGTGAAGGCCGGCAAGACCTCGCTCCCCCTCTACGGCATCCCGGTCGCCGTCAAAGACAATATCGATGTCAAAGGCCTGCCGACGACGGCGGCCTGCCCGGCCTACAGCTATCGTCCGCACAAGGACGCCGCCTGCGTGGCGCGGCTACGTGAAGCCGGCGCGCTCATTGTTGGCAAGACCAATCTCGATCAGTTCGCGACCGGCTTGGTCGGCGTGCGCACGCCGTACGGCATCGGCCGCAATTTGTTTGATCCGAAGCTCATTCCCGGCGGTTCCAGCACCGGCTCCGCATTGGCCGTGGGCGCGGGGCTCGTGCCGCTTTCGCTCGGCACGGACACTGCCGGATCGGGTCGCGTGCCGGCGGCTTTTGCCAACATTGTCGGCTTGAAGCCGAGCCGCGGCCTCGTCTCGAACGCAGGCGTGGTGCCGGCGTGCCGCACGCTCGATTGCGTCTCGGTGTTGGCGCTCACCGTGGACGATGCGACGGCGATGCTGAGTGTGATCGCCGGACCGGATGGAGGCGACGCATCCGCCCGGCCGCTGCCCAATCGCGCCGGGCCGATGCCCGCGGGTTTGCGGCTCGGCGTGCCGCTCGCCGGGCAGCGTTTATTCTTCGGCGACCGCGTCTCGGAGCAATTGTATGAAGCGTCGCTGGCGCAGTTTGCGAAGCTCGGCGCCGAGATCGTCGAGATCGATATCGAGCCGTTCTACGCGGCGGCGCGCCTGCTTTACGAGGGGCCGTGGGTCGCCGAGCGCTATTTGACCACGCGTGCGCTGATCGCGTCCTCGCCGGAATCGCTGCTGCCGGTGACGCGCCAGATCATTCTGGCCGGCGCGCACGGCACGGCGGCGGACACATTCGCCGCGTTTTATCAGCTCGAGGATTTGCGGCGGGTGCGCGACCACATTTTCCGCACCATCGACGCGATGGTGCTGCCGACCGCGCCGACGATTTATTCCATCGCGCAGGTGCAGGCCGATCCGATCGCGCTGAACAGCAGGCTCGGCACTTATACGAATTTCGTGAACTTGCTCGATATGTGCGGCCTCGCGGTGCCGGCGGCGATGCGGCCGGACGGAACGCCGTTCGGCGTGACGCTGCTGGCGCCGGCGCATGATGACATCGCCCTGGCGGCCATCGGCCGGGCGTTTCATGCCACAACCAAATTGCCGCTCGGCGCGCTCAATTATCCGCCGCCGCCGCTGCAAGAGGGAGCGCCCGCGCTTGCGCCGGGCGAAATTCCGCTTGCGGTCGTCGGCGCGCATCTCTCCGGCATGCCGCTGAACGGCGAACTGCGCGCGCTTGGCGCGCGGCTGATCGAACGAGCCGTCACCGCACCGCATTATCGTCTTTACGCGCTTCCCGGCACCAAGCCGCCGAAGCCCGGCCTGCTGCGCGTCAAAAAAGGCGCGGGCGCTGCGATCGCGATCGAGGTCTACGCGCTTTCTGAAAGCGCGTTCGGGCGCTTTGTCGCCGCCGTGCCGCCGCCCTTGTCGATCGGCACGCTCGAGCTCGACGACGGCCGCAGCGTCAAAGGCTTTCTGGTCGAGGTCGAAGCGGTCACAGGCGCCCGCGACATTTCAAGCTTCGGCGGCTGGCGCGCCTTCATGGCGCAGGAGACGGCGCCGGCGTGAAGCTGGGCGCGATCATTTCGCGTCGTCGATAAAACTCACGTGCGCGGCGACGACGCGCCAGCCTTCTGGAAACCGCGCCCAGGTCTGCATCTGGCGTCCGACCTTTCCCGGCACGCTGGCGCGATGGAAAAGGGTCGAAGCGACCGCGCAATCGCGGCCATAGGTGCTGATGACCGTCCGCGAAATGCTGCGCGTTAGTCCGGCAGGCGAGCGGGCGGCGCGGAATGCGGCAATCTCCTCGTAGCCGTATAGATTCTCGGTGCCGCCATAGCGGATGGTGCGCGGGTTCTTCCAGAACATGGCATCGAGCGTGGCGACGTCGTTCTCACCCAGCGCCTTCTCGTAGCGGTCGAACGCGGCACGCACCTCGGCAACGACCTCCGGCAGGTCAACGTCCATTTCAATTATCTCCAGGTTTTCCAGTAGCTTACATAAGGTCAGGGCTGGCGGAACACCGCTGATAGCAGATCGGCCGGCTTTTTTCTAACCGGTGGTCAGGCGAAAAGCCCTCCGGCATGCATTCCGCTGAAGGGTGGCGATCAAAAAGTCATGAGCAAAGGCGTCCGCGGTGCACTAAAGACCGGCACGAACGGCAGTGCGCATGTCCATGGAAACTATCACGTGTATCGAGGATCTGCGGCAGGCCGCCTCCCGCAGAGTGCCGCGCGCGTTCTTCGATTTCGTCGAGGGCGGCTCCTATACCGAGCAGACCCTTCGCGCCAATTGCGCTGATTTCGAACGCATCACGTTGCGCCAGCGCGTCTTGGTTGACGCCTCTCACCGCAGCGCGCGTTCGACCATTCTCGGCGAACCCGTTTCGCTGCCCTTGGCTCTGGCCCCGGTCGGGCTTTGCGGCATGCTGCATCGGGACGGCGAGATATTGGCGTGCCGCGCCGCACAGGCGGCCGGAATCCCATTCTGCTTGTCCACCATGTCGGTCTGCTCGATCGAAGATGTCGCGGCCGCCGTTGCGGAGCCGTTTTGGTTCCAGCTCTTTTTCATGAAGGATCGCGGTTTTGTCCGCTCTCTGGTCGAGCGCGCGGCGGCGGCACAATGCAGCGCCTTGGTGGTCACCCTCGATCTGCCGGTGGTTGGCCAGCGCCATCGGGACATTCGAAACGGCATGAGTATGCCGCCGCAATGGCGCGTCAAGACCATCCTCGATATCGCGGCCAAACCGGGCTGGGCCTTCGGCATCGCGCGCGGCAAACGCCGCACGCTCGGCAATCTCGCCGGGCATATCCGCGGCGCCGACAGTCTCGATGCGTTATCGCGGTGGATCGGAGGCCAGTTCAGCGCGCCGCTGAGCTGGAAGGACATTGAGTGGCTTGCGGGCCTCTGGCCGGGAAAATTGATCCTGAAGGGAATTCTGGATGTGGAGGATGCGCGCATCGCTGCGAAGAGCGGCGCTGCGGCGCTCGTCGTCTCCAATCACGGCGGCCGTCAGCTCGATGGCGCGCCGTCTTCGATCTCGGCCCTGCCGGCCATCGCGGATGTGGTTGGCTCATCGATCGAAATTCTGTTCGACGGCGGGGTCCGCTCCGGTCAGGATATCATGCGCGCGCTCGCGCTCGGAGCCCGCGCCTGTCTGAGCGGGCGGGCTTATCTCTACGGCCTTGGCGCCGGCGGGCAGGCGGGCGTGACGCGCGCAATCGAAATTTTGCGCAACGAACTCGACGTCACCATGGCGCTGTCCGGTATCACAAGTGTCGCCGACATCGACCGTCGCGCGATCGCTGGGATTTAGTCTAGAATGTGATTATTAACTTCGGGCCGGGTCCGTTGGCAGTCCCCCTTAACGGGCGGCGCTCTGCAACAACGAGCGCAGCGGCAGCCATGCCGTTTCCTTGAGCTTGTCGAGCACGATCGACGAGCGGACGCGCGCGACGCTCTCGTGCGGGAGCAGAATTTCATTCACCAGCACCGAGAGGTCTTTCAGGTCGGGAACGACGACCTTCAGAAGATAATCGGTGTCGCCGGTCGTGGCGTAAGCCTCCTGCACTTCGTCCAATCGCGCGACCAGTTTGCGAAATTTCTCGGCATTGTCGCCGCTGTGTGCGGCAAGTGTGACTTGCACGAACACCAGCAACCGAAAGCCTATTCGCTCGGCCGCCAGATCGGCCCGATAGCCGCGGATCAGACCGGCGGCTTCAAGGCCGGCGCGTCGGCGCGAACACTGCGACGCCGACAGCCCGATGCGCTCGCCGAGCTCCTGGTTGGTCAGTCGGCCGTTCTCCTGCAGCGCCACCAGGATGCGCAGGTCGAACGCATCCAGATCGGTAAGTTCACGCATATATCGCCGATTCATGCATGATTCATGCGAGTTCCATGGTCTTTATACCCCATTTTGCGCAACTCGTGCACTCAATGCGGCTTATCTTGATACCGCGACAGAGGAGGATTTCGCATGGGTCCGTTCCCGCACGATGCGCCGCCGGCGACGATCAGCGCGCAAAATCCGATGGGCACCGACGGTTTTGCATTCGTCGAGTTCGCGCATCCGGAGCCAACGCATTTGCATGCGCTCTTTCGGCTCATGGGATTTGCCGCTGTCGCCAGGCATCGCACCAAAGCGATTACCGTCTACCGGCAGGGCGGTGTCGATTACCTCGTGAACGAGGAACCTGGAACGCACGCCGCACGCTTTGCCGCGCTGCACGGGCCGTGCGCCCCGTCGATGGGTTTTCGCGTGGTCGACGCCGCGCATGCTTACCGCCGCGCTCGGCAGCTCGGGGTCGAGCCTGCCGATCCGGCGGCGGGCGCTCTCACGCTGGATGTGCCTGCACTGAAGGGCATCGGCGGCAGCCTGCTCTACCTGGTCGATCGCTATGGCGACAAGGGCTCGGTCTACGACGATGCTTTCGACTGGCTCGGTGCGCGCGACCCCAAGCCGGAAGGCCGCGGCCTCTATTACATCGACCACCTGACCCACAATGTGGGCCGCGGACGCATGCATGTCTGGGCCGGCTTCTACGAGCACCTCTTTAATTTCCGGCAAATTCGCTACTTCGATATCAAAGGAGAGTACACGGGCTTGTTCTCGCGCGCGCTCACCAGCCCGGATGGCAAGATCCGCATTCCGATCAACGAATCCGCCGACGAGCGCAGCCAGATCGAAGAGTACCTGCACCATTACAAAGGCGAAGGCATCCAGCACGTCGCCTGCGGCTGCCGTGACATCTGCGCCACCATCGAGCAGCTGCGCGCCGACGGTCTCGGCTTTATGCCGTCACCCCCGGTCACTTATTACGAGCGCGTCAACGAGCGTGTGCCCGGCCATGGCGAAGATCTGGCGCGGCTTCAGCGCAACGGCATCCTGATCGACGGCGAAGGCGCAGTCGTGGTCGGCGAAAAGCAGGGGAGTATGACCAAGGTTCTCCTGCAGATCTTCTCGGCCAACCTGATCGGGCCGATCTTTTTTGAGTTCATTGAGCGTAAGGGCGATGAAGGCTTCGGCGAAGGCAATTTCCGGGCGCTGTTCATCTCGATCGAGGAAGATCAAATCCGCCGCGGTGTGCTCAAGGCACCGGATACGCGATCCGCGGCTTGATCACGGAATGCCGATGTAGGGACAAGGAAACATGTTGGCGGTTATTGAGAGTGGGCTGATCGCGACTGATCCAAAGGCTCGCTTTCGTAACGCGCCGCGAGACCTGGATTTCACCATCGATCAAGACTGGCCTCGCTATACGCCCGCCGAACACGACCGCTGGGACCGGCTGTTCAAGCGCTCGCAAGCGATTCTGCGCAATCGCGTCTGCGACGAATTCGTCGCCATGATCGGGAAACTTCAGCTTTCCGAGTCCGGTATTCCTGACATGGTGCAGCTGAGCGACCGGCTGGCAAAGCTGACCGGCTGGCGTGTCGTTCCGGTCGTCGAGCTCGTACCCGACGACATCTTCTTCAACCATCTCGCCAACCGCCGCTTTCCGGCCGGCGCCTTCATTCGCTCGGAAGCGGAGATGGATTACCTGCGGGAGCCGGACATCTTTCACGACATTTTCGGGCACGTTCCGCTGCTGGCCAATCCGGTCTACGCCGATTTCATGCAGGCTTATGGTCAAGGCGGCAATCGGGCGCTGGCGCTCGGCCGCTTGGCCAATCTGGCTCGGCTCTACTGGTACACGATTGAATTCGGCTTGATCCGCGCGGCGGCCGGACTGCGCATTTTCGGCGCCGGCATCATGTCATCGGTCGGTGAAAGCGTCTTTGCGCTCGAGAGCGGTTCGCCCAACCGCATCGCCTTCAATCTGGAACGCGTCATGCGCACGAAATATGTAATCGATGATTTTCAGCAGACTTACTTCGTCATCGATAGCTTTGAGAAGCTGCTGCAAGAGTGTTATCAGGACTTTGGTCCCTTATATGAGCGGATGAAAACGAGGTCCGACATCGCCCCCGACCAATTGATCGAGGGAGACGAGGTCGTTACGAGAGGCACGCTCGGCTATTTCAAGCAGAGACGATCGGGCCGCGCCTTCTAAAAATCCGGCAGCACCTTGCCCGGATTCATGATGTTGTCCGGGTCGATGGCGCGCTTGACCGCGCGCATCATTCCAAGCGCGGCGCGATCGAACTCGAGCGTCAAATACCGCCGATTTGATTGTCCGATGCCGTGCTCGCCGGTCGAGGTGCCATCGTGGGCCAGCGCGCGCTTCACCAAGCGCTCGATGAAGGCATAACCTCGCTCGACCTCCGCGGGGTTCGCGAAATCGATCAACGGCAGCACATGAAAATTGCCGTCGCCGACATGGCCGACGATGGGCGCTACGAGTCCGCTCGCAGCGATGTCGGCTTTGGTCTCGGCAACGCAGGCGGCAAGCTCCGATATCGGAACGCAAACGTCGGTGGATATGCCCTTGGCCGTCGGGCGCAGCGCTCGCGCCGCCCAATAAGCATCATGGCGCGCGCGCCAAAGCCGGGACCGATCTTCCGCCTGGGTCGCCCAGTCGAAAGGCCCGCCGCCGAATTCGGCGGCAATGTCGCTGAAGCGCGCCGACTGCTCGCGCACGGCCGCGGCGGACCCGTGGAATTCGAGAAACAGGAGCGGCGTCTCGGGCAGCTCGAGCCGCGAATAAGCATTGCAGGCGCGAACTTGAATTTCGTCCATCAGCTCGATGCGCGCCACCGGAATGCCGGTCTGGATGGTCGCGATCACGGCATTGCAGGCGGCTTCGATGGATGGAAACGGACAGACGCCGCCGCTGATGTCCTCAGGGATGCCGCTGAGCTTGAGCGTGATCTCGGTGACGACCGCAAGCGTGCCTTCCGAGCCGACAATCAATCGTGTCAGATCGTAGCCGGCGGAGGATTTGCGCGCGCGCGTGCCGGT
>Ga0187781_10000824_pt1 | contig 22796 bp, 18 predicted proteins | sample 0715_SJ02_MP02_2_FD_132447 | JGI IMG/M metagenome (GOLD analysis project Ga0187781, IMG submission 132447) | Tropical peat soil microbial communities from peatlands in Department of Meta, Colombia - 0715_SJ02_MP02_20_MG | ecosystem: Environmental > Terrestrial > Soil > Wetlands > Peat | place... | reverse complement strand
CTGCTGCGCTTCGCTGTAATCGTCGCCGGCCAATTCCTCGATGCTGGCGCGGAAAATTTCCGCGAGCAGCGGCACGTCCGCGGGCAGCATCGGCCGCATCGCGAGCTTTGTCTGCGGGCGGGCGGTCATCGACGCTGCTCCAATTCGGCCGAAAGCACGGTAAGGACCCCTTCGAGATTCGATAAAACCTCGTTGTTCCAGAACCGCACCACACGATATCCGTTCGCCGCGAACCAGCGATCCCGCCATCGATCCTGCAACGAACCGGCGTGCTGGCCGCCGTCCACTTCGACGACCAGACGTGCTTCGAAACAAATAAAATCAGCAACGAAACGATCGATCGGAACCTGCCGACGAAACTTGAATCCAGCGAACCTGCGGTCACGCAGCGCGAACCACAATTTGCGCTCCGCGTCGGTCATGCGGGCGCGCAACGCGCGGGCGCGGCCACGCATCTCGGCCTTGCCGCCGTCCTTTCCCTCTCCCCTTGCGGGAGAGGACGGCCGCGAGCGCAGCGAGTGGCCGGGTGAGGGCTCGCGGGAGCCAACACCGCTAAAGGCGACCGCACCGTCCGGGCCCTCACCCGCCGCGCGAACGCTGCGCGTCCGCGCGTCGACCTCTCCCGCAAGGGGAGAGGGATTTGGCGTGCGCGTCGCCTTCATCGCGCGATCTCCCAGGTGGTGCCGTCCTTGGTGTCCTTGAGCACCACGCCCATTTTGGCGAGCTCGTCGCGGATGCGATCGGACTCCGCAAAATTTTTCGCACTACGAGCGGCATTTCTTAGCGCAACCAAAGTCTCAATTTTCTTCTTCTGCGCCTCAACTTCATACGCGGATACTGCGGTCGCCTCGGCCTCCATTCGTGTTCTAATTTTGGCTTCAACCGACACGTTAAAGATAAGACTGATGCCCAGAAAGGACAGCGAGGCACGCAAGGACTTCGCGTCGCCCAATTTTCTCAGGGCGTGCATCTCTGAAATTGCCCTCGGAGTATTAAGATCGTCTGCAAGCGCAGCGGTGACTGTAGCGTGCACGTCACTGCCGATGGGCGCGTTGCCACAAAATTCCGACCAATCATTGTGCACCGTTTCCGCTTCTTCGAGAGCGGAAAGAGTCCAATCCATTGGCTGACGATAATGCGTACCCAACATTGCGAGCCGAATAATCGGTCCAGGCCACTTCTTTCCCTTCCATCTGTTGAGCAACTCATGGATGGTCACGAAGTTGCCGAGCGACTTCGACATCTTCTCGCCTTCGACCTGCAGGAAGCCGTTGTGCATCCAGAAATTCGCCATTACCGGCGTGTAGAAAGCGCAGCGCGATTGCGCGATCTCGTTCTCGTGATGCGGGAAGACGAGATCGATGCCGCCGCCATGGATGTCGAACACTTCGCCGAGATATTTCCACGACATGGCCGAGCATTCGATGTGCCAGCCGGGACGCCCCGGAGCCTTGATGCCGGCGGGCGACGGCCAGGCCGGCTCGCCGGGCTTTGACGGCTTCCACAGAACGAAATCCTGCGGATCGCGTTTGTAGGGCGCGACCTCGACGCGGGCGCCGGCGATCATCTCGTCGAGCGGCCGCTTCGACAGCCGCCCGTAATCGGGCATCGACGGCACGCTGAACAGCACATGATCGTCGGCGACATAAGCGTTGCCGGATTTGATCAGGCGCTCGATCATCGTGCGCATCTCGGCAATGTGCTCGGTGGCGCGCGGCTCGACAGTCGGCGGCAGGCAGCCGAGCGCCTTCACGTCCTCGTGGAATTGAAGGTCGGTTTTTTCGGTGACCTTGCGGATCGCCTCGTTGAGCGGCAGATCGGGATATTCCTCGGCCGCGCGCGCGTTGATCTTGTCGTCGACGTCGGTGATGTTGCGGATGTAGGTGACGTGATCGGCGCCATAGAGATGGCGCAACAGCCGAAACAGCACGTCGAAGACGATCACCGGGCGCGCATTGCCGATATGGGCATAGTCGTAGACCGTGGGCCCGCACACATACATGCGCACATGCGCCCGATCGAGCGGCTCAAACGCCCGTTTCTCGCGCGTGAGCGTATCGTAGAGCTTCAGTTCCATCGTCGTGCCATGGTCGCGCGTTGACGCGCCGGCGGCCTGCTGGCCGGGCGTGTCCACAATCTCGAAGAGGAGAAAAGACGGCCGCAGCCAGCGTTTGCCGCTAGCGAATAATCTCCAGGCAAATAATGCCGCAGATCGGGGTTGGGCCGGACATGGCGCGCACAATGGTCGAGGATAGCCATGCCGTCAAGCCTTTAGCGGCTGCTTTTCAAGCGTAATAGCCGGAGAAAACCGGCGGCCCGTCGCTGGCGGCGGCTGCGGCTTTGCCGCCCGGCCTCGAATCAACCACACTGCGCGTCCATCCGGTTCATCGGTTTAGGGAAGTTAACGCAGTCTTAACTTGACCGTCGCATTCTTCATCTTCATTGCAACGCAGTTTCCGGGACTTCGCTCCGGCTTGGGGGATTCATGCGTTCCATGATTGCGGCCGCTATCGGTGTCGCCCTTTTGTTTGGCGCCAGCGCCGCGCATGCAGAGAAACGGGTTTTCATTGTTGCCAATAACCGCGACGGCTACGGCGTCGATCGCTGCCTCGCGTCCGGGGCGCCCTGCGGCGAGGCTGCCGCGAATTCCTATTGCCGCTCACACGAATACGGGCAGGCTCTGTCCTACCGCAAAGTCGACCGCGACGACATTACCGGCGCGATCCCGACAAGCGGTCCGGGCTCCTGCCGCAACGGGCATTGCGACGAATTCGTCGCCATCGAGTGCTCGCGCTAGCGCATGTCCCGGAAAAGTGGGAGGCCGGTTTTCCCATGAGGACATGCGCCGCTAAAGAGTTTCCGGAATTCGTCGCGCCCGACCGGTTGCCGGGCGTGACGATGTGGGATGAAATTAGAGCGCCTGAGACGGCGCTCTGATTTTTTGGTGAGCAAACTAACACGTGAATAGCGTCATCCGGAGGGGCCCGCGCGCGGCGCGGGCCTCGAAGGATCCTCCGGTAGCCGGGGCCATCGCCCTTCGAGGTTCACTCGCACCTTGGGGTGACGGAACAAGAAGCTGCTAAGGCTTCCCCTTCGCCAGCGCGATGGCTTCGCGCAGCACGTCGGGATCGCCGATATGGTTGGCGAGGATGAGCACGAGCTTGGTGTCGAGCTCGGCCGCGTCGGCTTCCGACAGGGTCCGACGCGCTTCGACGAGCGCGCGATAGGCGGCATCGGGGTCAGGAAATTGCGAGGCCGTCACCAGTTTCGCCATCGCTCACCTCGCCAGCGCGCGCTCGCGCGCACGCATCAGTGCCGCAGCATCGAAGCTGCGCCAGCGCGCGCACAAATGCTGGTCGGGACGCACGAGATAGGCCGCCCCGGGCGTGGCGTCGAAGCGCTCCGTGAACTTCCCCTCCTCGTCCAACAGGTCGTCACCGATCACGGTGAGCGCGATGCCATCGACGGCAGCGGGCGCCGGGCCTTTCGCCGCCCCGCCATTCTTCACATAAATGACTTCGAATTGGCCGCGCAGATTTTCGAGAAGATGCGTCGGCGCGCCATCGGCGCGGCGGAGCGGCGCGTCAGGGAGCGGCGCGCCGAGCCTGGCCGTGCCGGCAAACGGCGCCGCATCGGGCGTCGATAGCGGCGTCTCATAAATCGCCGGCACCGACAGCCGTCCGGAATTGACCATGCGGCGCGCGAACTCGGCGTGCGGCGCCAGCGAAAGCACCGCGTCGCGCAGCCGCCGCTCGGCATTCGAATGCGGCGACATGAAATCGGTCGAGCGGGTCGAGTGGCCGATATTCTCGTCGGCGGCCTGGATGCGTTCAAGATCGTAACTCTCGATCAGAGCGCTGCCGCCCTCCCCTTTGAGCACAGCGGCAAGCTTCCAGGCCAGATTCTCCGCGTCCTGGATGCCGGAATTGGCGCCGCGCGCGCCGAACGGCGACACCTGATGCGCGGCATCGCCGATGAAGATCACGCGGCCATGCACGAAGCGCTCGAGCCGGCGGCAGTTGAAGGTGTAGACCGAGACCCATTCCAGTTCGTAGGGGTGATCTTTCAACACCTTGTCGAGCCGCGCGCGCACGCGCTCCGGCGCCTGCTCGGCGACTGGATCGGCGTCGGGGCCAAGCTGCAGATCGATGCGCCAGATGTCGTCGGGCTGGCGATGCATCAAGGCCGACTGGCCGGAATGGAATGTCGGCGCGAACCAGAAGCGGCGTTCGGTCGGAAAATCGGCCGCCATGTGCACATCGGCGATGAGGAATTTGTCCTCGAAGGTGACGCCGGCGAAGTCGAGGCCAAGGTGGCGCCGCGCAGTCGAGCGCGCGCCGTCGGCGGCAATAAGCCAGTCCGCATCGAGACGGTAAGGCCCGTCCGGGGTCTCGATAGTCAGCCGCGCGCCGTCGTTGCGCCGCTCGAGCCCAATCAGGCGGTTCTTCCAGCGCAGATCGAGATTGCTCAATTCGAGCGCGTGGTCGACCAGCGCCTTTTCCAGATAGAATTGCTGCAGGTTGATGAAGGCGGGCATCTTGTGCCCTTCCTCCGGCAGCAAGTCGAACGAATAGAGCAATTCGTCGCCGACAAAAACCTTGCCGAGCTTCCAGGTGACGCCGTGCGCCACAAGGCGCTCGCCGACGCCGAGCCGGTCGAGGATTTCGAGCGTGCGCTTCGACCAGCAGATGCCGCGCGAGCCTTCGCCGATGCGATCGGCGTCGTCGATCAGCACAACCGGCACGCCGCGTTGCGCAAGGTCGATCGCGGCGGCAAGGCCGACCGGCCCGGCGCCGACAACGACGACCGGCCGGCGCGCGACGGCGGCCGTGTCCTGATCCGCGGAGCGGCGATAGTCGTAGCGATAGACTGATTTGCGGATGTTGGTCATGGAAGTCCCGAAGCTCCCACGTCGTTGCGGGCCAAACCTGGACGGCTTCTTCGCTTCCCGCAATGACGATAAAACGTCATCCGCGCAAAGCCGCCCACATGGCGCGGTCGCGCTCCGCCGTCCAAATCACCGGATGCTCGATGCCCTTGGCCTCGTCGTAGGCGCGCGAGACATTGAACGGCATGCAGTGTTCATAGATGGCGAAGCTTGCAAATTTCGGGTCCATCACGCGACGCGCTTCGTCATAGGCCTCCTTCAGGCTGCGGCCCTTGTCCGCGCTTTTGCTGACGCCGTCATAGAGCGTGGTGAGGAAATCCTCGGTCAGGGCGATGCCTTCGGCGACTTGCTTGGCGCTCTTCAGCGCGGCGCCGCGGCCCGGTACCAGGGCGTTCGCAGAAAATTCAGCCAGCCGATCGAGCGTCGCCGGCCAGTCGGTGAAATGGGCGTCACCGCAATAACAGGCGGAGTGATATTCGACGAGATCGCCGGAAAACACGACGTTGGCGTCCGGCACATAGGCGACCACGTCGCCCGCGGTATGGCCGCGGCCGATATGCATGATCCGCACCTCGCGCCTGCCGAGCCAAACCGACATCTGGTCGGGAAACGTGATCGAGGGCCAGGTAAGGCCGGGAATGCTTTCGACCGCCCGAAACAGCCGCGGGAAGCGGCCGATCTCGGACTCCATGTCGGCCTTGCCGCGCTCGGCGATCAGGCTGCGCGTGCCGGCCGACGCCAGGATTTCCGCCCCGTGATAGGCCGAAGCGCCCAGCACGCGCACCGCATGATAGTGCGTCAACAGCACGTATTTGATCGGCTTGTCGGTGACCGTCTTGACGCGGTCGATCACCTGCTGCGCCATCACCGGGGTGGCCTGGGCATCGACCACCATGACGCCGTCGTCGCCGACGATGATGCCGGAATTGGGATCGCCTTCGGCGGTGAAGGCGTAGAGGTCCGGCCCGATCGCGTCAAAGGTAACGGTCTTGTCGGCCAGATCGGCAGTCGAGGCGAAACCAGAACTCATGTGATTTGCTCCCGGTCGGCTTCTCACCCGCATAAAGAACCTGGCCCCCGCGGGCAAGGGAGGCGCCGTTGCGCGGCTCCCTGACTTCGTTCATGTTCGCCCCATAGCGGGGCAAAGCAAAGGGGCGCCGGCGCGATCGGCAGGCGCAAATAGCCATGCCCCGGAACGACATATGACCGGTCAGCGGGCCACGGAAGGCGAGATCAGGGCCGAAGCGGGCGCGGAAGAGCCGAGGCTCGGCGATGAAGCTCCGCTCAAGCTCGAGCATTTTCTGCCCTACCAGCTCAACGTGGTGTCGAGCCTGGTCTCGCAGGCGCTGTCGCGCGTCTATGCGCGCCGCTACGGCATCGGCGTACCGGAATGGCGCGTCGTGGTCACGCTCGGACAGCACGGCGTCATGACCGCGAAGGCGATCGGCGCGCACACGCACATGCATAAGACCAAGGTGTCGCGCGCGGTGGCGCTTCTGGAAAAACGCCGGCTGATTGCGCGCCGCGCCAACCGCGACGACATGCGCGAGGCATTTTTGTCGCTCACGGCCGCCGGCCGCGGCATGTATGAAGAGGTGGCTCCGCACGCGCTCGAATTCGCGCGCCGCTTGACCGACATCCTATCGCCAGGCGACCGCGAAGCGTTCGATCGGGCGCTCAAGCAATTGACCGCGCGCTCGGCGGAACTCGTCGCCGAAATCGGCCTCGACGACAGCGACGAATGATTGTGATTGGCAACGAAGAGAATCGCGCTTGGACAGCATGAAGCTTTATTCTTATTACCGTTCGTCCGCTGCTTACCGCGTGCGCATTGCGCTCAATCTCAAGGGCATCGCCTACGAGACCGCGCCGATCCACCTGGTGAAGGACGGCGGCCATAACCGGCGGCCGGAATACCGCGCGATCAATCCGCAGATGCGGGTGCCGGCGCTGGTGACGCCGTCCGGCGAGGTGCTGATCCAGTCGCTCGCCATCATCGACTATCTCGACGAGATCCACCCTGCCCCAGCGCTATTGCCGAAAGATCCGATCGCGCGGGCGCGGGCACGCGCGCTTGCGCAAATCGTCGCCTGCGACATCCACCCGCTGAACAATACCAGCCCGCTGCGCTACCTCAAACGCGTGATGCACCAGGAGCAGGCCGCCATCGACGCCTGGTATCATCACTGGATCACAGAAGGATTCGAGGCGATCGAGGCCCTGGTGCGTCCGGGACCCTATTGCTGCGGAAATGAAGTAACGATCGCCGATATCTGCCTGGTGCCGCAGGTCTATAACGCCCGCCGCTTGAAGGTCCCGCTCGACAAGTTCCCGAAAATCGTCGCCATCGATGCGGCCTGCGTTGCGCTGCCCGCATTCGACCGCGCCCGGCCCGAGAACCAGCCGGACGCGGAGTGAATATCCGCTCCGATTTACCCGGGCGGCGGGCTTCATTCACACTTTAGTCACCATTACTCACCATTCCATCCCTCACGGCGGCGACGCCTGGGGAACAGGGTCGGGACCTTTCCAATGATCGGGCACCTGCGCAGTTTCGGCCTTGGTCTCCGGCTGTGTCTCGGCCCTTATCTCGGCCTTGGCCTTCTTGCCGCTGGTCTGCTTTCGGCCCCGGTGGCCGCCCAATCCCCCGTTCCACCGGCGCCCGTCCCCGGCCAGCCGGGTGCGGCGCCGCCCCCGCCCGCGGCGGAACAGCAGCCGCCATCCAACTCGGTCTGCGTGCGGCTCGAAGGCCAAATGGCGACACTCAATCGCGGCGGCGGCGACCCGGCGCGCGCCGAGCAGATCAAGCGCTACGAAGATGCCGCCGGCAAGCAGCAAGCCGATCTCGACCGGCTATTGGCGCAAGCCAAGCGGCGGGGCTGCGAAAGCGGATTTTTCTCGCTCTTCACCGGCCAGGCGCCCGAGTGCCAGCCGCTCAATGCGCAGATTCAGCAGCTGCGCGATTATCTCGATCGCACCATGAGCGACCTGGAGCGGCTCAAGAGCGGCAACAATTACGATCAGGAAGGACAGCGCCGGCAGTTGCTCGGCGAATTGGCGCAGAATAATTGCGGACCGCAATACCGCGCGGCGGCCGCCGCCGCGGGCCCGAGCGGTTTCCTCGATGCGCTGTTCGGCGGTGCGGCACATATCATCAACCCGGGCGGCGACGGCGCGCCGTCGGGCACCTTCCGCACCGTCTGCGTGCGCTCCTGCGACGGCTATTATTTCCCGATTTCGTACTCCACCGTGCAGAGCCGGTTCGCCGACGATCAACGCACCTGCCAGCGCGAATGTCCGGCGACCGACGCGCAGCTCTATACCTATCGCAATCCGGGTGAGGACGTTGGCCAGGCGGTGTCGCTGTCGGGCCAGCCTTACACGGCGCTGCCGACCGCTTTCCAGTATCGCAAGGAATTCAACGCCGCCTGCTCATGCCGGAAGCCCGGCCAGAGCTGGGCCGATGCGCTCAAAGGTGCCGACGACTCTTCGACGCTGGAAAGCGGCGACATCGTCGTCACCGACCAAAATGCCAAGCAGCTTTCGCAGCCGCTGCCGCCGCAACCGCCGAAAGGCGCCAAGCCTGGAAAACCTGCGGCTGCCGCACCAGCGGCAGCGGCTTCGCCCGCGGCCAGCGGACAGGGCGCCTCCCTGGATGCAACCGCGGATACGGCGCCCAAAGGCACGGTGCGCACCGTCGGGCCGCCGTTCGTGGCGGCGCATTAGCACGTCACCAATGGGTGATCCGTCATCCTGAGGTGGCCGCGCAGGGCCCTCGAAGGGCGACGACATCCAAGTCGGCTGTTGCCGACTTGGACACTTAGACATCCCGAAATCGTTCAAGCCGATTGCGGTGGGCGCCTCGGCCGCATCCTTCGAGGCTCGCTCCGCTCGCACCTCAGGATGACGGATCGCTTCGCTTGAATCAAAAATCTGCGGCGCCGGCCTTGGCGCGGACGTGACTTTTGCTCGGTGCGGGCTCGGCGGCCGGCAGCTCGTTACCGGGATCGCTGAACCGCGACGTGATCGGATAGCGGCGGTCGCGGCCGAAATTCTTCAGCGTCACCTTCACGCCCGGCGCCGCCTGCCGGCGCTTGTATTCGGCGAGGTTGAGCATGCGCTCGACCTTCATCACGGTTTCGCGCTCGAAGCCTGCGGCGATGATGGCGGCAAGCGGCTCTTCGCGCTCCACCAGCCGCTCGAGAATCTGATCGAGCACGTCGTAAGGCGGCAGCGTGTCCTGGTCGGTCTGGTTCTCGCGCAATTCGGCGCTCGGCGCGCGCGTGATCACGTTTTCAACGATCACCCGGCCGGCGGGGCCGAGCGCGTCTTTCGGCTTCCAGCGGTTACGCAGCCGCGCCAGGCGATAGACCTCGGTCTTGTAGAGATCCTTGATCGGATTGAAGCCGCCATTCATGTCGCCATAGAGCGTGGCGTAGCCAACCGACATTTCCGATTTGTTGCCGGTCGTCACCACCATCAGGCCGAACTTGTTGGAAATGGCCATCAGGATGACGCCGCGGGCGCGTGCCTGTAAATTTTCTTCGGTGACGTCGCGCGTTGTGCCGGCAAAAATTCCCGTAAGCGCCGTCTCGAGGCCCTGCACCGCAGTTTCGATCGGCACCATGTCGTAGTGCACGCCGAGCGCTTGCGCGATCGCCCGCGCATCGTCGAGCGATTCCTGCGACGTATAGCGGTAAGGCAGCATCACGCAGCGCACGCGCTCGGCGCCGACGGAATCGACCGCGAGCGCCGCACACAAGGCGGAGTCGACGCCGCCGGAAAGGCCGAGCACGACGCCGCGAAAGCGGTTCTTATCGACATAGTCGCGCAGGCCGAGCATGCAGGCTGTGTAGTCGGCCTGATCCAATTCCTCCGGCCGCGCGATGGGGCCGCCGGCGCAACGCCAGCCGGACGGCGTGCGCGACCAATGGGTCGTCAGCACCACTTCCTGGAAAGCCGGGAGCTGAAAGGCGATCGAGCGATCGGCGTTGAGCGCAAACGAGGCGCCGTCGAAGACGAGCTCATCTTGGCCGCCAACCTGATTGACGTAGAGAATCGGCAGCGCCGCTTCGGTGACGCGGGCCACCGTCACGTTGAGGCGGACTTCCGCCTTGTCGCGCCAATAGGGCGAGCCGTTCGGCACGATGATCAGTTCGGCACCGGTCTCGGCCAGACATTCGACCACGTTTTCGTAGTCGCCCCAGTCGGTCCAGGTGTCCTCGCAAATCGGCAGCCCGAGCCGCACGCCGCGGAAGCTCACCGGCCCCGGCACCGGCCCCGCTGCGAACACGCGCTTCTCGTCGAACACGCCGTAGTTCGGCAGATTGACCTTGTGGCGGATCGCCTCGATCCCGCCGCCGGCAAGGAGCGCATAGGCGTTATAGAGCCTGCCTTCCTCCACCCAGGGCGTGCCCATCAATACCGCCGGGCCGCCGTCGGCGGTATCGCGCGCGAGCGCCTCGACCGCGGCGCGGCAGGCTGCCTGGAAGGCCGGCTTGAGCACCAGATCTTCCGGCGGATAGCCGGCGATAAACAGCTCGGAAAAGGCGACGATATCGGCGCCGTCGCGCGCGGCCTGCGCGCGCGTTTTGCGCGCCTTTTCCAGATTGCCGGCGACGTCGCCGACGATCGGATTGAGCTGCGCCACCGCAATGGCCAGACGATCGGCAGGACGTGTGTTCATGCTCATGATTTAGCGATTTCGCCTCGTCATTGCGAGGAGCAAAGCGACGAAGCAATCCAGCCCGTGTGGTCGACTGGATAGCTTCGCTCCGCTCGCAATGCCGATACCTACAGCGCCGCCACCGCCGCCGCGGGCTTGGCCTTGGCCTCACGCTCCGACTTCAACAGATCGGCCAGCAAGAACGCCAGATCGAGCGATTGCTCGGCGTTGAGCCGCGGATCGCAGACCGTGTGATAGCGGTCATTCAGATCCTCGTCGCTGATGGCGCGCGCGCCCCCGGTGCATTCGGTGACGTTCTGGCCGGTCATTTCCAGATGCACGCCGCCGGCATAGGTGCCTTCGGCCGCGTGCACTTGAAAGAACGCGCGCACCTCCTTGAGGATCTGATCGAACGGCCGGGTCTTGTAGCCGGTAACCGAGGTGACGGTGTTGCCGTGCATCGGATCGCACGACCACACGACATTGCGGCCTTCGCGTTTGACCGCGCGCACGAGCCGCGGCAAGTGCTCGCCGACCTTCTCGGCACCCATGCGGCAGATCAGCGTCAGGCGCCCGGGCTCGTTGTCCGGATCGAGGATGTCGATGAGTTTCAGAAGCTCATCGGGCTTTTGCGTCGGCCCAGTTTTCAGGCCGAGCGGATTTTTGACGCCGCGGCAGAATTCGATGTGCGCGTGATCGGGCTGGCGCGTGCGGTCGCCGATCCAGAGCATATGGCCGCTGGTGCAATACGAGTCGCCGGTCGTGGAATCGACGCGCGTAAAGGCCTGTTCGTAGCCGAGCAGAAGCGCCTCATGGCTGGTGAAGAAGTCGGTCGTGCGCATCTCCGGATGCACTTCCGGATCGATTCCGCAGGCGCGCATGAAATCGAGCGCCGCGGTCAGATGATTGGCGAGTTCCTGGTAGCGTTTCGATTGCGGGCTGTCGTTGACGAAGGACAGCATCCACTGATGCGCATTCGACAAGTTCGCGTAGCCGCCGGTGGCGAAGGCGCGCAGAAGATTGAGCGTCGCCGCCGATTGCCGGTAGGCCTCGAGTTGCCGACGCGGATCGGGCACCCGCGCCTCTGGCGTGAAGTCGGTGCCGTTGATGATGTCGCCGCGATAGGAGGGCAATTCCATGCCGCCGCGCTTTTCGGTCGGCGACGAGCGCGGCTTAGCGAACTGCCCGGCGATACGGCCGACCTTCACCACCGGCGAAGCCGCCGCATAGGTCAGCACCACCGCCATCTGCAAGAACAGGCGGAAGAAGTCGCGGATGTTGTTGGCGCCGTGCTCGGCGAAGCTCTCGGCGCAATCGCCACCCTGGAGGAGGAATGCCCGGCCCGCTGCAACCTGCGCCAAAGCGCGTTTGAGGTTGCGTGCCTCACCTGCAAAAACCAGCGGCGGAAAGCTCGCAAGCTGCGCCTCGACTTCGGCCAGCGCCTTGGCGTCCGGGTATTCCGGCACTTGCACGATCGGCTGGTGGCGCCAGGAATCCGGACTCCACTTCCGCGAATTTGCGAGCTTCGACATGGATATCTCCAAGACCCGTCATTCCGGCCGGGCCGCGTCAACGGCGAGGGTTGGAATCCATAATCACTGGTCGTGAATATGGATTCCGGGCTCGCGGGCTTTCAGCCCGCGCCCCGGAATGACGGGGGATATATACACAAAAGCGCCCCGCCGCGACAGGGCGAAAAGGCCACCTATTCCGCGGCTTCGCGGGCATAGCTCGCGCTTTTGGTCCGCAAGGTTACCACTTCTTCGGCAGTGGTCGGGTGCAGCGCCATGGTGGCATCGAAATCGGCTTTGGTGGCGCCCATTTTGACGGCGATGGCGGCCATCTGGATCATCTCCGCAGCGCCCTCCCCGACGATATGGCAACCGGCAACGCGGTCGGTCGTCCCGTCGACCACGAGCTTGATCAGCACCGTCGTATCGCGCCCCGACAGGGTGGCTTTCAGTGGTCTGAACATGGCGCGGTAGATGTCGGTACGCGCAAAACGCGCGCGCGCCTGCGCCTCCGTCAACCCGACGACGCCGACCTCGGGATCGGAAAACACCGCGGTCGGAATATTGGTGTGGTCGACTTTGGTCGGCCTGCCGCCGAACAACGTTTCCGAGACCGCGGCGCCTTCGCGGATGGCGACCGGCGTCAGGTTAATGCGATTGGTGACATCGCCGATGGCGTAGACCCACGGAACGCGGGTGCGCAGATATTCGTCGACAATGACGTGACCGCTCTTGGCGGTCTCCACGCCCGCCTCTTCGAGGCCGAGCTTGGCGACATTGGGCGCGCGGCCAGTGGCGAACATCACGCAATCGGCGGTGTGCTCAAACCCGTTGGAAAAGCGCACCGAATACCTGGAGCCCATCTCCTCGATCGCCGCGACTTTGCAGCCGGTGATGACCTTGATGCCGTGCCTCTCCATGTGCATCCGCACATGCGAACGGACGTCATCGTCAAAGCCGCGTAAGATATTTTCGCCGCGATAGACGACCGTTACCTGCGCGCCGAGGCCGGCAAAGATCCCGGCAAATTCCAGCGCAATATAACCGCCGCCTTGGATGAGCACGTGCTGCGGGAGCTTCTGCAAATAAAACGCTTCATTCGAGGAAATCGCGTACTCGATGCCAGGGATCGGATCGCCGTAAGTCGGCGCGCCGCCGGTCGCGACCAAAATATAGGCCGCGCGCACCCGGCCGCCGTCGACAAGCTGCACCGTATTCGGATCAGCGACCACGGCACGGCTTTTGACGATAGTGACGCCGGCCTTTTCCAGCGTCATCGTATAGGCCGCTTCGAGACGCGCGATTTCCTTGTCCTTGTTGCCAATGAGCGTCGGCCAGTCGAACGACCATTGCGGCACGGTCCAGCCATAGCCGGCTGCGTCCTCGAATTCGGCGCGAAAGCGCGAAGCATAGACCAGGAGCTTCTTCGGCACGCAGCCGCGAATGACGCAGGTGCCGCCGACGCGGTATTCCTCCGCCAGCATAACTTTGGCGCCGTGCTGCGCAGCAATACGCGCGGCGCGCACGCCACCCGAGCCCCCGCCTATGACAAAAAGATCGACATCGTAATCGGACATGGCGGCTGCGTGCCGGAGCACTCCTTTTTTCAGTGAGGGATCAGGGCCGTTCGATGAGGCGGATTCCACCTGCGGCCGCAAGAATAACAGCCCAAGCGTTGCCGATGAACAAGCCCTGCTCCATGACGCCCGGGACGCTGCAAAGCCGCGCGGCGAGCTCGCGCGGATCGGGAATGACCCGCAAGTGGGCATCCAAAATCCAGTGTCCACCGTCGGTCACGAAGACTTGCTCATCTCTTGCTTTACGTAAGCTTGCCGGGCCGGAGCAGCCCGCCGCGGCAATGGCGGCTTCGACGGCCCGATGGGTCGCCGCCGCTCCGAACGGCGCGATCTCGATCGGGAGTGGAAAACGGCCGAGCACCTGGACGTATTTCGATTCATCGGCGATCACGATCATGCGCGCCGAGGCGGTGGCCACGATCTTCTCGCGCAGCAACGCGCCGCCGCCGCCTTTGATCAGCGTCAGGTCCGGCGAGACTTCATCGGCGCCGTCGACCGTAAGATCGAGCTCCGGCGTCTCGTCGAGCGTGGTGAGCTTGATGCCGAGCCGCTCGGCCTGTGCGCGCGTCGCTTCCGATGTCGGGACGGCGATGATGTCGAGGCCCGCCGCCACGCGTTCGCCGAGAAGATCGATAAAGTGTCTGGCGGTGGACCCGGTGCCGAGCCCGAGCCGCATGCCCGGCTCTACGAAATCGAGTGCACGGGCCGAGGCGGCGCGCTTGAGGGCTTCGACGTCCATGGCGGGGGTGTAGGGCAAAACAGCGCTTGATGGAATGTGGCTCCGGCCATTTCCCCACACTCTCTGGACCAAGAAAGGGAAGATTTCTTGCGCCACCCGCATTCGGCAGCTAGCAAAAAGGCCATGCTCACGATCGTCTTCGACCTCGATGGCACGCTGATCGATACGGCCCCCGACCTGATCGATACGCTCAATTTTACGCTCGCACAGCACGGGCTGCCGACCGTCCCCTACGCGGAAGCAAGGCCCCTGATCGGCGGCGGCGCGCGCGGCATGATCGAGCGGGCACTGATCCTGGAAGGCCGCAGCGCCGCGACCGCCGACGTCGATGCCCTCTATGGGCCGTTTGTGGCCCATTATTCAGAGCACATTGCCGACCGGTCGCGCCCCTTTCCCGAGGTTGAGCCGGTGCTGGGCCGCCTGGCGCAGGCGGGCCATCGGCTTGCGGTCTGCACCAACAAGCTCGAATGGCTGTCGAAGCGCCTCTTGGACGCATTAGGGCTCAGCAACCGCTTTACCGCGGTCTGCGGCCAGGACACGTTCGGGGTGCAGAAGCCCGACCCGCAGATTTTCCGCGCCACCGTCCAGCAGGCCGGCGGCAACCCCGATCGCGCCATCATGGTCGGGGATTCGATCACCGATATCCGCACCGCGCGGGCGGCCAATGTGCCGGTGGTGGCGGTCGATTTTGGCTATACCGACGTGCCGGTTGCGACGCTCGGGCCCGACCGGGTGATCAGCTCCTTTAGGGAACTTCCCGCCGCCATCGCCGCTCTCGGGCCTGTGAAGAATGTGATGGACGATCAGTCCTTTATCAGGCAACAATATTGATTACATGGGTCTTTATGAGACCCATGTCGGCTCATATGGAGCCGCGAGCATGACCGGAAAGCCCGGCCGCGGACCGTGGTCCGGGGTTGGCGGTTCCGCCGGGATTGCTCAGAAACATCATGGAAACGCCTGCCGATGGACAGCGTGGACGTGAAACCCGCTCAAGCGAGCACCCTGCTGGCCGGCAGTCTCGATGATTCACAGCCGGCGCTGGTCGATCCGTTCGGGCGCGAGATCTCCTATCTGCGCGTCTCGGTGACGGACCGCTGCGATTTCCGCTGTGTCTATTGCATGGCGGAACACATGTCGTTCTTGCCCAAAGCGGACCTGCTGACGCTCGAGGAACTCGACCGGCTCTGCTCGGCCTTCGTCGCCCGCGGCGTACGCAAGCTTCGGCTGACCGGCGGCGAGCCGCTGGTCCGCCGCGGCATCATGACCCTTTTCGCCACGCTCTCGCGGCATCTTGCTTCCGGCCGGCTCGACGAGCTCACGCTGACCACCAACGGCTCGCAGCTCGTCAAATATGCCGCCGAGCTCGCCGCGCACGGCGTGCGTCGCATCAACGTCTCGCTGGACACGCTCGATCCAGATAAATTCCGCGCCATCACCCGCTGGGGCGCCCTCGACAACGTGCTCGCCGGGATCGACGCCGCGCAGGCCGCCGGCCTGAAAGTCAAGATCAACACGGTCGCGCTCAAGGGCATGAACGAAGACGAGATCCTCGAGCTGATCGAATGGGCGCACGGCCGCAGCATGGACCTGACGCTGATCGAAGTGATGCCGCTCGGCGAAATCGGCGAAGGCCGGCTCGACCAGTATCTGCCGCTATCGCTCCTGCGCGCGCGGCTTTCAGAACGCTACTCGCTCGAAGATCTCGATTACCGCACCGGTGGGCCGGCGCGTTATGTGCGCGTCGCCGAGACCGGCGGCCGGCTCGGCTTCATCACCCCGCTCACGCATAATTTCTGCGAGTCGTGCAATCGCGTGCGTGTCACCTGCACCGGCACGCTCTATATGTGCCTCGGCCAGGAAGATGCGGCCGATCTGCGCAAGCCGCTGCGCGCATCCGAAGCCAACGACCTTCTCCACGCCGCCATCGAGGAAGCAATCGCGCGCAAGCCCAAGGGCCACGATTTCATCATCGACCGGCGGCACAAGCGACCGGCGCTCGCGCGCCATATGAGCGTGACCGGCGGTTGATGTCCGCTCGGCCGTGACGCACGCTAGAGCGGGATGAGTTAAGGTTGGATCGGCATCCCGCTCTAGCTTTTGCTTGAGCATGATCTTTTCGGAAAACCGGATTCCACTTTTCCGGATCACGCTCTAACGTCCCACCCGCCCGATCTACCGACCCAGCTCATCCCTCGCCCATTCGGCATTGGCGGCCTCGAAATCGCCGCGCGCGCTGAGATTTATGTGGCGCAAAGTCTTGGTGACGAACTGGCGCCGCAGCGAGCGCGACCCATATTGGAAAAGCGACTTTTTCCACAGGTAAGATGCCTCGCATTGCGAGTGGCAAAAATCATACATCTGGCGTGTCACATCCCGCGGGAATGAAAACAGCGATTCCGCGCCGGCGACGACCGTTCGCTGAAATTGCTCGTCGATACGCGTGCGGCCAGATTCCGTGCGCGTATCCATCTCCCATCGCAATACAGGATTTTCGTTGATGGCAAATTCTCCGAGAAATATCCCAAGATCGAGGATGACGTTAAGACCCAGGCGCGCGCCCGCCCATTCGGGATTATGTGTTAAAAACGAACAGCCGTTTTCCGAGACATAAAGAAATGCAGCATACGTTGCGAGCCAGTCGTCGAGGGCGTCCTTTGTTTGGTCGGTAAAGTCGAGCCGAACGCCGAACGGGCAAAGGAAACGCCTTAAAGCTTCGACGCGAGCAGCTTTCTGCGTCAGAAAGAATTCGTGATTCTCCAGCGCATCCTTCTTCGCCATCATCTTCGCGATGCCTTGATGCGGCGGATTGTAGAGGGGATAATGAATCAACGCGCGCTTCAGCCTGGCTCCGTTTCGCCAGTGCCGAAAATGGCGAAGCGGTTGCTTCCTGAGCGTCGCCGGCTCGGCGTAAAATGATCTTTCAAACTCCAATCGATTCTCGACTTCTCCCGGTCCCTCAACTTCTTCTATGAAAGCATCGGTGATCGGCGGCCGTTCTTCCCTGATCACGCCGTCCTGCACGGTCACCGTGAAACTATAGTCGTTGCCCTCCTCCAAAGCGGTGCATCGGATCGTCAATTCTTGGTGGCGCTGCGCAATTGCTCGAAAGATTCCCTCTGGCGCGCCCCAAGGTGAGATGAAACGCGTGTGATAGCCCGTCTCGCTCAAATTGGTCAGTAGGTATTCGATACGGTCGGGAGCGACGCCCCAGTTGTGCAATACCCAATCGTCCTCGGAACGATAATCGGTCGCCTCCAGCGCCGCCAAGCGCCTGCGAGTCAAGTCCGCCGATTGCGGAGCGTCTTGACCCAGGCCCTTAAGTATCGCCGGCATTGGGAGAATTTTTTCAAAGTCGAGTTCGTAGAAGCCATCTCGCAGGGTCAGGTAGCTGCGCGCGAAGGCTTCGATCTCTTGCGGCGAACCTTCGATCGTCAAACGATTGCTGCAAAGATTGGGCACGCGCTTCTCGCCGAAGACAATATGGTCGCGTCGCTAGACATGCCGGCCGAGCCGGCGGAAATTGCTCCGCGCCGGTTCGGCACCCCTTGTCTTTAGTAAGACACTTGAGAGCGGCCCAACCCGCAGTGGTTTAGAAAATATTTTCGCCGCCGGCATGCGCGGATGAGCGACAAGGATAATCCGAGAGTTGGTGTTTGAACCTGCCGCCTGCGCAAAGAGAACGTAATTACCTTGTGCGGTCCTCGGCTTCCTGCACTCAACCCAAACTACGAAGCTTGCAACACCGCCGCTGCCGCTCGCAGTTCGGCGTAGCGATAGGCGCGACGTTCCAGCGCAAGCTCGTCGCGTCCCCATTGCTCCATGTTCCAATCCTCGTCGACATGCGCGGCCGCCCAGGCTTCCTCGGCGGTAATGCGCCCTTGTGCGAGCGCGAGCGCAAGCAGCGCCGAGCCGGTGAGTGTCGTCACCGAATGCAGGGCGCCAAGCCGCCAGGGATCGCTCGGGATGGCGGCGCCGGCGGCGGCGAGCGCGGTCTCGGGTTGCGTCACGTGCACGACGCCTTCGGCGAGCAACAAGCGCGCGCCGAGAACGTCGCGCGCCCATTCCACGATCGGATCCCAGTGGCGCGTTTGACGCTCGACGAGCCCGCGCGGTGAGCCGGCGCGATAACAGACAAGATCGGATGCCAGATATCTCGCCACCTCTTCGGCGACCGGAGCAGGACGCTCGCTCACGCCATCGATGATCGAGTTGGCGAGCCGCGTCAGCGGCATCTTGGCGGGATCGATCATCTCGCGCTGCGCCTCCCATTCGGCGGCCAGCGCTTCCGCCAATGCGCGCGTCGGCGCGGCGAGCAGCCGGCCCGCGGGCGTGCGTACCGGCTTGTCATCGAGCCGCACCGCATAAAGCGGCCCATCCGCTACCGCCGAAGCGTGCTCATAAAACCGCTTGCGCAGAATTGGGCGGGCCGCCCGGCGCGCGGCTTCCATCGGATTTTCCGCTGCGGCATTTTCGAACAATTCGCGCATGCAAACCTTTCGCCCGTTTAAGAAAACGCTGCGGTTATTGACCTTTTTCGCTGCATTGCAGCAGTGCCGCCGAAACCGCAATTGCCAATATATTCAGTGATTTAATTTCCCCAAGGATCGCTCCAAGGTTCGGCGCTCCACGTTTCGGGCGAAAGTTGGCTGTTGCAATGCGGCCTTTGCATTGCCCGCGTGCGCCATTAACGACGCGATCGCGACAAAAGCTTGCTATAACAAAGCACAAGCGGTGGAAATCCGCGTCCCACTCGACTAGGATCCGCGCCCCGGCTTCGGCGGACGGGCAACGGTTAACTGGAGGGACGCCGATCCGCGCTGCCTGTTGGATACCGCCTCGATACAAATGGCGGAGGGGCGCTGCGGATAAGAGGAATAGATGAGACCTACCGACATTTCCGTTCCCGATTACTTTCACAAGGTCGTCGATTGTCAGTGGGCTTGTCCGGCGCACACGCCGGTCCCCGAATACATTCGTTTGATCGCGGCGGGCCGCTACAGCGACGCTTACATGATTAACTGGGATTCGAATGTGTTCCCGGGCGTGCTCGGCCGCACTTGCGACCGGCCCTGCGAGCCGGCGTGCCGGCGCGGGCGCGTGGAAAAAGAGCCGGTTGCCATTTGCCGGCTCAAGCGCGTCGCCGCCGACTTCAAGGACGATATCCGCGGGCGCTTGCCCAAGGCGCCGGAGCAAAAAAACGGCAAGCGCATCGCGCTCGTCGGCTGCGGCCCCGCTTCGCTCACTGTCGCGCGCGATCTCGCCCCGCTCGGCTATGAATGTGTCATGTTCGATCAGGACCCGCTGTCCGGCGGGATGATGCGCACGCAGATTCCGAAATTTCGCCTGCCGGAAAATGTGCTCGACGAGGAATGCGGATACATCCTCGATCTCGGCGTCACGTTCATCGGCGGCAAGCGCATCGACAGCATGACGGCGCTGCTTGCAGAAAACTTCGACGCGGTTTTCGTCGGCTGCGGCGCGCCGCGCGGCCGCGATCTCGATATTCCCGGCCGCAAGGAAGCCGCCAAGAATATCCATATCGGCATCGACTGGCTGTCCAGCGTCTCCTTCGGTCACATCAGCAGCATCGGCAAGCGTGTGATCGTGCTCGGCGGCGGCAACACCGCCATGGACTGCTGCCGCTCCTCGCGCCGGCTCGGCGGCGAAGACGTGAAAGTGATCGTGCGCTCCGGCTTCGAGGAAATGAAAGCGTCTCCCTGGGAAAAGGAAGACGCCATGCACGAGGACATTCCGATCTTCAATTATCTAGTGCCGAAGGAATTCACCCACGAGAACGGCAAGCTCACCGGCGTCCGGTTCGAGAAGGTCAAGGCGGTGCGCGACGCCAAGGGGCGCCGCAATCTGATGCCGACCGGCGAGCCCGACGAGCACTTTCCCTGCGACGACGTGCTGGTCGCTGTCGGCCAGGAAAATGCGTTCCCGTGGATCGAGCGCGACTGCGGCATCGAATTCGACAAATGGGACATGCCGAAAGTTGACGCCGAGACCATGGCTTCGACCAATCCCAAGGTGTTCTTCGGCGGCGACGCCGCCTTCGGCCCGAAGAATATCATCTGGGCGGTTGCGCATGGGCACGAGGCCGCGATCTCGATCGACCTTTTCTGCCACGGCGAGGACGTGAATGTGCGACCGGCGCCGGAGATGGCCATCAGCAGCCAGAAGATGGGCATCCACGAGTGGAGCTACGACAACGAGATCACGCTCGACAAACGCTACCGGGTGCCGCACCGCGAGAAGATCGCGTCACTGCGCGACATCAAGGCCGAAGTCGAACTCGGCTACGACGTCGATCTCGCACTCAAGGAAGCCGAGCGCTGCCTCAATTGCGATGTGCAAACAATCTTCACCGGCCAGCTCTGCATCGAATGCGACGCCTGCGTCGACATCTGCCCAATGGACTGCATCACGTTCACGGAGAACGGCGAGGAAGCGGATTTGCGCGCGCGCTTGCAGGCGCCGGCGAAAGACCTCACCCAGGATCTCTATATCGGCAACACCCTCAAGACCGGCCGCATCATGGTCAAGGACGAGGATGTGTGCCTGCACTGCGGACTATGCGCCGAGCGCTGCCCCACCGGCGCCTGGGACATGCAGAAATATCTGATCACGATGACTCACGCAGAACACGCATGCCACTCCAAAGCGTAAACGATTTCGTCGTCCGGTTCGCCAACGTCAACGGCTCGGGTTCGGCCAGCGCTAACGAGCTGTTCGCGCGTTCGGTGCTGCGGATGGGCATCCCTTGCGCGCCGCGCAACATCTTCCCCTCTAACATTCAGGGCCTGCCGACCTGGTACGAAGTGCGTATTTCCGAGGCCGGCCATCTCGGGGCGCGCGGCGGCACCGACCTGATGGTGGCGATGAATCCGCAGACCTGGGACAAGGACGTCGCCGGCATCGAGCCCGGCGGTTACCTGCTCTACGATTCCACCAAGCCAATGCCGCAGTCGAAATTCCGCGACGACATCACCGTCGTCGGCGTGCCGCTCACCGCCATCTGCAATCGCGAATACAAGGATCCGCGCCAACGCCAGCTGTTCAAGAACATCATTTATGTGGGCGCGCTGTCGGCTTTGCTCGACATGGATGTCGCCGAGATGGAGAAGCTGATCGGCGAGCAATTCAAGGGCAAGGAGAAGCTGTTCGACGCCAACAAGCACGCGCTTCACCTCGGCCGCGATTGGGTGATGATGAATGTCGAGCACCCGATCGGGCTGCGATTGAAGCGCATCGACAAGGTCGGCGACCGCATCTTCATCGAGGGCAATTCGGCCGCCGCGCTCGGGGCGGTCTATGGCGGCGCCACGGTCTGCGCCTGGTATCCGATCACGCCCTCCTCTTCGCTAGCCGAAGCCTTCACGCGCCACTGCCAACGCATGCGCGTCGATGCATCGACGAAGAAGAACAAGTTCGCCATCGTGCAGGCCGAGGATGAACTCGCCTCGATCGGCATGGTGATCGGCGCCACCTGGAACGGCGCGCGCGCCTTCACCGCCACGTCCGGCCCCGGCATCTCGCTGATGCAGGAATTTCTGGGGCTCGCCTATTTCGCCGAAATTCCGGCGGTGATCTTCGATGTGCAGCGCGCCGGCCCCTCGACCGGCATGCCGACGCGCACGCAGCAGACCGACATCATCTCCTGCGCTTACGCCTCGCACGGCGACACCAAGCACGTGCTGCTTTTCCCCGAAGACCCGGCCGAAGCGTTCGAATTCGGCGCCGCCGCCTTCGATCTCGCCGACCGCCTGCAAACGCCGGTCTTCGTCATGCTCGATCTCGATATCGGCATGAACCATCGCTTGAGCCGCCCGCTCACCTGGGACGACAGCCACAAATACGACCGCGGCAAGGTGATGACGGCAGCCGCGCTGGAAGCCGGCAAGGAGTTCGGCCGCTACCTCGATGTGGATGGCGACGGCATTCCCTACCGTACCTATCCGGGGACGCATCCGACCAAGGGCTCATTCTTCACCCGCGGCACCTCGCGCGACCGCTATGCGCGCTACACCGAGGAGGGGCCGGCCTATGCCGACAACATGCAGCGGCTGCTGCGCAAGTTCGAGACCGCGAAGGACCTGGTGCCGCGGCCGCTGCAGGCCAATGCCGACAAGTCGACCAAATACGGTGTGATCTATTTCGGCTCGACCTCGCCGGCGATGGACGAGGCGATCGAGCTTTTGGAGGCGAGCGGCCACGCGCTCGACCGGCTGCGGGTGCGCGCCTTCCCGTTCCATTCGAGCGTGACGAGCTTCATCGGCGAGCACGATTTCGTCTTCGTGGTCGAGCAGAACCGCGACGCGCAGCTTCGCTCGCTCGTGGTCAACGAATGCAACATCGACCCGGTGCGGCTGGTGCCGATCCTGCACTATGACGGCACGCCGATCACCGCACG
>Ga0187781_10000822_pt1 | contig 22815 bp, 30 predicted proteins | sample 0715_SJ02_MP02_2_FD_132447 | JGI IMG/M metagenome (GOLD analysis project Ga0187781, IMG submission 132447) | Tropical peat soil microbial communities from peatlands in Department of Meta, Colombia - 0715_SJ02_MP02_20_MG | ecosystem: Environmental > Terrestrial > Soil > Wetlands > Peat | place... | reverse complement strand
TCGCATGAAAATCACAGCCTATAATCAGCATGACGTTGGCTCCTTCGTCGAGCCTTGGTCGACTTTCGCAGCTTCCAACTTACTCTGCGATCGAGCCAACGTCGTTATGTAATCAAGCGAAGGCGGGATTGCCCGTTTTTCTGGCAATCCCGCAAAGTCGAGGAACCTGCTTTTGCTTTTGCTGAAGTTAATCAGAGTTTCTCTAAGCCCACTACTCCCCTCCAACGGTCAACCCATCGACCCGGATCGTCGGGGAGGCGACCGCACCCCGGAACTCCAGGTCGTTCGCGATCTCGGAAATGTTGAAGAACAGCTCCTTCAGATTTCCAGCGACCGTGATTTCTTCTACTGGATAGGCGAACTCCCCTCCGGAGATCCACAGCCCGGAAGCGCCCCGCGAATAGTCACCGGTCACAAGATTCACGCCTTGGCCTAGAAACTCAGTGACGTAGAGACCCTCTTTGATTCCCGCAATCAATTCCTTCGGCGTTTTGGTTCCCGGCTGCAAGAAATAATTGCCGGGCCCGATGCCGGGCGTGCCAGCCAGCCCGCGCGAAGCATTGGCCGTTGTCTCAAGGCCGAGCTTTTTCGCGGTGTAGGTGTTCAGCAGGTACGACTTCAGCACTCCGTTTTCGATGACGACAGTTCGGCGCGTGGGAATGCCCTCCCCATCGAACGGGCTGGTGCCAAAGCCGCCGGGCATGGTGCCGTCGTCAATGACGTTCACGATGTCGCCCGCAATTTTCTCGCCGAGCTTGCCGGCCAGGAATGATGCGCCGCGGTAAACCGAGTCTCCATTCACACCCTCAAAAATGTGTTCAAGGATCGAGGTGGCAACCGTGGGATCGTAAACAACCGGAACTTTTGCGGTCTTTACCTTGCGCGCACCCAGGCGCCGCAGCGTGCGTTCGGCGGCGATCTTGCCAACTTGCTCCGGCGGATCAAGCTTCTTCAGCGTTCGCGCAACCGAGTACCAGTAATCGCGCTGCATGGCTCCGCCCTCAGTTTGCGCAATCGGAACCGCTGCAACCGAACAATAGGACCGGCGGTATTCGCCGATGAAGCCGTGAGAGTTGGCGAGGATCTTGTGGCCCGTCGCGGCATCGAACGATCCCCCTTCCGAGTTCTTGATGCGCGGATCGAAATCGAGCGCGGCTTTTTCGGCGCGGCGGGCGTAGTCAATGCGGTCGGGACCGGGGAGCGAGTAGACGTCTTCGTGATAGAGTGCGAGGTCGCCCCGGAGTTGGCCGAGTTGCGAGGCTTCAGGAATGCCGGCAAATGGATCTTCGGAGGTGATCTTCGCCAGTTGGAGCGCGGATCTCAGCATGCGGTCGAGCCCTTCAGGGGAAAAGTCGCTCGAATACGTGCTGGCGGCGCGCCGACCGAAAAAGACGCGCACTCCGATGGATTTCGATCCTGACTCCTTCAAAGTCTCAACCTGGCCGAGGCGTACAAGTGTTGAGAATTCGTCGCCTTCGCGGACGACGCATTCCGCGGCGGTGGTACCGCCCTGCATGGCGCGGGAGACGATGTCAGTGGCGACTTCGCGGAGGTCGGTGGCGAGTTGAACCGAAGGCATAAGGTCTTATTATCCCAAAATCTGAAAAACCACAGAGGGCGCAGGGGACCACAGAGGATGCCATGTTCACAATCAAGGTTTGTTGTCCGAGAAAGGGAGTTGGAAGTAATGCCATTATGCATTACAATAGCTATGTCGAATCGGGAGAGGACCATGTCAACATTGACCGTAACCGCGAGGGGGCAAGTTACGTTCCGGAAGAAAGTGATGGAACACCTCGGCGTGAAGCCTGGAGAAAAGATCGAATTGGATCTCCTTCCCGATGGGCGAGGCATGATCCGGGCGGCGCGGCCGACTGGAAAGATTGAGGACTTTTTTGGGGTGCTTGCGGGTAAAACCAAGAAGGTAGCGACGATTGAGGAAATGAATGAAGCGGCTGCGCGCGGCTGGGCTGGAAAGGTCCGGGTTGGCAAGCGGGTTGGAAAGATATGAGAATCGCGGTGGATACCAACGTCCTGGTCCGGGCGGCTGTGCGAGATGACGCCGAGCAGACCGACTCCGCGACCAAGCTCATGCGCCGGGCCGAAATGGTCGCGATCGCGGTATCAAGCCTGTGCGAATTCGTTTGGGTCCTTTGCAGCGTGTATCGCTTTCGCTCAGACGAGATGGCACAGGCGATCCGCACCTTGCTAGCGGCGGAAAATGTGGAAACGAACCGACCGGCGGCTGACGCTGGCCTGGCAATACTTGACGCTGGCGGAGACTTCGCCGACGGCGTGATCGCCTATGAAGGACGATGGCTGGGCGCGGAGACGTTCGTTTCGTTCGACAAGAAGGCGGTGGAGATGCTGAAGCAGCAAGGAGAGGCGGCGCGGGTTTTGTAAGACGGTGCGGCCCCACGTCTCGCAAAATCGGCGAGACGTGGGGCACCCGGCAGGACGAGTGTTTCAGACTTAGCCACTGCCACGGATTGACATCTATTTGGGAAAGGGCTACATCAAAGCCTGTAGTGATATGCCTTGCGCATTCAGGAGGGTCTATGCACAAGCTGGCTCTGGGTGTGGTCATACTCGCAACAATGACGTGGGCTCAGGATAATTCGGCGGGATGTGGTCCCGACCAGGCGAAATTTGGCGTCAAGCGGGATGCTCACGCGCACCCTACGGGTGCGCCGCAGCCAGGCAAGGCGTTGGTGTACGTCTTTGGAGATTCGGAACTGGATAATACTGCCATCCGCATTGGCGCCTTGAATACGCGTGTGGGCGTTGACGGAGAGTGGGTCGGAGCCTATGGATCGAAGTCCTACATGTATTTCTCGGTTGTCCCTGGCGAACATCGGCTGTGCACGAGCCAGCAGTCTTCCTCGAAATCGCGCAGGGACAATACCGCCTCGGCCATTACATTCACCGCCGAAGGAGGCAAGGTGTACTACTTCCGGACACAACCGGACATCGGGGGTACCGAATGGCGAGGTGGAACTAGCAGCGGTCGATCCGGCGCAGGCGCAGCTCATGATCCCGAAGTGGGCCTATAGCACTTCTCAGCCCAAGAAATAGGGGCTGAAGCCCCAATCCCATAGGAATCGCGAACGCGGCGCCAAAAGGGCCGCTCTTCCACATTACTGCATAAATCCGCCGGGATCTTTGCGGGCCGTTCCGCCTACCGTCAACCGATCCACTTTCAACGTCGGAATGCCTACGCCCACCGGCACCGCCTGCCCGTCTTTGCCGCAAGTGCCGACGCCTTCGTCGAGCTTCAGATCGTTGCCGACCATCGAAACACGCGTCAGCACATCTGGGCCGTTGCCGATCAGTGTCGCGCCCTTAATCGGCGCGGTAATCTGTCCGTCCTCAATCATGTAGGCTTCGCTGGCGGAGAAGACGAACTTGCCGTTGGTGATGTCCACTTGGCCGCCGCCGAAATTCACGGCATACACTCCGTGTTTGACGGAGCGAATAATGTCTTCCGGGTTGTCCTGACCGGCCAGCATATATGTATTCGTCATCCGCGGCATGGGAATGTGCTCGTAGCTCTCGCGGCGTCCATTGCCAGTGTCGGCGATTCCCATCAGCCGCGCGGAAAGCTTGTCGCTTAAATACCCTTTCAGAATTCCCTTTTCAATCAGCACGGTTTCCTGCGTAGGTTCGCCCTCATCGTCCACGTTGAGCGAGCCGCGCCGCCACGGCATGGTGCCGTTATCCACCACCGTGCATTTCTCGCTCGCCACGCGCTTGCCAACCAGCCCCGCGAAAGCCGATGTCTTCTTGCGGTTGAAATCGGCTTCCAGCCCGTGCCCCACGGCTTCATGCAGCAGCACGCCCGGCCACCCGGGGCCTAGGACAACTTCCATTTCCCCAGCCGGAGCTTCGCGGGCGTCGAGCTGCAAAATCGCCTGACGCGCCGATTCACGCGCAAAAAACTCGGGGTTCTTTTCGCCGAAGAAGAAATCAAGAGCTACGCGCCCGCCGCCGCCTGATGTCCCACGGGCGGAATTGCCATCGGTCTTCGCAATGGACGACACATTCAGCCGCGCCAGCGGTTGCGAATCTTCGGCGAAAGTCCCGTCGGATCCCACAATAAGGATGTTTCGCAGTTCGTCCACATAGCTGGCGCGAACTTCTTTGATCCGCGGATCATAGGCCCGCGCCGCCTTATCCGCGCGCATGACCAACTCGACCTTGGCTGCAATTTCCGCGTCGACGGAAGGCAGCGTGACCGGATACAGGCTGCGCGCGGCGGCTTTCTGAAACCCAGCGACGGGCGTCTTAGCCGGAGCGCTGGCAATCAGCGCGGCAGTGCGCGCGGCATGAAGGATGCGGTCTGCGGAAAGATCGTCGGTGTAGGCATAGCCGGTTCGCTCGCCAGAAACGACGCGCACTCCGCATCCGGCGGAAATACCCTGCGACGCCGACTTGATCATGGATTCGTCCACCATCAGCGAGGTGGACGAAAGATACTCAAAATATAGGTCAGCGTAATCGCCGCCGGCCGAAAGCGCGGCCGCCAGATAGCGTTCCAGATCGCGCTCCGTCAAGCCGTAGTGTTCGAAAAAAAAACGCTGCCTGTCCTTGTCTTCGCCGTCTTTGTTCACGCTGATTGGATGCCGGCGAGCTTGTAAAGACTCGAAGCCGGGCTGCCCCCGCTTTTCATTATCCCATATGAGATCCGGTTCACTCTGCCCAGTCAGTTCTTCCACACCTCTTGCCGGCAACGTTGTTCATTCGTCACAGACGGAGGTGCACCGGATATGCACAATTCCGTTCGTGACCCCCGAAGCCTTAACCCGGACACTGCAGGACTTTCTTGCAGAAGCTTCGGGCGCGGTTGTGCTGGAAGACGGCGCCGTTGCCTTTGACCTGGAGCGTACGAAGTATTCCATCTCCGGCGAGTACAACAAGTGCCTGCTGCACCTGTGGTCGGCAGAGCGGAACACAGTGCGGCGCGTGCTCGATGCCGAGCTGAAAAACGGAACCCTGCGCCTGGCGGTGCAACGCCTGGGACAGGCGCGTCCGACGAAAATGGAGATTTGCCGCGAGCGCGACCGGCGTTCGCCCTCGGCAAGAAAGGCTGCGCGAACCAGCTACGAGCAGAAACTCCGGCGCACGCTGGAACGGCACTTTCCCGGGCTCGCGATCACGCGGATGACCACCGGCGTTGACCTCGAAAAATCTTTCGGCCCCATTTACGCGCGCGGGCTGCTGCGCAAGGGACAGTCGGCATTCGCTGTTTTGGGAGTGAACGCGTCAGAGACTCAGGCCTCGATCGATGCCGCGCTCACATTCGGTCTCTTGTGGCTGGATGTGTGCCGGCAGGCTTCCGCAGGAAAAATGCTGGTTGAGGGACTTCATCTCTTTGTGCCGCGGCGAACGTCGGCTCTCGTTCGCGAGCGCATGGCCCATCTCAATCGCGCTGCGGCAAAGTGGAGTTTGTTTGAGTTCGACGAGCGGGATGACGCGCTCGCCGAAATGGACTGTTCCGATCGCGGCAACACCGCCACACGTCTGGTTCACGCGACCAACGAGGCCGCAGCGCTCGAACGATTTGCCGAGTCGATCCAGAGAGTCCAGGCAATCCTCCCGAATTGTGCCGTTGCCGTGCTTTCGGCAGCCGAGATTGCGTTCCGCTGGCGCGGGCTGGAGTTTGCCCGTGCACGCATGGGAGCAGACGCAGCCACCTTCCGCACTAGACAAGAAATCGTGTTTGGCGTGGGCGCCGAAGAGCGGGTTCTGGAGGATCGCAATTGGCCCTTCTTTCTCGAACTTCTCACCGCCGTGCGCAACACGCGGCATCCCTACGGGCCGCGCCAGCATCCGCTGTTTCGCACGCATCCGGAGCGCTGGCTGGAATCGTTGGTGGTCGCTGATGTCAGCGTCATCGACGAGCGGCTGCAGCCAAACACCCTGTATTCGCAGGTGCCCGCATTTTCCGCTTCTGACCGCGCCATGATTGACGTACTGACCACGACGCGCGACGGACGCCTGGCCGTGGTTGAACTGAAGGCCGACGAAGACATTCACCTTCCACTGCAAGGCCTGGATTATTGGGCGCGGGTCGAGTGGCACCACACCCGCGGAGAATTTCCGCGCTTCGGCTATTTTTCCGGACACGAATTGTCAGCCGAGGCGCCGCTACTCTTTCTGGTGGCTCCGGCATTGCACGTGCATCCCGCAACCGACGCCTTGTTGCGCTACATCTCGCCCGAAATCGAGTGGGAATTCGTTGGCATCGACGAGCGCTGGCGCGAGGGAGTGAAAGTCGTGTTCCGCAAGCGCTGCGCCATCGTCGGCATCGGACGCAAAGAGGTACGGAGTTACTCGCAACCGCGCCTGCGAATTGCGAATTGACCCGAGTTTCCTCTGCTTCGAATCAACCCTTCCAGGCTCCCAGCAATCGGCGGATACCAACTAATTGTCCCAGGTGGTATGCGTTGTGATCTGCTACCAGCAGCGCCTCTCGCAAAATGGTTTGTCCATCGCCCCAGGGGATGCGCGCGAACAAGTCAGTTTTCGGATTGCTGACCAGATCCTGCACGGCCTTGAAATCAGCGCGAAAACTCTTGACGCTCTGGTCCCAAGCGGCGTCCGTCGGCGGAGCTTCGGTTTTCGGCCAGTATCCACCCGGCCAGTCCGGAGACACATGTTCGGAATTCCGGCTGAACTCGAGAATATCCCACTGAGCGATGCGCAGGTGCTCGAGAAGCATCCAGGGGGAGTGCGGCAAGTTCGCGGGCTTCGCGCCACGCAGTTTTTCGGGAAGGTCCTTAACGACGTCCTCGAACTTGGCGTGAGCATGGCCGCCGGCGAGAAGGTCGAGGAGATGTTGGCGAAGAGCTTTGTCCTGATCGGTTGCGGGATTTTTCATGGTGAATTGGATTCATCGGCGCGTCGCCGGTTGCTGAATCGAGAAGGCAGATTCCGGCGTCGCGCAAAGAGGCCGGGGCTCTTCCAACGCTTTCGCGTCCGGCTATTGGTGCTGCGTTGGTGAGGGCGGTGGGGGTCGGAGTGGGCGGGTGTCCCACTTCTCGTTTTGCGAGAAGTGGGATTCCTCTTCCATTACTGTTACTGCGGTGTATATGAGGTGGGGGTCGGCGCCACTTGGTCGCTGGTACCGCCGATGGCGTCTCCCGACAGAATCAGCTCGACGCGCCGATTTTGCTGACGTCCTTCCGCCGTGTCGTTCGGCGCGATGGGCTCGGTCTTGCCAAAGCCGCGAGCCACGATCGAGCTGGCGGGAACTCCCTGCTGCACGAAGTAGTCGCGCACCGACTCCGCTCTCTGCTCAGAAAGCGTCTGATTGTATTCGTCGCTGCCCACGCTGTCAGTATGTCCCTCGACGGCGAGATGCAGGCTCGGATAGGCCAGGACGATACCTGAGACCTTGGCCAGACGCTCGCGCGCACCGGGAAGAAGTTCATAGCTGCCGCTGCGGAACAGAACATCCGACATGTTGGCGATGAGCCCACGGGCAGAATCGCGCGTCGCGAGAACCTGGTTCAACTGTTGCAGAAGGCGCGCGCGGAGTTCCTGTTTCTCTTTTTCCGATTGCGCCGCTGCGGCCTTCGCTTTCTCGGCTTCGGCAGCCAGCGCCTGCTGTTGCGCTAGCGCGTCGGCTTTGGCCTTTTCGGCCTCTTCCTTTTGACGCGCAGCTTCCTGCGCGGCAGCCAGGGCTTCAGCCTTGGCTTTCTCCGCCTCGGCTTTGGCTTGCTCTGCCTGCAGCCGCGCGGCTTCAGCATCGGCACGACGCTTGGCCTCGGCTTGGGCGTCGGCGCGGGCCTGGGCTTCGCGAGCAGCTGCCGCGGCCTGAGCTTCCTCTTCCGCTTTTTGTTTCACTGCCATCAGACGCGCTTCTTCGGCGGTTTCCGTAGCTTCTTTGGCGGCTGCTTCAACCGTGGCCTTGTTCTGCTTCTGGCGATAGAGGTCTTCGGCATGCATCAACTGCTGACCGGCTTTGGAGAGGATTGAGGCCGCATACTTGTCCGCCGCCGCGATGTGTGCGATGCGTACCGCATTGCGCGCTTCGAACAACTCCAGCGGCGTCTTCTTGTCGATGCCAAATATCGCATCCTGAATGTGAGCGTTGGTCGAAGCATAAGTGCCGCGCGTCACCAGCTCATACTTCGCGTCGATGTCGGTCGCAGCCCCGCTGATCACGGAGCTCTCCATCACCACCATGTTGCCGGGCTGGCTGACCGCGAAGTACGGCTCGGCGGTGACGATCATGCCGAACGTCTGGAGATCCGTGAATGCTTTGACTTGGGCATTGCCGTGGTGATCGAGCGAGACCTCGCCGAGATTGACCGGCCGTCCCTGCGGAGAAACCGCCCAGAGAACATACGTCAGGTACTCGAGCCCGAACTTGGTCGCGTCCAGCATGCCTTCAAAGCGGGCGTCGATCTCAAAGTTGGTCTTCTTGCCTTCGACCTTGGCTTCGCCCGAAGCGCTCTGCAGCAGATCCGTTCCGCGAAAATCGATCCTGGTCGATCCACCTTGCAGGCGATAATGCATCGCCCGCGTGGTGCGCGAGATCACGGTTGCGGGCGCACTAGTGGCCGCCGGCGCCGCTGGCACGGGCGCGGCGACTGTTGCTGGAGCAGTTGAGGGAGCAACGCTTTGCGTTTGCGCCGACGCGAGAGCAGCGCCGGCAAAGATGATTACAGCCAGAGACAGTTTTTTCACCGAAATTCTCGTTCCCGGGGGAGAACTTGCGGAGTTCTAATCATCTTTATGTTGCGGGATGCGGAGGGGAATGCAAATGACAGGAAGGGATGGGTCTTTCGTAACCACCTCTTATTTCAGTCCGCAAAGCTACTCGGGATGAAAACGCGGCGCGATGAGTTCACTGGTCTCACGCTGATCCGGCGCCCATGCCCGGCGCGACGTGGTGGTCGGAAGGCACGTTCGACACAGTTCCAGTGCCAGCAAAGCACTTACTTTGCATTGAAATCCGCAAACGACGCGGTCTTGCCGATGTAGATGCGCAGCGTGCAGCGGGCCCCGACGTGCGCAAAAGCCACTTCCAACGCTTCGTTGGCCTCGGGGACCTGGTCGGTTTCCATCGTCGCGCGGGCGATGTCCTGCTTCTCATCGTAGGCCGCGCCCGGCGTCACGTTCTTGTTTACCACCAGCGTCCAGCGGTCTTTCGCAGGTATGGGATAAACGGTATATGCGCCGATCGGGATCGTCGAGGTTCCTAGCGTCAGCTGCGCATCCGTAAACAGCGTCATGGGAGCTCCGCCGGGAGTCCACGGCTTCCCGTTGGCGACCTTCTCTTTGGCGGAAACGGGGTTGTAGCGGATGAAGACTTGCCGTCCGTCGTCTAGATTGCAGCTGGTGGTGGAAGTTGGAGGATTGCCGGCCTGTGCGGCCAGCCACGGGACCCACAACAACGATATGAGTAGCGATATGAGAACAGCTCTCCACACAATAGGGGCAGACATAGTTGGAAAGCCTCCCGGCAGAAGTGTAGCTCCGGAAGGGGCGGATTTGGAAGCATTTTGCTGGCTAGGACTGGTTAGCTTGGAGAGTCGTCTCGTTCGCCGCTGGACTTCGGTGACGTTTCGGCCGCGCCGGGCGGTTGTTACCGTCGCAAGCAGGCACTGGTCTGCTCAGTGCCGGCGAGGACAGATCCATGGCGAAACTGAGAATCCTTTATGGCGAGGGCGACGGGGAAATCCTGAAGGCGCAGGCCGCAGCGCTTGAGAAGGCCGGGCACACGGTGCAGCAGGCTGTAGGACGGAACAGCGTGGAAGAGGCAATCAAGAAGAATGCATTCGACCTGGTCGTGCTGGGACCAACGCTAAGCCGGAACGACCGGCATCATCTCCCGTACATGGTGAAGAAGGCTAGCGCCGAGATCAGCGTGCTGGTGATGCACGCCGATGGCAGCCGGCATCCTTATGTGGACGCCTGCACCGATACCGGCGCAAGCCTGGAAACCGTACTGCAACGGATCGCTGCAATGAAGATCGAAGGGATGAGGACCGCGGGCACAGTCTCCAAGGCAGCCTCGGCAGCGGGAAGGTAGAAAATCAGTTGCCATCTAGCCCACGTCCAGAAGCATCCCATACGTGCCATAAACCGTTTTGAAAGGGCGCGGCTTTCAGCCGCGCCGCCCGAGGCGCAAGAAATGCGGGCTTTGGCTCCCGAGTGCCGAGGCTTGCGTCTTTGGTTCATCAGGAGATAGCGTCCAGTCGTCAATTCATCTAGGCCACTCCAGAGCGGCCGCCCTTCCGACGTCTCAGGTTTCGCTCACGGGCACGTCAGTTGCGCCGTCCCCGTGACGTTGCATGAACCACTTCCTCCACACTCGTTGACGGGGACGAGGGCAGGGGCGGCGCATGGCTTCTGCCCGCTCGGGGCGAAGGCCCAGACTGTAAAAGTGCCTGCCACGCCCGCGGCACATTGGGCCAGACCGCTGGCGCTAACCGAGACTTCGGGGGTTGGCTGGTTCTGATAACACGCACCCCAGGTCGCGGTGAGCGGCTTCACCGGAGAGGGCGGCTCGTTGTAGTAGCCCGTGGCTGTGAACTGCACTGGGCTGCCCTGAGCATCCGCGGTCGGAGGACTCAGGCTGACCGACTGCAGGATACGCGGAGACGATCCGCACGCCAGAGTAATCGCGATAGCAAGAACAACGAGTAGGAAAACAGAAAGTCCGTAGTTCCTCATGGCAGACCTCCTGCCGACTACGAATCACGCAAGGGCCGCTGGGTTGCCCACCTAGCAGTGATACTACGCTGTTCGCGCATGTGCGTCAGCCTCGCCAGCCAGGGCCCACTTCACGGGCATGTAAGCTTGGCATAGCCCTCGGGTTGACCACAGGTCCCGCACGGCTCTACAAGGTCGCACAATGCCCAGCCTCCAGTAGCCCACACCGTGTACGTACCCGAAGCTCCAGAAGCACACCGAGCCATACCGTTGGTCGAGACCGTTACCGCGCTGGTGGGAGCGTTTTGGTAGCAGGCACCCCAGAGCGTATTCGGCGGAAGCGCCGGCGAAGGCGGAGTGTCAAACGACCCGATCGCAATGAACTGAACCTGGCCGTTCGGATAGTCCTGTGCGTCGGCGACCGCCGGACACAGCGTGATGGACTGCGGCATGCTGGGATTCGTGCCGGTTGGGGCAGAGTTGCAATTCTGAGTGACGTGAGACGCCGGAGAACCGCAGGCCAGAGTGATCGCAATAGCAAGAACGACAAGGAAAAAAACGGGAAGGCCATACTTTCTCATGGCAGACCTCCTACCCTCCACGATTCAGGCCAGGGCCGCTGGGTTGCCTATGCAATATTGTATTGCGGTTACTACGGCCTATGGAATCGTTCTCGAAGCAGGCTTCCCCGCCGCCTTGTAGTCCTTGGGATAGACGACCAGGCAGCGGCGCATGCCCTCGCCCTGGCTTTCGGTTCGCAGGTCGGCCTCGTCACGCAAGGCGAGGTGCACGATTCGCCGTTCGCGCGACGACATGGGACTGAAATGGTAGGGGCTCCCCGTCTTGCGCACTTTCTCCGCCGCCACGCGGGCCGCCGCACGCAACTCCTGGATGCGCATCGAGCGATGATTTTGGCAATCGAAGCAGACTTTCTCGTGTTCGCCGGAGGGCAACCGCAACATTTCCAGCGCCAGCAACTCCAGGGCGCGCAGCAGTTCCCCGCCGCGATCGAGCAGTAGCGCCGAGTCCGGTCCGGCGAGGTCGACGAGAATCTCCGGCTTCTCCCAGTCGCGGTCTTCGGGAAGCGGCGGGTCCACGACAATGCGGTACTTCAGGCGAAGTCCCCCGTGTGTGACCACGGCCTGAAGAAACGTATTGATCTGGTTGGCGGCAGCGAGTTTGTTAGAAATGGGCATGTGTGGCTCTTAGCTCTTAGCTCTTAGCTTTTAGCTCTTGGCTCCTAAGTTCTCCGGGGGACGTGTCCTGTAAATGTGCACTATAACCAAGTTTGTCATCCTGAGTGAAACGAAGGACCTGTGCATTTTGCCGGCAACGTTGATGCTCTCGTCCAACACGAGGGACCTCCCAACGGCCCGCGCGTCAGCTGCTCCCGTTCGTTGCTAACGGGGAAGCCCAGAGCCAACAGCCAATAGCGTCACTTCTCCTTCTTCCTGGCGCGCTTGGCCATCAGTTCGCGCATTTCGCGGCCGAGCTTGGTGCGGTTCATCACCGACTGCTGCGCGATCGAAATCAGGTTGGCCTCCGCGTAGTACAAGTTCAGCCCCGCCGGCAGGCGGAAGAAGATAAACCCCATCATCAGCGGCATCATGATGTTCATCATTCGTTGTTGCGCCGGATCCATACCCGCTTGCGGGGTCATCTTCTGCATGATCAGCATGCTCACGATCATGAAAATCGGCAGCATTAGATAGGGATCAGCCGCAGACAGATCATGAATCCACAGCCAGTGCGCATGCCGCAGGTCGAGCGCAGTTCCGAGCATGCGGTAGTATGCAATGAGAAAAGGGAGCTGGATCAGCATCGGCAAACAGCCCATCACCGGGCTGGCGCCTTCCTTCTGCTGCAGCGCGTAGATCTCTTTTTGCATCTCCTGCTTGCGTGGATCGCGAATGCTGTACTTCTTGTACTTCTCCTGAATCGCCTTCATTTGCGGCGCGATCTTCTGCATCTTGTACATGGAGTGGATCTGGTACACGCGCAGCGGCATCAGGGCAATGCTGATCAGCAACGTCTGCACCACAATCGCCCAGCCCCAATTCGCGACGACGTGGTGGAACGTCCACTTGAGCCACAAAAATAGCGGCTTGGCGATGATCCCCCACCACCCGAAATCCACCAACCCAGTAAGGTCGTTGTCTCCGCTCGACACTCCGGGCACGGGCACTTTTTGCAGCACCTCCAGCTCTTTGGGCCCGACGAACACGCGTTCCGCCGTCGGCCCGTGCTGGTTGCCGACCGCAGCGCCGATGACATCCACATTCGTTGTCTCTTTCGAGTCCGGCTTCTGCGGAATCGCCAACAAGCTGTGCAGCGTGACCATCGTTGCTGCGGCCGGATCGTCGGGAATGAACACGGCAGCAAAATACTGATCCGTCGGTCCTGCCCAATGGAACGGCCCAGGCAAAGTCGCGCCGCCGACCACCTGTATGCATTTCGTGAACAAATGAAAGCCGCACTTAACCGGCACCCGTTCGATGTCCCGGTTGTACTGATAGTCGATGAGAGTGGCGGCATAAAACGCCGGTGTAGTCTGGTCGCCGAATCCAGAGGGCCACGCTGGAAACGCGGCCACCGGACTGCCTCTGTACGTGACCGACGTCTGCACATTCACCACATACGTTGGGTCGAAACTGAATTTCTTAGTGACGGTCAGATCCTGATCGGCATACTCGAAGCTGATCGCGGCAGGTGCAGCGATCTGTCCTTCCTGCGAAACCACATACAGCGCAGAGCTCAGCCGGCCGCGCAACCCCTCGTCGTACGTCCACAACGAAAGCGGATAGCCGTACTGCGCCGCCGCTCTGGCGTTGACCAGATCGAGCCGCCCGTTCAGAGTGTCGTTGTCGAACTTTTTCAGGATCCAGGATTGGACCTGTGCGCCGCGGTTGGTAAACGCGATGCGATAGAGATCGTTCTCGACGACAGTCTCAGTTTCACTCGCCGCCTGCTTCGTAACTACCGGGGGCAGAGCTGGCGCTGCCGGAGCCGGCGTAGCCGCTGCCGCTGGTTGCTCCGGCTGCATGTTTTGAGCCTGCGGTTGCTGCTGGGTCGCTTGCGGAAAATACTTCTTCAGCAGCGGCGAGAAGGCCAGCATCAGAATGAACATCACGAGAAAGATCAGGAGGAACTGGCGCTCGCTGCTGGGTTCGTGTTGCGGATTCCGATATTCGGCCAAAGTTGCAGTTCCTCAGATTGCCTTGTGACACGAAGCCGCCGTTGTCGCTCGCTGGGTGCTCGCCCTGCCCTGAAAAACAGCCTCGTCCTTTACCACCGGGTCATAGCCGCCGCGCACAAACGGATGGCAGCGCATCAGGCGGGCAAATGCCATCGCGCCTCCGCGTAGTACGCCGTAGCGTTCCACCGCCTCCATCGCGTATTCGGAGCAGGTGGGAACATAGCGGCACGCCGGCGGGAACAGCGGCGATATGCCCCACTTGTAAGCGCGCAGCAAGTACAGCGTGACGAGTTTGGCGAAGCCACGCATCTATCCGTCTCCCGGCTCCTGGCTTCCGGAACCACGCAGTTTCTTCGTCCCAGGCGCTTGCTTCTTGCTTTCCAACTTCTCCTCTATCACTACGAAAGCGCGGCGGACTTCGTTCAGCACGGCTTCAAACTCGGCCGCCAGCAGCGTCTTCTTCGGGTTCATCACCACATCTGCGCGGATTCCCACGGGCGGCAGCGAAAGTCGCACAGCCTCGCGCAGCCGCCGCTTGATGCGGTTGCGCTCGACCGCTCCGCCGACCGCGCGGCCCATCGTGAACCCGACGCGAAGCCCAGGAGACGCGCCCTTTTTCTCTGCACCCGCTGTCGTTTCCTGCCGCGCCATGTAGAACACACTCAAAAGAGCGGAAAAGTGACGCCGCCCTTGCTTGTACACCCGCTCGAAATCGGCATGCCGCAACAGGCGCAGGCTGCGGGGGAAGGTCGCTCGTCGCTTGACCTCGTGATCCGATTCTTGCCCGGGTACGCTGGCCGTCACGGTAATAATCAATCTCAATCGCTCGCGCCCGACGCGGGCAAGCTTGTTGTGATCAAGGGAGCGTCCGCGTCTCGCGGCATTATTCGCGGAAACCTGGCTTAACCGAAACCCTCTTGCGCCCCTTGGCGCGGCGGCGCGACAAAACCTTCTGGCCGCCCTGGGTCTTCATGCGCGTGCGAAATCCGTGCTTCTTGCTTCGCTTGCGCCGGTTGGGTTGGAATGTACGCTTGGGCATGAAAAGTGGCTGCTCCTGATCGGTCGACCCCGCTAAAGCAATGCAAGAGTATAAATCACCGCCATCAAGAGCGCCAAACGCCGTAAGCTGTGGGTAGTGGACCAGTTTCGTTCTCCACAGAGGCGGTGCTAGGATGACAAGCCGACCGCCGCTCAATCCCTATCAACTCCGAAAATTACAGCCGATGGTGGACAAACGCAAGCGGCGGAGAATGAGGCCGCTTATGACTGTGTGCGCTGGCTTTCTTTGTACGGATGGCATCCTCATTGGAGCGGACACGGAACTTAGCGGCGAATCGAAGTATCACGCCTCAAAATTGAGCCGTGCCACGTTCGCGGGCGGCGAATATGCGCTGACCGGGACGGGGAGCGTGAGTTTTTGCGGAATGGCGCGAGACTTCATCTGGGGTGCATTGGACGATGCTGAAGAAGAATTCACGAAAGCAAGAACTGTAGAGCGCAAGGCCAAGATTTTCAGTTCCGCAGTAGATAGTGTCATCAAAGCGATCCTCACTGCCTATATCGAACATCCGACATATCCCGATCAGATTCCTTACTTGGAATTGATTTTAGGCGTCCATTTCAAAGGCGAAGATGAGCAAATGAAGCTCATGCACTGTGCTGGCGATGGAGGCGTTGAGTGGATAGACCACCACATTACGGCAGGGATGGGCGCTGATATTGCGATGCGGTTCATCACAATTCTTTCACCCGGTCCCCGCCCGATGGACGTTATGAAGGCCATCGCATTCCTGTGTATCGCTGAAGCTAAGTTAGGCGCAGAAGGTACGAGCGGAGATTCCCAGTTGATTCAATTTCCACATCCGCGTCCGCCTGTGTTCCAAACTTGGTACTCAGAATCGCCACTCTTGGAGATTGCAGAGGAAGCCTTAGAATTGGCCGTCTGTGCCCCGCGAAACAAACTGACCGATGCGGATTTTGAAGGTAGACTGTAAGCGTCAGACCAACCACATGGTTGACATTCTTTACAGTGACTCAGGAATCTTCAGCGAGTTGAATTGTACACGTCAGCCAAAGATGGCCGGAGTGCCGAAGATGGCTTGAGCGCTAATGAGAGTCGGCGTTTCCTGTCTTCTCCTTTTGCTTTGTTGCCAGCTTGGTCGCAGCCGCGGAGGCTTTCTTAGTCGCGTTCGGAGTTGCTTTTTGTGCGGTTGCCGCTTGAGCTTGTGTCTGAGGTGTCCATCCCGGAGGAGCGATCAAGCCTGCACCGGACGGAGTGTTCGTTGAATTTGTAGTCGCTTGCACTGCCGCAGGTTTCTTAGGCGTCTGCGAATTGGTCCCCGCTTTCGGTGTATTGGGCGTTGCTGTTTTGTTTTGAGTTGTGCTCGCCGTGTTGGGTGCTTAACCCTGCTTGCTGGCCTGGGCCTGGTTTGTAGTCGGTGCCGGATTGCTGGTTTGACCAAAAACAACTCCAGATCTATTCCCCATCAGGACAACCGCGGTCACCAAGACGCACATCATAAGTCTCCCCGATGGCTGTTTCATAGCATTCTTCCTCCCTCTCTGTCTCTCTTCATATGACGTTGCCTGACTCCCCACCCTGTCGCTCCAAAGCCCGGAGCGACAAGGGTGGGGCAACCGCGATCAGAAACCCACGAAGGCCTGGGCCAGCCCCCACGCGCGGGATGGAATCAGTATGCCTACGCGACGAACCCGAACAGCTTTACTGATCCCACGGGGTTGGACATAATCTGCAATGGCGGGACTAACGGTGGGGAACCTGAGGCCGCCAGCTGTATTCCTGATCCCAACGATCCGTACAGTTCGGGGTCGGATTTTTTGCCGGGGTTTTACGTGGATTCACGGGATCCGGGGTCGGGTTCTTTTGTTATTCATGTTGATGTCTACGATCCTCTTACTAACCCTAATATTGCTGTCTACGATCCATCGGGACCTGGCAATCTCGGCCCCTTAGCGCCATGCCAGTTTTATAAAACCTGTGCTCCCCAGAAGCCAAGCTCTGTTTGCATGTGGGGCACGCAATGGCTGTGCGGGTGGTTATTCGATTCCACTTGGAAACATAACCGTCTGGAGAACGACCGACTGATATTCAAAATGACCAGTGATCCCTACTTCTGGGCGAACGGCGGCACGGTGGGAGTTGTTTTCGGTGAGATCAATGGGTTAGAACAGATTAACGTAATGATTGACGCAGTGGATCTCGGAGAACTCTCTATAAGTGCGTTGGATAACGTACCTGGAATAGAACTGCCGCCGGGCATCTTAAACGCGGAGGACGCTGGGGTAGAATATTTTGAAGACATCAGAGACCAAAATAGTGAAAAAGTCCAGCAGTTGCTCCAAAGCCTGCAAAATCAGTGACACACATGCACTCAACAGTATTTTCGGATAGGAGCAAACCCGGTCAGGATGCGAGCCATGACTATGACGAATACAAGCGACCAAGTCGTTGATAGAAGGCATTTTTTTCGTGTTCGGCCCAAATTCCTTGCGGGCTGTGCGGCAGCCCTGGCAGTGATGATTCTCCCGGACGCGATTGCGAACTCGCATATTCTTAGGAGGGCGGTGCTGCTTCTTGCGGCTATGGCTGTTCTGTCAGGATGGTTCTTTCTCGTGAAGGATGGCCCGCCGAAGACTAAATGGCGGGCATCAGTGGTATTAGTCGCTGCGGTCTACCTCGTTGCTTCTCTGCCTGTATTCCTATTCGAGATGTCTCAAATAAAATGGCTCATGCGGCATCCTTGGCATTATTGGTTTTCGATTTATGTGAGGCCGTGGGTCCATTGGGGATATCTTGCTGCGTTTTTGAGCGTAGTCTGTTCATTCTTTGGAAGAGGCCGGGCGCGAATTGCATTTGTTACAGGCAGTGTGCTGTTGATGGTCCTCCGGTTCGCGACAGGCGGCTGGGTTTGGTAGGGAGTGAATGGGAAGCGGCGGGCTGGCCCACCTAGACCGAGGCTGCCCCACCTGTCGCGGTGTTCGACAGGTGGGAGATACGTCATCCGCTGACTCCCACAAGTTCCGCCACCGCCTGCCAGAACATTCGTCCTGGATCCGGCACCCTTGGAGGCTATGCGTCCCAAGCGGTTCGAGTACTCGCAACGCCAAATTCCGCCTCAAGAAACTTGGGCAAGACTTGAGCAAAGAACTCGGTGTTTTTGAGGGAAAACCGGCTCTGTCCGTGGGCTAAGGACAGTCGAATCAAAAGGATTTAGCACGCCTAGCGTGAGTTAAGCGCCCCCGTGACCTATACTACGGGATACACCTACTACAAAGAAGGATCGCTCAATACTCTGACTTATCCCAGCGGAAATGTTGTGACTTACATTGTTGGCGGCGCGGGCCGGGTCACCCAGGTCAGCGATACGGCGGGGAACACCTTTGTTGCCCCTCCCTCATCTACGCCGATGTATACCCCGAACGGAGCTTTGGCCAACATGACGCAAGGGTCGGGCATCACAACCAACAACATCTATAACGATCGCCTACAACCCATTCTGCTGTCGGCAGGTCCTGCAAGCGGTGCGGTTTTCAGTCTCTGCTATGACTACCATTCCCGGGTTGCCCTTAACGTTACAGCTCAGAATGGCCAGTGCAACTTTAATGCCTCTATCACTGGCGACAATGGCAATGTCTTTCAAGTTCTCAACAACTATGACTCGACTCGCGGCGTGGCGTTTTCTTATGATTTGCTCAACCGGATCACGCAGGCCACCACGGTCAATACGACCTCTGGCAATTGTTGGGGAGAGGCCTACACCATCGACGCCTGGGGCAACCTGACGAACATCGCGGCCGCGCCCGGCATGGGAGCAAATGCTCGATGGAAAGCCTCAACGCCGCTCCCGCCAGCACCCTGAATCAGCTCAGCGGATACTGCCACGATGCGGCGGGGAATCTTGTGCTCAACAGCGCCTGCCCGAGCGGAAGCTTTACGCCGACCTACTATTACGACGCAGAAAACCAGCTCTACAACCCGGCAGCGACGTACACTTACTGGTACGACGCCGATGGCGTACGCGCTCGCAAAGCCGCCAGCGCGACCGTAGGCACCATGTACTGGCCCGGTCCCGGCGGAGAATTTCTGATGGAGACCAACGGTTCCGGCACGATTAGTGAAGAGTACATCTACTTCGACGGCGAGCGCATCGCGCGCGTGGACCATCCCAGTGGAACCGTGCACTACTACTTTTCGGACGAGCTCGGTTCCACCAGCACGATCACGGATCCTACCGGCACGGTGGTGCAGGAACGTTGCTACTACTTCCCGTATGGTGGGACTACAAGCTGCACCGGCAGCGACCCGAACCACTACAAGTTCACCGGCAAAGAACGGGATACGGAATCCGGCAACGACTACTTCGGGGCGCGCTACTACCCGTCCAATATAGGGCGCTTCATGAGTCCCGATCCGCTGCGCGGGACGCTGGCCGATCCTCAGACGCTCAACCTGTACGCCTACGTTCGCAACAACCCCACCAACCTGACCGATCCAACTGGGATGCAGTGCACCCCCGGTCCATCAGGTCAGTGCGTGGGTGAGACCCAACCGCAAGACAAAGAGACGTCGCCAGCGGTGCCACTGCCGGCGCGAAATACGGCAGCCGCCGCGTTACTTAACGCGATGTTCCCTCCGTCCGAGAACTTCTTCTATATAGGCGGGACAGACGCTAACTTCAACCACATCAGTTACGATGTCGGGTCTGGAAACATAACCCAGACGACCACGGTGGAGGGAGATTTGCCTGATGTTAAGACCCTAGGTTCTGGGTACTCTGGAAAGGGAGCCGGACTGAATAACCCAAGCCAGGAAGACGTACCCGGTGCAAAGGGAAAGGCGGATGCAGGCCCGATCCCAGAGGGAAAATACACCATCGGCAAGCAACAAACGAACGTGACAGGCAGCGGCACTCAGTTGCCTGCTTCCATGAGACTCACGCCCGACGCTGGCAACGAAATGTACGGTCGAGGTGGTTTCCTAATACACGGAGACAATGCAGCCGGTAACCATAGTGCGTCGGAAGGTTGCATTATCGCAGATAAAGCGACTCGCGACGCAATCGCGAACACTGGGTATTCGATCTTGTGGGTGCTGCCATGACAAGAATCCAACGCTTCATCTTGTGGGTGTCCATTGTGCTATCGGTTTCGTTTGCCTCGGGCCAGAGCCGGAGTCAAAGCCAAACGCACGGTTCTAAAACAGAAATAGGTACGGCAGTCGCAGTCGCTCGCAAAGGGAACTCTTTGCTTGAGACGAAGATCAATGGAACCGCTGTGCGTGTTGCAATAACTGCGTATCAAATCGACCTTGGGAAACAACAAGAGCCGCCGCCGGAACGGAGCAACAACTGTACCTATTCCAGCTTCCCCTGTAGTCAGGTGAGCGGTTTGCAGATATCGGTTGGCGGAACCAACCTGTTTGTTCCAAGATCGGTGTTTGCGGACTGTACGGACATTGGCAATATGAGCCTCACGACGGAAGCAGGGGGCTATGTATTGACGCTCACTGGGGGCGATGCATCCGAGGCATATAGTGTCAAGGTCTTCTTCACTGGCCACGAGATAACGAAGCGCGAGCTGTACGATCTTGAGTCCAACAGTGTGCGTCAGTCGACCACCTACATGCCTCCACCTGTCTTGGATAACTGAGGTGGGTCTGGAAGGATTTTTGCTCGAAATAGAAGCTCCGAAGCTCCGGCGTGTCCCGCGATTCTGACCGGCCAGCGCGACGGTAGGCACCATGTACTGGCCCGGCCCCGGCGGAGAATTTCTGATGGAGACCAACGGTTCCGGCACTATTAGTGAAGAGTACATCTTCTTCAACGGCGAGCGCATCGCGCGGGTGGACCGCCCGAGTGGAACGGCGCATTACTACTTCTCGGACCACCTCGGTTCAACCAGCACGATCACGGATCCTACGGGCACGGTGGTGCAGGAACGCTGCTACTACTTCCCGTATGGTGGGACTACGAGCTGCACCGGCAGCGACCCGAACCATTACAAGTTCACCGGCAAGGAACGGGATACGGAATCCGGCAACGACTACTTCGGGGCGCGCTACTACCCGTCCAATATAGGGCGCTTCATGAGTCCCGATCCGCTGCGCGGGACCCTGGCCGATCCTCAGACGCTCAACCTGTACGCCTACGTTCGCAACAACCCCACCAACCTGACCGATCCAACTGGGATGCAGGATTGCGTCCCCGGTGGACCAGGTGTCCCCGGAGGAGGAGGTGCGTGCATGGGTGTGCCCCAAACGCAAGACAAGGCCGCGACGCCGACGCCGCCGGCGCAAAGTAGCGCAGCCGCTGTGGCCGCAGCCCCTACCACAATGGAGGCTGTCGACGCCGTTGTTAAGCCCTTGGTCGACAGCGCAGTGGGGGCGCTGGTACAGACGGGGGCCACGGCGCTGGATATAGGCGCGGGCGCGCTGCTTGCCCTTGCCTACCTGGTCAGTCCGGGCACGACGTCCGTAAACGATACAATCCCCGATCCACGGGACAACGGGAAAACATGCTCTGCGGATTTTCCCGAGCCGGCCCCTGCCGCTGGAGGCGCAGGAGCACAAAAAGGCGGAGCCCACGGCAACACGATTGGCAACCAACATGCCGAGCTCTATGCATTGGTTGACGCCAGCGGGAAGTTCCTCAAGTGGGGTGTATCTCAAGATGCGAGCACTCGCTACTCGAAAAGCGAACTCAACGGCGGTAGAGTAATCGTGGTTGGTAGTGGCACTCGCGACGAGATGATCGCGTTAGAACGAGCTTTGACCGAATCAAGGCCGGGCCCCCTAAACAATGAGCCGTGGGCCGGAAGTGCTAAATGAACAAGGACCTGACAAGGCACAACAAGAATTGCTTCAGCCTAGGATCCCAAGTTGGCGGGGCAGATGCCGCTCTTGCCACGGGCCGTCAGGAGCAGCGGTTGAGAGATGCGATGAATCTTTGGAGAGGTAGCTACAGCTCTGCGGTCAGAGAATTCGCTTTTCTCCTAAGGGTAGATGGAGAGATTCATACTTACACGCAAGAGTGGAACATTCAAGGTGCACAAAAAGCAAAGCGGAAAAAGGATTGGATTGAGGTTGAGATCGGAGTGCCCAGAAGCTCTTGGGAGGGGGAGGAGGGGAGGAACTACAAACATTTTCTGGTTTCGGAAGTCGAAAAGGGCTTGCGCTCGATGATCGATGTGCTCAAAGCGAGTCGCCTCGACATTAACGGCGGAGCGTTGCTCTCGGATTGGGAGAAGATTAAAGAGGAGTATCTGTCAGGTAAATCGAGTTCATCGTCGAGAGTTCAGTAGCTTGCCGCGCGGGCTGATTCGATAACCGTGTCGGCTCCGAGCCGCCGACTAGACTTGATGCGCTCAACGAACCAACGCTCGGAGGAAACGAGCCGAGCACATGAAGATTGTAGGGTGTGATTTACACACGCGCTACCAGCAGATCGCGATGGGGGCTGGCCCAGCCTTTCGCCCGTCGCAATACTCGAAGGTTGCCCCACCCTTGTCGCGTCTTGTGCGACAGGGTGGGAGTACTCAGCGGATACTGCCACGATAGCGCGGGGAATCTTCTGTTAAACAGCGCCTGCCCGAGCGGGAGCTTTAGCCGACCTACTATTACGACGCAGAAAACCAGCTCTACAACCCGGCGGCGACGTACACTTACTGGTACGACGCCGATGGCGTACGCGCCCGCAAAGCCGCCAGCGCGACCGTGGGCACCATGTACTGGCCCGGCCCCGGCGGAGAATTTCTGATGGAGACCAACGGTTCCGGCACTATTAGTGAAGAGTACATCTTCTTCAACGGCGAGCGCATCGCGCGCGTGGACCGTCCGAGTGGAACGGCGCATTACTACTTCTCGGACCACCTCGGTTCAACCAGCACGATCACGGATCCTACGGGCACGGTGGTGCAGGAACGCTGCTACTACTTCC
>Ga0187781_10000821_pt1 | contig 22857 bp, 23 predicted proteins | sample 0715_SJ02_MP02_2_FD_132447 | JGI IMG/M metagenome (GOLD analysis project Ga0187781, IMG submission 132447) | Tropical peat soil microbial communities from peatlands in Department of Meta, Colombia - 0715_SJ02_MP02_20_MG | ecosystem: Environmental > Terrestrial > Soil > Wetlands > Peat | place... | reverse complement strand
TCTTTCAGGAAATCGTGAAATCGCAGCATGAACATGTCGTACGGCGTCCGGCCCATCCCGCGAATACCGAGCCGCGAGCCCCAATCCTGGACGGCGCGCTTGATCACTGAATCATCTTCCGCGATTCGTTGCAGCCCTGCTTCCGCCGCAAATTTCTTCGCTAGAACAGGGAAGCCCTCGGTCGTCTGCCACACCCGCGGGTTTTTCGGATTCAAATTCGTGAAGACGCGAAGAATCCTTCCTCCACGCGTCGGCCGGCTCGGGAAAGCATCCACGTGCAGTAAATCGTTGCGTTTGTGCAAGGGCAGGTCGCGGCCTTGTTCCTCGAGCGGACGAAAACTTGAAAAATCCAGGATCCATTTGCCCGCATACGGCGAAAGAAATTTCGTCAGGAACTCGATCACCTGCGCGCTGTAGTTGCGCATGATCGTATGCACGCGGTTGACCGTAACCGGATCGCCCGAAACGCCACGCAGGAGATCCTCAGACGGCCGGTAGGAGACGTTTTTGTGCAGCCGCAGCTCCGTCCATTGCTGCGTGAGAAGAAACTCGCGGTCCTCGGCGGGGAGATGAAAGGGAGGCGCGCGGAAATAAAGAATCTGTCCGCTTTCGAGCAGTTCGCAATACGCGCGTGCCCGCGCTTCGCGTTGCTCGCGGCTCACCCAGCCCGAAGGCAATTTGTAATCTTCAACGATGATCCAGGGCTGGTTCGGCATGGCTCACTCGCCTCTGCCTGGCCGCGCCGCGCGCAGCGGATTCCAAGCGACCGCGCGGACCGGAAGCGAATCCGCGCGGCCAGAATACAGCAGTCGCGCACGGCTGACAATTTCCCGGTCGCGGGCGTGTCTTTCTGCCAACGGCGACATTGACTAGTGGTCAGACGCAGCAGCTAGCTTTTCGTCGCGTTGGGGACTTTGAATCCGCGCGGCAGCAGCGTGGTGGTCAAATCGAGGCCCGTCAAGTCCACTCCCTCGAGATTTGTCTCCCGCAGGATAGTGGTTTGCAAATCAGCGCCCGTGAAATCCGCGCCGCTCACCTCTGCCAGGCGAAAATTTGCCGCCGCGAAATTTCCCCGGCGCAGATTGGCGTTGCGCAGGTTGGCTCGAAAGAGTTCCGCGCCTCCCACGCGCGCCTCGCTGAGGTCCGCGCCGCTCAGGTTCGCTTCCGTCAAGTCAGCTTTCCGGAGATCGACTTTGTGCAGGTTTGCCATGCTCAGATCTGCGGAGGCGAGCTTGGCTTCGCGCAGGTTTGCGCCTGAGAGGTCGGCACCCGCGAAATTTACAAGCGCGAGACTTTCGCCTTGAAGATTTGCGCGCGAAAGATCCGCGCCCGCCAGGTCGGCGCGGACTCCGGTCTCATCCCCGCGCACGAAGCGATGATGCGCTTCGAGGATTTCGCTCAACCGCTTGCCCTTGTGGCGGATGCTGCCGGGGGATTTCAGACCCCCTCCCTTCAAAACGTTCAAAATGCTCATCGTCTGATTTCCGATAGGGATTCGAATCTTACTCAAAGATTCTACTAAACCCTTCGAACGTCCGGCGAATCTAATTTGCGTGAAAGCCGACGCCGCGAACCGGCGCGCACGCACTTGCTCCCCATCGCCAGAATTGTGGTAACTTGGCGGTAATGGAGATTCTCCACAAACTGAAACGGCGCGCGCAGGTCCACCCGCAGCGCATCGTCCTGCCGGAAGGCGAGGACGAGCGCGTCATCCAGGCCGCGGTTCAGGTGACGGCCGAACGCTACGCCAAGTTGACACTGCTGGGCCGGCCCAACAACATTCGCGCGACCGCCGCGCGGCTTGGCCTGAAACTCGACGGCATCGAAATCCTGGATCCCAACGCGAGCCCCCGCCTCGATGCCTACGCGCACATTTATCTTGAGCGGCGCCGCGCCCGCGGCTCGACGCTCGAGGAAGCGCATCAAATGGCGCGCCGCCCGCTCTATTTCGCGGCCTTGAGCGTGGCTGCCGGCGATGCGGACGCGACCGTCGGCGGCGCTGCGAATGCCACCGCCGAAACCGTTCGTGCGGCGCTCCACGTGATCGGCCTCGCGCCGGACGCGCGCCTTGTTTCGAGCTTTTTTCTAATGGTCGTCCCGTCGCGCAATGGCACATCCTTCGGCGAGCGCGGCATGATGCTTTTCGCCGATTGCGGCGTCGTGCCCGATCCCTCCGCGACGGAACTGGCGGAAATCGCCCTCGCGACAGCCGAAAATGCCCGCGCGTTCCTCGAAACAGAACCGCGCGTTGCCTTGCTCTCGTTTTCCACGAAGGGGTCGGCTGAACACGGGCGCGTCGAAAAAATTCGTGAAGCCCATCGCATCGTCAAAGCCCGTCACCCTCGTCTGGCCGTGGACGGCGAACTGCAAGCGGATGCCGCGCTGGTCGAGGCGGTCGGCGCCAGTAAGGCCGCCGGCTCGCCCGTGGCCGGGCGCGCGAATGTCCTGATTTTTCCTGACCTCGACTCCGGCAATATTGGTTACAAGCTTGTCGAGCGCCTCGCCGGTGCCATGGCGCTCGGGCCCATTCTCCAGGGCCTTGCGAAACCAGCGAATGATCTCTCGCGCGGATGTTCCCCGGAGGACATCGCGCACGTCATCGCCATCACCGCGATTCAATCGATCGTGCGCAAACAGCCCGCTTCGGTCTCCGGGGACTGAGGCCGCCCGTGCGTGCGCGAATTTTTCCCCTTTCGGGATTCTTCCAGCGTTGTTTCTGTCGCTGTCTTATTGCCTCAACGGCAATTTTCGCCCTTGTCCTCTTCTGCCTTCCTCCTGCGCACGCGCAGGATGCCACTGCGCCTCCCGCCGATGAAGTGATCGTGAATTTGGCCGCCGGAAGAGTCATTATCGCCGTGGTGAAAGACGCCATCATCATCGGCACGGTCGAGGACCCGATCGAGGCAGGCACCCATCCGCCAATCCCCGCCGAACTCTCTAGCAGACGCGCCGGAGTCATGTTGGGCGCGGTCGAGTGGTACTCCGTTACCACCCAGCAAGATATTGCGCGCCTCGACCGCGATTTGCCGCGCTTGAAGGGCCGAATGAATCGCGAGGACCCGAGCATGAAAGCCGTCGGCGAACAGGCCGAGGCCAAGGACATCATAGCCGCTGGCCAGGGACCGCTCGAAGCCCTGAACGCGGCCGCGAAATATCTCCATAACAAGGTCGAGCTCCCGAACAACGAGCCCCTCGCGGAATTAATTATCGCGGATTATCTAGAGGGGTACGGCCCGGAAGTCTGGCAGCTTAATTACCCGCTGCAGCAGGAAAGGCAGCGCGGCGACTATTGGGATTCGCGCGTCCTTCACCCCCGGTTCCTGCAATTTTGGCCACCGGAAAAGAAGGATGCACGTACGCTCCTTGAATTTCACTATCCGCCCACGGGTAGCCAGCCGACCCTGCTTGAGTTGCTCCAGCGGAAGGATCCGCGCCTCGTGAAAATCGGTGAGTCCGATTCCAAAATGTATGAAGTCGCCAATCAAATTTTGCAGGGGCAGACCAACAAGTTGAAGGCCGGCGAGACGATTCAATACCTGCGCGCCGCTCTCGGCGCCATCTCTCCACCGAAGTCACGCCAAACCATGGCGGCCATCGGCGTGGATACTGGCTTCGAGTGGATTCTTCCGCCGCCTCCCGAACCAATAGCCCCCCGCTCCCGAAGGAAGGAACAGGAACGCGAAGAGGGAGCTCCCACCTTGCTCAAGCCACCTCCTGGGAATTGAGTCCGGAGCTTATTTCCTCTCGGCAAGCTGCTGCTTCAGGCGGGCGTTTCTCTCGGCCACCCCGCGGACCAACTCCTCTTTGTGAGCCACCAGGCGACGGGCGATTTCGGGGTCTGACAATGCCAGAATTTCGGCGGCGAAAATAGCGGCGTTCACGGCGCCAGCCTTGTCAATTGCCATCGTCGCGACGGGAATCCCTCCCGGCATCTGCACCGTAGAAAGCAAGGCGTCAAGCCCATTCAAGGAGCTCGTTCCCATCGGCACCCCAATCACCGGCAAGGTGGTATTTGCCGCTATGACTCCGGCCAAATGCGCTGCCGCACCGGCTGCCGCGATGATTACCCTGAGTCCCCTTTTCAGAGCCGTCGTTGCATACTCGTGGGCGCGGGCCGGAGTTCGGTGCGCAGAAACCACCTCAATCTCATAAGAGATGCCGAATTTATCGAGCGACTTCGCTGCCTCGCTCATCACCGCCAAATCTGAATCCGATCCCATAATAATTCCCACCAGAACCGTCTCTTCCCTCTTACCTTTAGCCATTCATACCCTCTTTCGCCGACTTCCGGCTTTTTGGCATTTTTCTGCCGACATCACTTCTGTGGTGCGCGCCGTCGAACCAGATGCTACTAACTGCGTCGTAACATACTTCACAAGTCGTGGACAAATCTTGTCCGAAAGCCCCGACCCCCAGCACCCTTCCACCACTTGTGTAGTATTTATTTCCGTCGCGCCTTGTGCCGGCGTGAAAAACAACAGCCCCGCGAACCTTAGCTGCCTCGTCAAGCCCAGAAATGAGCTTGCCAGTTTCCGGCCTGGCAGGATAACCCTCTGATGCGATCACAACGCAGATGCTCGCCGCAGGATTCCACCTGACCGGAGAGTTTCCAAGCTCTCCACGCGCCGCTGCCAGGCACGCCTTTGCAAAATCGAAATCCGCGCGAAGCAGGATTGCTTGCGTTTCGGGATCGCCCAGACGGCAATTGAATTCGAGCACCTTTGGGCCGTCCGGCGTAAGCATCAAGCCGAAATAAAGGAAGCCCCTGTACGGGATCCCGTCATTCTCCAGCCCGGCCAGGGTCGGCCGCACAACCTTGTCTTGTATTTCTTTCTCGAGAGGCGTCGGCACGATCTCGTCCGTCGAGTAGGCGCCCATGCCGCCCGTGTTGGGGCCTTGATCGCCATCGAAGACGCGCTTGTGATCCCGCGTCGGCGCCATGGGAATGAAATTCTTGCCGTCGGTCAAGATAATGTACGAAAGCTCTTCACCCGCGAGTCCCTCTTCGAGCAAGATCCGCTTGCCCGCGTCGCCGAATTCGCGCTTTTCCATCGCACGATCAATGAACGCCGTTGCTTCGTCCGGTGACGACGTCACAAGCACGCCTTTTCCCGCGCAGAGACCATCCGCTTTGATCACCAGCGGCCAATCCACTGCGCATAATGCCGTGTATGCATCGAGCGCCGTATCAAAAGTTCCATAGACTGCCGCGGTCGAAATCCCGTGCCGCTCCATGAACTCCTTCGCGAAAATTTTGCTGCCCTCGAGCTGCGCCGCCTGTTTCACCGGGCCGAGCAACAACAAGCCGCGCCGCCCGAATTCGTCCGCCACGCCGGCAACAAGCGGCAGTTCAGGCCCGGCAATCGTCAGATCCGCTCCGATCCTGTCCGCGAGATCGGCGGTCGCCTTCACATCGCTCAAATCGAGCGCGACGCACTCCGCGTGATTCGAGATCCCCCCATTGCCGGGCGCGCACCAGACTTTTTCAACCTCAGGCGATTGCCGCAGCTTCCACACCAGCGCGTGCTCGCGCCCCCCGCCGCCTAGAACAAGAATTTTCATTTCGGCTCGCTCAGAAGAAGCAGAAACGATACGCGGGCGCGTCCATCAGTGTCAACAGGGGTTCGGCTTGCCCTCATCCCGCAAAAATGATTTTATCTACCGTGATGCATTACGATTTCGTGCTCATTTTGCTCTTTTTCGCTATCGCCGTGCCATTGCTCGGACGTCGGCGCGTTCGGCAGCTCCTTGCCATGCCCGACACTACCAAGATGGACCGCCTCGCCCTCTATGCCTCCACGATCGCTTTTCAATGGCTCGCCGCGGCTGTGGTTTTTTGGCGCGCGAATGCACACGGGATCAGTGCCGCACAGCTTGGCCTTGTGATCCCGAATGTTCGACTCACTTTGATTGTATCGATTTGCCTTGCAGGATTGATTCTTGCGAATCAGCTCGCCAGCTTGCGCCGCCTGACTGCCCATAGCGAGGAAATGAAGGGGACTATCGTGCAGCTTGCTTTGAAGATTTTTCCGCGGGACAACTTGGAACGACTCGTCTTTTTCGCCCTGGTCTCAACCGTTGCCGTGTGCGAGGAGCTCATCTACCGCGGCTTCGTTCAGTACGTCTTCCAAGCCTGGCTTTGGGGCGTGATGATCGCCGGAGTCATCTGTTCCGCCGCCCTCTTTGCGCTGGCGCATTTATATCAGGGCGTTAGGGGCCTGGCGTCGACCTTTGTGATCGCTCTTCTTTTCGCCGGGGTTCGTGCTTGGACGGGAAGCCTCGTCGCGCCACTGGTCGGCCATTTCGTCGCTGACCTCACAGTTGGCTTGCTTGCCCCGAGTCGTCTTCGGGCTGCCCAAGGCACACAGATTCAGACGAACCGAAGATGATGACAATCATGTCTCTTCTGTATACTATTACAATAGTATTAGTATTATAGTAAAAGTAAAATGAACGCGATTACTCACGATCAGATCCGTGAAACGCTTGCGCCGTACGGATTTTCTCCGGACGAAGGTCAGTGCAGGTCTATCCGGACATATATTTCACTTCTCCTCCACTGGAACGCTCGAGTCTCATTGACGACCGTCGTCGATCCGGCCAAGATTCTCCGCTTTCACTTTGGCGAGAGTCTGTACGCTTCCGTATGCGTCCCCATACTGAATGGTCGGCTCGCCGACGTCGGTTCTGGCCCTGGCTTCCCCGGATTGCCCTTAAAAATTGCCCTCCCGGATCTCTCCGTTACCTTGATCGAGTCAAACATCAAAAAGGCCGCGTTTCTCCGGGAGGTGATTCAAGCCCTCAAGCTCGATCACTCCGAAGTAGTACGCGAGCGTATGGAGAATGCCCCCTCAAACAACCGAGAATTCGACTTTGTCGTGGCCCGCGCTCTCGGAAACTACCCGGAAACACTGAAATGGGCTCACGAACGACTCGCGGGGTCTGCAAAGGTTGTTTTGTGGCTGACTTCTGAGGACGCATCGCTTGTTTCCGCGGATGCCCGCTGGAATTGGGCCAAGCCAACACATATTCCGGGCACAGAGCGCCGAGTCATCCTCGCGGGAACGCCGATTCGATGATCCTAGGCGCTATTTGTTCCACGTGGAACAAATTTTGAGAGCATCTCACCGATTTCTGGCATGTTTCACGTGAAACATCTTGCATCTCTCAAAACGAATTTGGTAGATTCGCACTTCTTCTGGGGGAATTTGTTTGGGACGAGTCATCGCCATCGCCAATCAAAAGGGCGGTGTAGGGAAGACCACAACGGCTGTCAATCTAGGCGCCTCGCTAGCCGTCGCCGAGCAGCGAACCCTCCTCATTGACTGCGATCCCCAGGCGAATTCGACAAGCGCCCTAGGATTTCCTAAAGACCCGGCCCGGCGCACCCTCTACCAATCTCTAATCCTCCGCGAGCCCACCGATAGAATCATAACTCGCACCCAGGTTGAAGGCCTCGACATCATCCCCTCGGACAAAAATCTAGTAGGTGCCGCCGTCGAGCTTGTCTCCATGGAGGGCCGCGAGTATAGGCTCAAAGCCCTAGTCCAATCTCTTCGCGAGGAATATTCATTCATCCTAATAGACTCCCCCCCCTCCCTCGACCTCCTCACCGTCAACGCCCTCGCCGCCAGCGATTCCGTGCTAGTCCCCATCCAATGCGAATATCTAGCCCTTGAAGGAGTCTCTGAGCTGTTGGATACGCTGATGCGACTCCGGCGGACAATCAACCCATCGCTAGCGATCGAGGGCATCCTCCTCACAATGTACGACGATCGAACTACTCTCTCGAAGCAAGTGGCGGCGGACCTTCGCAGCTTCTTCGGCACGCAAGTCTTTGAATCTGTTATACCGCGCAACGTACGCCTGGCCGAAGCTCCCAGCCACGGGAAGCCAGTTATCTTCTACGACATACATAGTAAAGGTGCTGAAAGCTATCTACAACTAGCTAAGGAGGTTATTACCAATGCAGAGAAACGCTTTGGGGCGAGGATTGGGCGCTCTGATACGCGAGTCGGAGCCGCTGCCTCAGCAGCAGCAGCCGGCAGTGGCGGTCCCAGTGGGGGGGGCGGGGGCAGCAGCGGCGACGGCCCTGGCTCCAGCGGCTCCGCAAGCTGACGGGCTTTTGCACCTCGACATAGACTTGATTGACCCGAGCCCTTATCAGCCTCGCACGCGGTTTCGCGAAGAGTCGCTCGACGAACTCGCGCGCTCAATTGTTGCCAGCGGAATCGTGCAGCCTCTTATCGTGCGAAAAATCGGCGCGCGCTATCAACTGATCGCCGGTGAACGCCGCTGGCGCTCCGCGCAAAAAGCTGCGCTTTCTCGAGTTCCCGTGGTTGTGCGCGATGTCCCCGAATCGTCGGCGCTCGAAATGACCGTCGTCGAGAATCTCCAGCGCGAAGATCTCAATCCCATTGAGCAGGCGCACGCATTCGAGCTACTCACGGAAGAATTCGGTCTCACCCAGGAGCAGGTTGCCGAACGAACGGGAAAAGATCGCGCTACGATCGCTAACACGGTCCGTCTCCTCAAGCTCGAGGAGTCCATTCAGGACCTGCTCGAAGAAGGCCGCCTCTCCGCCGGCCACGGTCGCGCACTTCTCGCAATTCCCGAAGCCAAGACCCGGCTTGCCCTCGCGAATAGAATCGCGCGTACCGGCATGACGGTCCGGCAAGTGGAGCGCCTTGCAGCCCGAACCTCGAAACCCCGAGCTGCGTCTCCAAGCGCCCAAACAGACCCGAACACAAAGGCGGCCATCGAGGAGCTGCAGCGCGAATATGGCACTAAAGTTTCAATATTGCCGACTCGTGGCAGCCGCGCCGGTCAGTTAATCTTTGAATACTACGACAGTAGCGATTTGGCACGCATCTACGACCAATTGATGCGAAGATAGAACTACACATCTAGAGGAGCAAAATGGCAATTTTCCGCAAAAGGCACGATTCCGGCGAGTGGACCGGATTTCTCGAGAAGGGCGTCAGGCTCGAAGGCAAGCTCGAGGCCTCTGGGACGTTCCGCATTGATTCAGCCATGAAGGGAACTCTCGTTTCCGACGAGACGCTCATCCTCGGCGAAAACGCGACCGTCGAAGGCCAGATCATGGGGAACTACGTGATTATCGCCGGCCGGTTTGACGGCGCCATCCACGCGAAGGGCAAAGTCGAAATCCAGCCGAAGGCCATCGTCACCGGCGAGATTCATACACCCTGTCTGATTATCGATCCCGGAGCGGTTTTCGATGGGCGTTGCCACATGCTCGCGGCGTCACAGGCGGTCAAGCCCATTACAATCCCGATTCGCTCCGCTGCCCACGCTTAGCCAATCAGTCTTGTACTACTACTAATGCGCGTAACTGCCGGGTGTAGGAACCGCGCCTGCGCACTGCTTCAGGCCGTCCTGAATGGCGGCTTCCTGGTCGAGGTGGGGTATAGGTGAAGCCTGCGCCGCACGGTAAAGCCTATCGGCGTCGGCCACGCGGTTGAGTTTCGTCAAGCAGATGCGCGCTGCGGAAACCAGCGCCGGTACGGACGCGCGCTCGCGTGAATTCACCTCCGCGAAATGCTCATACTCGGTGACGGCGCGGTCCCAATTCTGCTGGCTCTCGAGATAGCGGCACAATTCCAACCAGACGCCCCTGGGCAAGCGATCGCCGCCGAGATTCGTGAATTGCTGGTAGTAATTCCAGGCTGTTTCCGCGTCGCCCGCGCTTACATACAGGCGGCAAAGATCCGCGAGCGTTTCCTTCTGCCCGGCTGTGTCGGAAGTCTTCTCCTGCGCCCTGAGCAGCAGTTCGTGCGCATCAATGGAATCGGGCTTATCCTTCACGTGCTGCTGCAATTCAGAGATTGCCGCGCCCGCCTGATTCTCGCTAAGCAATTCCGTCGCGCGGACAATCGGGGCATCGGCTGTCCAACTGACTTTCGCATCGATTGCCTGGTCGAGCGTGTGCTCAAGGCCGCTGAAGCGCAGGGCCACGGCTCCCAACATGCCGAACGCAAAGCCTCCCACGTGCGCCCAGTAAGCCACGCCACCTGCCGCGCCCGTCCATATTCCCCAGAAGACCTGAATCATGAGCCACAGGGGCAGAATGATGTACGCGGGTACATAGAACTTGTAAAAGCGGAAGAGGATCAGCCACGCCAGCTTGATCTTCGTTTTCGGAAAGCGTGCCAGAAATCCGCCCATCAGGCCCGCAATCGCTCCAGAGGCACCCACCACCGGCACGAAGCTGCCGCGAAAAACGCCGCCGTGCACCACCATCGCCAGCGCGCCGCAGATGAGGTAGAAAATCGGATATACGATGCGTCCCCAGGCGTCTTCTAGTACCACGCCCGCAAGCCACAGGAACCACATGTTGAAGATCAGGTGCAGCCAGCCCGCATGCAGGAAATTTGCCGTGAGATAGCTGACGATCGAGGGGTGGTATGGGTGGAAAGCGTAATTCCACGTAATGGAGTCGCGATGCACCTGATCCAGCTCAGTGGCCAATTCAGCCATCTGAGCACTCGCTTCCACGTCCGACCAATCACTTTCGAGAAGCTTCGCGTCCCATCCGTCGAGCGCCCTTCGGTCGGGTGCCATTAATTGCGAGTAGGCGCCCGGATACTCGCGTTTCGCGGCTTCGACCATCGCCGCCACGTCCGGCGGCTGGACCGCTTCCGGATAACGCGCGCTCAATTCGAGAATGTGCAGTTGGACCTGGCCGGCGCGGCGCTGCTCCTGCTCCATTTGCCCATGAGTGAAAACAAAAATCAGGACGTTCAGCGCGATGATGCCGATGGTGACGTACGGCCACCGCCGTCCGCGTTGATCCTCGTGTGCAATGGGAACAATGAACATTCGAACGCGCCCCTGATCGCCGCAGTCCCGCCGGAGAAACGAATCCTCAAGTCAGTCGCTTCGCAGCGGGAAATTAAGCCACACCCAATCCTTCGATTTTAAGTGTGAACCGAGACCCCTCCGCCTGAATCTAGAGTCGGTAGGCATGAGCGGCAATAGTACTTCGGAACCAACTGACGGATGGAAGCGCTCGATTGGTAATCAGCCGCGCCTACACGCTCGTTCGATGGCCAATCGTGGCGGCTCGCAAACGCGGCAGCGGTATAATCAAACGTTTAGGATTGAGGAGGAAAATCGCCTTGAGCGAGCCGGTCCGTCTCACGTCGGCAGCCAAGGCCGCTGGTTGAGCTTCCAAGCTGAGTCCCAGTTTGCTGGACTCTGTGCTGAAGCGCCTGCCGCGGCCAACTGACCCGAATCTTCTCGTTGGGTACGACACCAGCGACGATGCAGGGGTGTATCGTCTCTCGGACGATCTCGCGCTCGTCCAGACCGTCGATTTTTTCACTCCGATCGTGGACGAGCCCTCGCTCTTTGGCCAGGTGGCTGCCGCCAATTCCTTGAGCGACGTGTACGCCATGGGTGGCCGGCCGATCTCCGCACTTTCGATCGTCGCCTTTCCGCCCGCCGCCTCGCCGGAAATCCTCGAACAGATTCTGCGCGGTGGCCTTTTCAAGATGGCCGCGGCCGATTGCACCGTCATTGGCGGCCATTCCGTCCGCGACGAAGAATTGAAGTTCGGCTATGCCGTCACGGGAGTCATCCATCCCAACCGCATCTGGAAAAATATCGGCGCGCGGCCCGGCGACGTCCTCCTGCTCACGAAGCCCATCGGCACGGGCGTAATTTCAACGGCGTTGAAGCAGGGACAAGCGGAGGAGGCGTGGATAGCCGCCTCGGTGGGGTCCATGACGCGGCTGAATCGCGACGCTGCCGACGCGCTGCACGAAATTGACGACTCCGCGACGAGCAGGCCGCCCGTCCACGCCGTCACGGACGTCACTGGCTTCGGCCTTCTCGGCCACGCGCGCGAGATGGCCGCCGGCAGCGGAGTCTCGCTGAAAATTTTCCACACGCGCGTCGCTTATTTGCCCGGTGCCTTCGAAGCCGCCCGCGCCAAATTCCTGCCCGGCGGACTGGCCAACAACCGCGAGTTCATCGAAAGCTGCGTAGCGTTTCACGATTCCGTCTCCGAGGAATTCCGCGCCCTGCTTTACGATCCACAGACTTCCGGTGGACTGCTTGCCGCCATCGCGCCCGAAGCGGCTGCGGCGGCGCAATCCGCGCTCGAGAAGCGCGACGTCTCCGCCCAGATCATTGGAGAAGTCGTCGCCAAACGCTCGCCGCTCATCGAAATCGGCTGAAGAATCTCCAATCGTGTACACTTTCCCCTTTTCATACTTTTCATGGACACGGTAACTCACGGCATCGTCGGCGCGCTCATAGGCAAAGGATATTTTTCGGAGCGCCACGGACGCGCGGCCATTTTTGCCGCCACGCTCGGCGCGGTTTTCCCCGATGTGGATGTCGTCGTCGAAGCCGTCTCGCGCGATCCGCTCTCGATCGTGAAATATCATCGCGGGATCACGCACTCCTTTGTGGCCATGCCGTTTTTCGCCGCGGGACTTGCCTGGCTCACTCGCTGGATCGCGCGCCGCCGCGGCATCGAGGTTCCCTCGCAGGGAGTGCTCACGCTGATTTATCTCGCCGCCATCGCCAGCCACATCCTTCTCGACGGCATGACGTCCTTCGGCACGCGCATGTGGACGCCCATTTCGCAGCAGCGCGTCTCCTGGGACCTGCTCTTCATCATTGATTTCACTTTCTCCACGCTCGTGCTTCTGCCGCAGATCGCCGCGTGGGTTTTTCACGACCGCGAGAGCTGGCGCGGCCGTGCGATTCGTATGTGGGCGGTATGTACGCTCGGAGCGATGGCGGTGTGGCAGGTGGCGCGTTCGGTGGAATACCCGTTTCATCTCCGGATTGTTGGCGTCGCGAGCCTCATCATTGCCGCGCTCTTCTTTCTTCCCGCTCGCGGAGATTTCGGATTCCGCTTTTCGCGCGCCAGGTGGTGCCAGGCCGGCATGTACGTGACGATCCTGTATCTGTTCGCTGCCGGCTCCGCGCACCATTCGTCCCTCGCGCGCGTTGAATCTTTCGCCTCGGAAAATCACATCGCCATAAATCGCATCGGCGCGATTCCGCTCCCGCCATCACTCCTGAGTTGGGGCGGCCTGATCCGCTCGACGGACGGCGTCTATCAAACGCGCATAGACCTCCGCAATTCCGCGCCTCCCGATTTTCATTTCATCGCCGATTCGCCGCCCGACGAATTCACCGCGCGCGCCTTGCGTTTGCCGGAGGTGCAGCTTTACTTGCAATTCGCGCGTTTCCCGGTGATGCGAACGGAAATCGTGGACGGCCATCACGCCGTGCAATTCGGCGAGCGCCGCTTTGTGAATCCCCGAGGCGAGCGCCCGCGCCCCTTCACGTATCAAGTCGTCTTTGATTCCAGTGGAAACGTCATCGAGGAAGGCTGGGAATCGAATGGATTTCTCAGGCGCAGCATGAAGAAAATCTCGCCGCAGCCGCCGCACCCGGGAGGGACCCAGTGAAGATCCTGATCTTCAGCGACATCCACGGTGATCTCCGCGCACTCGACAAAATCACCGCGCAGCCCGCCGATATTTACATCGCTAATGGCGATCTCTCGACGTTTGGCCGCTCGCTCGACCGCTGCGGCGAAGCGCTCGAATCGCTCGGGGAACGTCTCTGGGTTCTTCCGGGAAATCACGAAACACAGGACGAGACGAGCGCCTTCTGCAAAAAATTCGGCTTCGTGGATTTTCATCGCCAGGTACAGTCGCTGCCTTCTGCCTCCGGGGCGACGCAATGGGCCGGCCTCGGCTACAGCAACGTCACGCCTTTCCGCACGCCGGGGGAATATTCGGAAGATGAAATTTCCGCGGCGCTCGCGCCTTTCGATGCGCTCAAGCCTCTCTATCTCGTCGTCCATTTTCCGCCGAAGGACACTGCTCTCGACGAATTCGCGCCGGGAAAACATGCCGGCAGCCCCACGCTGCGCGCCTGGGTCGAGCGCGTTCAACCGCTCTACCTTTTTTGCGGGCACATTCACGAAGCCGCCGGCCGCTTCGACCGCATCGGCGCGACGCAGTGCTTCAACGTCGGCAAGCAGGGTTACACGCTGGACATTTAGGCTGATTTTGCGCCCGGGCTAGAAGTCATACACGTGCTCTATAACGACGCCATCGGCGCGCAAGGAATTCAGCACGCTGCTTAGCGCCGCCACATCGCATCCCAGGAACACTCGCTTCTGCCCCGCTTGCGTCAGTATCGGCGCGGAGAAAAGCGCCTGCGCGGCACCGTGCCCGTAGCGCCATTCGCGCGGCGCCAGCACCGAAAGCGTGATGTGCGAATTTCTCGCGATCTCCACAAAATTCACATTCCGCCGCGCTAATTCCCCAGCGATGCTCGTGAACTCCTGGTAGCGCGGAATATCCACGATCATCGCGCGCGGCCCGGCATCGCGCACTTTCTTCACGCGCGGCAATTCGCGCGGCAAATCTTCCGGGGCATTTTCGATCCACGCAAATGTCTCCGTGGGCTCAAAGCCGTAGGTCAGATGCGTCAGCTTTTCGATCACCCAGCAGTAAAACGCCTCCAGCCCATAATCGAGCGTCAGAAATATTGTACGTTCCCACTTCCGCACGGGGTGTGCGCCCCACAAGTGCGTATCGGCCCACACGCCTTTCACTCGCGGCGCGAAGCGGAATTCATAGAACGGGCGGATATGAACGAAGTCGGCGTAGTCGCGCGCCACTTGATACGCGTACTCGTCCTCTTCCACGGGCTCGTGCCCGCTCGTCCATTCGCTCAGCCGCCCAATGGTTTTCTCGTACACGCCTTTCAAAATGTACTCGGCCGAAAAACTCGTGCCGATCACCACCAGCATCAGCTGCTCGCCACCATTGAAGCCGAACTTGCCGCGGATCAGCCGTGAAATGCAGCAGTACGAATTCCAGTATTGCCTCACGGCCGCGAAGTAGGGAAATCCGCTCGGCAGGCGCTGCTGCTGATAATCCGCTTTTTCCTGATAGCTCCAGACGATGTACCACTCGGGATAGCTCAGGTAGGCGTCATCTTCCGGCCGCTCGTAATCTTTGATCCCGCTGGTGAGCGCCTTCCGTTCGGGCGGTTGCGTTACGGGAGCCGCGACTTGCCCTTCCAGATGGCAACCCCAGCCGAGCGCAATTTCCACCGCAATGGCGAGGAGCAGCAGAACGAACCCGGCCACAAAAATTCGCGCCAGCCGGTGAAGCCAGCGCTTCACGCCGTAGTAGCTCCGGGCTGCGGCTTATCCACGTTCAAGGCGATCCAGTAAGCGGCGATAAAAATTATCACGTGCGGTAGATTCACAAGGATGTTTGTCGTCAGACTGATTTTGCCCAGATGGCTGATGAAATAATCGAGTACATCGAGCGTGTACCAGATTCCCAGAAGCCAGAAATAAATCCGCGCCGCCTTTGCCGAAACCAGGCCGCCGATCAGCGCGAGCGTACCCGCTCCCAAATGGCCCAGGTCCACGAGCGGCGTCATATGGAACAAGCCAAACATCAGCCCGTTCTCGCCGCGGATTCCCGGCACATAATCGAGCGAATATACGCCGAGAAACAACAGCGCAAAGCCCAACGCGCACTTCTGAATCTTGCTGAATTTTTTGGCCATGAAATCTTGCGCTAGTATTCAGCAGGTTTCGTGTATCGTTCAAGCGCTTATTTGTGCCCGTGTGTCGCAGTTTTCTGAGGAGCTTGCTTGTACCGACGACGCTCGTTCCTGCTTGCGCTCGTTCTCATCGCCGCCGCGTTCGTGGCCTTCGTCGTGAAAAAGGTTTTGGACTTCAGCCTCCCTCCGGACAGAGAAAAGGAAAGCGACTTCGTCTTCCCCCCGAACCCAGAACAGGTTCAGCCCGTTGCCGCTGCGGCGCCCAACAGCGCGATCAACTGGAAACAGCTCGGCGGCTACACCAACGACGCGAGTCACCTGAACAAGACCGCCGTTTACGGAATCGTCCGGATTTCGAGCGAAGACGACATTGCGCGTGCCCTAGAGTTCGCCCGCGCGAATCATCTAAAGGTCACTTGCGCCGGACAGCAGCACAGCATGGGCGGCCAGACGTTCACGCACGGCGGCCTCGTTCTCGACCTGCGCGAATTCAATCGCATCCGCCTCGACAAGCAAGCGAAAATCGTCGGCGTCCAGACCGGCGTGCGCTGGTGGCAATTGCAGCAGCTTCTTGATAAAGAAGGCCTGTCCGTGAAATCCATGCAGTCAATCAATATCTTCAGTGTTGGCGGAACGCTCAGCATCAATGCCCACGGGATAGATCCGATGCCCGGGCCTATCGCCCCGACGGTCCGCTCGCTCCGCATCATGCTCAGCAATGGGGATATTGTGAAAGCCAGCCCGGCGGAAAATGCCGAGCTTTTTTCCCACGCGCTTGGCGGCTATGGATTATTCGGCGTGATTCTCGAAGCCGAGCTCGCGCTCGTGGACAACGAGATGTATGAACGCGCGACTCACTACATAGATTACAAGGAATTTCCCGCCTTCTACCGAGCCAACATCGAAGCCAATCCCGCCATCGGCCTCGCGTATGGCCGCCTCTCTGTCGCGCCGCAATCTTTCCTGCGCGAGACCGCCGTCCATATTTACACGCGCGCCCAATTTACCGGGCCACTGCCGCCGCTCTCCCCCCCACAGCACGACACGCTCGACCGCTTCATCATCAATCTTTCGAAGACTGGCAGCGCCGGCCGCTGGGTGCGCTGGACGCTCGAAAAGGACGTCGAGCCGCATCTCCACGCTTGCCTCACGCGCAACGAGGCCTTGAATCAAAAGCCCGAATGTCTCGTCTCGCGCAACGAAGAGATGTACGACGACATGGCCTATCTGAAAAACCGGCTGCGCGACACCGATATCCTCCAAGAATATTTCGTTCCCTACGACCGCATGCCGGAATTCGTGGACGGCCTGCGCGAAACCGTCGAACGCGACCGCGCGAATCTCCTCAACGTCACCATCCGCACCGTGCACAAGGACACCATCACGTCTCTGCCTTATGCGAAGGAGGACATGTTCGGTTTCGTTCTCTATTTCAATGTGGGATTCAACGACCATGACAATGAAATCCTCCGCCGCACCACTTCGGAACTCATTGATGTCGCCGCGCGCTCCGGCGGGACCTACTATCTCCCCTATCAGTTGTTCTACTCGAAGGAGCAATTGCGCCGCGCTTATCCCGAAATTGACGCTTTCTTCGCCGCCAAAAAGAAATTCGATCCCCTCGCCCTTTTCTCCAACAAATTTTACGAAAAGTACGGCAGCTAATTGCACAAGCCGCTTAAGACCGAGCACCCGTAATGACACGGCATGCCGTGCCCCTACGGCGTAGTTGAACGTCGAGGCGCATTAATGAGAGGCGATCACTTCACGGAGTCGGTGTGCCAGCCGGGGTTGGTCCAGTGGCCGCTGCGGCGGACGAAAATTTCGCTGGCCCGGCCGGATGAGAGTGTACGCTTGCCGTTTTCTTCGGTTTCGACGACGTAGGTGCTCCAGGTGATGGCAACGTCGTCGCCAAAGCGCTGAATTTCGGTGCGGGGGAACTCGAGGCGGATGAGTTTGCCGCCGGAGGCATGAAACTCCTCGGCTTCACGTAGAACGTCGGCCTGGTTCTTCCATTTTTCCTCGCTGGCGCTTATGACGATGGCGTCGGGCGGGACGAGATCCTGGAGAGCTTTCAGGTCGTTCACGAACCAGGCGCGCCAGACGGATTCGCGGACTTTGAGGAGCTCGGCGCGGTCGTCCTGGGCGGCGAGAAAGCGTGGGACGGCGGCGGAGAGAGCGAGCAAGACAGCTACTGCGATTGAATAGCAGATTTTACGACGCATGGTTTCCTCCTATCGGATTTGGATTGAGTAAAGAACTTTTGGGAGTTCGCGGGGCTTTTGACCGGCGCACTGACAGACCACCACCACGGCCCGTCGAGCCGGGCGATAACAAAGCGGTGTCGAGCCACCGCACTCCAAAAGTTCCTGACGTGCAGAACACTTGCGGCAGTGGACGGAGAAGTGGACTCAAGAACGGTATTCATTTTGCTCGCTCCGAGTAGCGGGATTCGTAGGCGGCGAGGAGGAGGGCGGCGGCGGAGGCAGAGAAGACGGAATAGTCGAGGGGCGACTTGATGCCGAAGGAGATGGCCATGGCGATGCCGAAAAGGACGAGGAGCGCAGCGCTGCCGATGGCGGTCCAGCGAGGCCAGAGGCCGATGATGAGCGCGACGCCTAAGAAGAGTTCGGCAGCGGTGGCAGCCCAGGCGAGAAATAGAATGGTGGATGCGGGCATGAAGGAATTCACTTCCGCGGTGTAGCGGACGAAGCCGGCGAAATTTCCGTAGCCGACATTTTTCCCATAGAGACCGAAGCGATCCAGGATGCCGGAGAGGAGGGCAGCGCCGAGAGCGATGCGGGCGTAGAGAACCGCGAGTTTCTCGAGGGAAAGAGCGCGCTTGGTGGCAAAGACGGGCGTGGGAGTCATCGGAAATTTTCTCCGGCTGGTTTGGAGGCGGATTTGGGGGCGGGCGGAGGGACGGTGAGCGGCGTGGGGTGGTCGCAAATGAAATAGGCGAGAAATTTTGCCGGGTCAGTCGAGCTGGCGTTCGCGGAGACAGAGTGAACGCCGTTGGGCGGCTCGTAGAAGCTATCGCCGGCATGAAGGACGCGCTCGGGCCCGCCCTGCACCTGGGTGCGGAAGGCGCCTTCGAGCATGTAGCCGACGACGGCGCAAGGATGGCTGTGGGGTTTGTCGGATTCACCCGGGGCGTAGCTGACTTCGACAAGAGTGACTTCGAGATGAGAGCCATCGAGGCGAGGCAGTGCCTGGGTGAGGACGGTGCGGTCGCCATCGGATGGTGATTGTGGCGCAGGAGAGAAGACCGGGCGCGCGAGGGTGTGACCGGAGAGTGCCGTGGCGGAGATGACGGCGGCGAGGAGCAGAGTGGGCTTGCGGAAAGTTTGGAGCATGTTTTTCTCCTGACAACGAAGGGATTCTAGAAACAAGTGGACCTACGCAAAAGGACCACCTATAGTATTTTGACTGGACCACTTCTGATATGGCCAAGCGCGCGACAGCTTACGAATTGATGCTTTCGCCGCGGAACGCGGATGTTCCCGCGTACGGCTGGCTTTATGGGGCACTGCGGGCAGAGATTCTGGAGGGACGGCTGAGGCCGGGGGCGCGGCTCGAGGCCACGCGGGAGCTGGCGGCGCGGTACGGGCTGGCGCGGGGCACGATTGTGAACGCATTCGAGCTGCTGAAGTCCGAGGGGTACCTGGAAGGGAGCGCGGGGTCGGGAACATTCGTAAGCAAGGTGCTGCCGGAAGAATTGCTGGAGGTGAGGCAGAAGGCTTCGGCAAGAGTGGCGGAATCATTCAGGCCGCGGCGGAGAATCTCGGAATATGGGAAGCGAGTGAGATTATTTTCGGGGTATGAGATGCGGCCGAGCCGGGCATTTCGGAGCAATTTGCCAGCGCTCGAACTGTTTCCTACCGCGCTGTGGGCGCAGATCGCGGCGCGGCGGTGGCGGGGGGCTTCGGCGAATCTGCTGCGAGGGTGCGATGCGCTGGGTTACCGGTCGTTGCGAGACGCGGTGGCGGATTATCTGGGGGCGTCGCGGGGAGTGAAATGCAGCGGCGAGCAGATTGCGATTGTTTCGGGAGTGCAGGAAGCGCTCGATATCGTGGCGCGGATTTTTTTGAATCCGGGCGACAGAGTGTGCATGGAGAATCCGGGATATACGGGAGCGGCATACGCGTTCCGAGCGGTGGGCGCGAGGATTCGGGCCGTGCCGGTGGACGAGGAGGGGATTGAGCTCGGAAGTGGGAATTTGCGCGGCGCGCGGCTGATCTACGTGACACCGGGGCATCAGTTTCCGCTGGGGATCACGATGAGCCTGGGGCGGCGGCTGGCTTTGCTTGCGGCGGCGCGGAAAATCGGCGCGTTGATTTTTGAGGATGATTACGACAGCGAGTTCCGCTATTCGGGGCGGCCGGTGCCGGCGCTGCAGGGATTGGACGAGCACGGCGTGGTGCTGTTCGCGGGGAGTTTCAGCAAGGTACTGTTTCCGTCGCTGCGGGTGGGTTACCTGGTGATTCCTCGCGATTTGCTGGGCTACTTCGAGGCGGTGAAGTCGGTGACGAGCCGTCATGCGCCGCCCGCGGAGCAGGCGATTTTGTGCGACTTCATCGTGGAGGGGCATTTCGGGCGGCATTTGCGGCGAATGCGGGAGGTGTACGCGGAGAAATTATCGGTGCTGCTCGGGAGCGCGCGGGAGAGGCTTGGGGGATTGCTGGAGATTTCCGGGATTGAGGCAGGGCTGCAAACAGTGGGGTGGCTGCGAGGCGGGCTCGGGGAGGAGAGGGTAGCGGCGGCAGCGGCAAAGAGAGATGTCGAGGTGACGCCGGTCAACCGATATAGCCTGGGCAAGCCAGTGCCGGATGGATTGCAGATAGGGTTCGCGGCGGTGGATGCGAAGGAGATACGGAGGGGGGTGGAGGAGTTGGCGATAGCGATTGAGGGGGAGAGGGAGAAATCCATGCACTCACTGAGGCGCGGCCAGCGAACTATTGCCACGGGAGGGGAACGGGTGTAGGCTTTTTTGGGTATGAGGGACTACTGCCAGAGAGTGTGCGACTGCTGCTGCGGCGATTGTTGCTGCTGTTGCTGCCCGTGTTGTTGCACGGGGCGCTCTGGCGCGGGGAGGGTTGGGAGCTAGCAGGGAATCCAACCCAGGTTTTCTAGAACCCACCGCCAGAGAAGAGCTGGCAGGTGGGTTTTTTGTTTTGGGCTGAAGAGAAAGGCGATTTCAGGTTTGAGATTTGAGGAAAGGCGAAAAGCAAAAGCTTTTAACACAGAGGACCCTCCTACGGCGGGCAGGCATAGAGAAAAGCCCTGAAAAAGCGTTGAGAAAAGCGGGGAAGGAAAGCAAAAGCATTTACCGCAGAAACGCAGAGAACGGCAAGGAGTGAGGAAGTGAGGAAACGAACTCGGGCTGCGGCTCGGCAGGATGTCACGCCGCGGTAATGATTTGACTTTGGAGAAATAAAACTACCAAGGACAGGAGAAGAGAGATGGCGGAATACAAGCATCCGGAAGTGCTGGTCTCGACGCAATGGGTGGCGGAGCACGCGAACGACCCGAAGGTGCGGCTGATCGAAGTGGACGTGGACACGACCGCGTACGATCAGGGGCACATTGCAGGGGCGGTCGGATGGAACTGGCAGACACAGCTCCAGGACAACATCCGGCGCGACTTGATCGACAAGGCGACGCTCGAAAGGCTGCTCGGGCAGGCGGGCGTGTCGAATGATACGACCGTGATTCTCTATGGCGACAACAACAACTGGTTTGCGGCATACGCTTTCTGGCAACTGAAATATTACGGGCACAAGGACGTGCGGCTGATGAACGGCGGGCGGAAAAAGTGGGTGGAGGAGAAGCGGCAGCTCGTGACGGAACCGGCGAAGGTGACGGCGACGACGTATCACGCGACGGGGCCGGATGAGACGATTCGGGCGCGAAAGGAAGAAGTGTTCGCGTTCGTCGAAAAGAAGAAGGCGGGGCAACTGGTGGACGTGCGGTCGGTGGATGAGTTTACCGGCAAAATCATCGCGCCGCCGGGGATGACGGAGACGGCGCAGCGCGCGGGGCACATTCCCGGGGCGGCGAATATTCCGTGGGCGCAGGCGGCGAATGAGGACGGGACGTTTAAGCCGGCGGACGCGCTGGCGCAGCTTTACGGGACGAAGGGCATCAATGGCGCGAGCGAAGTGATCGCCTATTGCAGGATTGGGGAGCGCAGCTCGCACACGTGGTTTGTGCTGAAGTATTTGTTGGGATTCCCGAATGTGAAGAATTACGACGGGTCGTGGACAGAGTGGGGGAATTTGGTGGGGGCGCCGATTGAGAAGGAGGCGGCCGCGGCGGCGAAATGAGAAGAAGGGGCGAGGGAATACAGGTAAAGGCAAAAGCTTTTACCACAGAGGGCACAGAGAAAAGCTCTGAGAAAGGCGTTGAGAAAAGCGAGGAAGATAAAGGCAAGAGCAAAGCCATTAACCGCACCCTTCGGCAAGCTCAGGGTCACAACCCTATCGGGATTGTGAGAGGCGCAGAGGGCGCAGAGAAAAGCGAGGGCAATAAACGAAGGCAAAAGCCTGGATTTGAGATTCAAATACAGACCAGGAGCGCGCGGCGAATTAGGGTAGGGCGTTGGGGTCGACGCCGTTGTGGCGGGCCTCGTCCTCGAGGGCGGCGATTTGGGCGAGGATATCGTCACGCTTCTTTTTGAGCTCGGTGAGTTCGTGTTGCCAGGTGTCCCAAGAGACGCCGACGGAGCGCGTGGATTCCTTGGCGTCGCCGGTGGGCTTGCCGTTCAAGGTGTCCTCGATCTCGGCGATTTTCTTCTCGAGTGGGGGAAGCTGATTTTTGAGCTCTGTGATTTTGTTTTTGTAATACTGCGCGTTCTTGGGCCCAGAGGAATTCGGGCTGAGTTTCGAGACTTTGCCGTTGCCCACCGTTGAAACGCCTGCGTGAGGATCCAGATCGCCCACGTTTTCGTTTGTCCAGACCTTTTTAGCGGGCGGCTGGGGCTTAGCGGCGCTGGAATCTTTCGAATCCTGAGCATCGGACGGAGCCGGAGCGGGCGGAGGCGCGGCCGATTGCTGTGACGGCTGAGCCGGAGGCGGCGCCTGCTGGTCTTGCGCATGAGCGCCTACGGTGAATGTGGCCGCGAGAAAGACGACGGCAGCGATGAGAAGTGACCGTTGGCGCATTGTGCCTCCTTCGAACAAGACATGCATGAGCAAGCTTCAGGGGTTGCCGCCACAAAACGGGCGGACGTGAACAGCGCGAAAACCCCACCCTTCCAAGTTACGGATCGCCGTG
>Ga0187781_10000820_pt1 | contig 22871 bp, 20 predicted proteins | sample 0715_SJ02_MP02_2_FD_132447 | JGI IMG/M metagenome (GOLD analysis project Ga0187781, IMG submission 132447) | Tropical peat soil microbial communities from peatlands in Department of Meta, Colombia - 0715_SJ02_MP02_20_MG | ecosystem: Environmental > Terrestrial > Soil > Wetlands > Peat | place... | reverse complement strand
GGAAACAGCATAGCCCAGCCGCTTCGAGAGCAAACCTGCCCAGTAAGGGCCGCTGACCGTGGTGGGGATGGAGTTTGCGTCGGATGCAGTCGTGGTGAAGGAGCCAGCCAGGTCGGATAGGTTGCCGGCGCGCTCCTCGACAGACGGAACGGGAATTTCGGGTGTGTCGACGCCCTCGGTGAGCCGAGTGCCCTGATAGTCGGCAAAGAAGAATGCCTTATTTTTTCGAATCGGTCCACCAAGGGTGGCACCGAATTGGCTTTGATCGAAAACCCCGCGCGTGGGAGAGAAATAATTGCGTGCGTCGAGGTCGGTGTTGCGCAAAAATTCGAACACATCGCCGTGAAACACGTTGCCGCCGGACTTGGTGATCACGTTGATCTGGCCACCACTGAACTCGCCGTACTCGGCGTCAAAATTGTTCGTGAGAATGCGAAACTCAGCGATGGAATCGAGGTTGGGAATAATCGCTGCCCCCATGTTGACGTCTTCTTCCACGTCGCTTCCGTTCACCATAAACGCGTTGGCGAACTCGCGCTGGCCGTTGATCGAGATGGTTCCCGGATTCAAATCGCCCGAGGGAGATAACGCGCTTACCCCCACATCCTCCACGCTGATGGAGGTGATGGAAGTGGCAGGCGCGACGCCGGGCTGAAGGGTCAGGAGATCCGTGTAGCTCCGCCCATTCAGGGGCACGGTGACCATCTGCCCGCCGGTGATTACCTCGCCCATCTGCGAGCTCCCGGTTTCGGTATGTACCGCGCTGTCGCTGACCGTGACGGAATCGGTTCTTCCTCCCGGTTGAAGCACTGCCTGCACGAGGATCGCGCTGTCGCTGTCGAGCGATATCCCGCTGCGGCGATATCGTTTGAATCCGGGGCAGGTAATCTCGACGTCGTAGCGCCCGACGGGCAGAAGCGGAAACGCGTAGACGCCACGGCTATCGGTGGCGGTGGTTTTGCGAACCCCGGTTTCGATGTTGGTTGCGGCAATGACGGCATCCGCAATCACCGCGCCGGTTGAGTCGCTGACCGTACCCGAAATGCTGCCGCCGGTGCCCGCCCAAGCCGGTAAAAGCGGAAAAATAAGAACCAGGATTATGGCAAGCCCCCTGCCCCAGTCTTGCTGATACCGCTTCATTAAGAACTCCCGTGACGAAATGACTGAGGTCGCAATAGGAGTCAACCGGTCTTCAATGATCCATCCTGGAAAGGCTGGTCGGGGGTCGAGCGCCCGAGAACCCGGAAAGCCCTAGTTGCGACTTAGTCGCATCTATGATAATATTGGAAATGATGCCGGATCGTTCCGGGATTTGTCCAGTTCCGGCAGAAAAATCCGTCGCATTCGGATTGCGACCAGTTGCGACAGACGAGGATGCGAGCCCAACGCGCCTTTCGGTCGCTTGCGCTCTCTTATGGCAGGCTCCGTGGGTTCGCGCGGCTCGCCCCGATTCTTCGCGAAGCAGAAAACGCTTCGCTCAGGATGACAAACAAGATGCCACTCCCACAGACAGAAATGCCGGGCCGGCTGCAGGCCCAGTTCGCCGGGCGCGGAATCCGCATGACCGGCCAGCGGCGCGCCATCCTGAGCGTGATCGAAACCGCCCGCAAGCATCTGGACGCCAGCCAGATTCTGCGCAACGCGCAAAAACTGGACGCCAGCGTAGACCGCAGCACGGTCTACCGCACCCTCCGTTTGCTGAAACGGCAGGGCTTGATTGACGAACTCGACCTGATGCACATCAACGGCGAGGGACATTATTACGAACGCAGGCTGGAGCGCGACCACATTCACATGGCCTGCCTGCGTTGCGGCAAGATCGCTGAATTTGTAAGCGATGGATTTGAGAAGCTCAAACAGCAGGTCGAGAAAGACTGCCGGTTTCGCGTGCTGGTTTCCCGGTTGGAGATCGGCGGCTACTGCGCGGCGTGCCGGGGAGCGGAGCCGGTCCCACAACGATTGAGCTAGCGAGCGAACCTGCGCTGGACCTTCTTCCACGCGAAGCGAGCCGGAAAGAACAGAATTCCGCCCCAAAGCAGGAGGCTCGGCCCATAAGAAAACAGGAACAGCACCAGGCCGACGACGCCCTCGACCATCGTGCGATATCCATCGACGGCCGCGTTGCGCATCCGGCCGGACGTGGAAACCGGCAGTTGGAGCTGCTCTCGAAATTCTTCCGAAACGGTCGCGCTAATGGCGGCGAACTCGACCTGGTTGCGGAGATTCTTTCTCTCTGCTTCCATCTGTTCGATCTCCCCGCGGACGCGGTCGATCTCTTTCTCGAAGGCGAGCACGTCAGAAAGTTTCCCGGTGCGCTGGCGCAGAAGATCGGTCAGCCGCTCTTCGGTGTGCCGGGCATTTGCCAGCCGTGCTTCGAGGTCGACATATTGCGCAGTGACTTCCTGGCCGCTTTGCGACTCTGATTCGACACGGCCGAGTTTTCTCAGATCGGAAATCGTGGCGTCAAGCTGATCGCCACGGACTCGGAGAGTCGCGGTGAAACTCCGCCCTGAGCCGGTGGGAGTGCTGACGTTGAGCTCGCCAATGTAGCCACGGTGGCGCTTGAGAATCTCGTCCAGACCCGCACGGGCGCGGTCGAAATCGTTCGTGGTGAGTGTGACTCCGGCGGTACGGATGATCATGGGGCCAGCAGAGTTCTTGAGGTTCATGCTCGCAGGGCTCTGTAGTTCTGCAGACAGCACAGTTTTTTCGAATTCCTTGCTCTGCTGATCGCTCAGCGGCTGGCCGTTCCTAGAAAAAGAATTCTTAGCGTGATCGCCCAGACCGTGGAAGAGGCCGTTCGAGTCGGCGGCGGCGCCCGTGGCAGCATTGGCGGACTCGGTTACTCGTTTCGTCCTCGCGGCGGTCTGCGGCACGCTGAGGCCGGTCGCCCGTTCCATGCGCTGCACTTTGTAAAGAGGAGTTTCAACCATCAGCCCCACTACCACGCACAGGATCGCGAAGGCTCCTGCCCAGGCCCAGCGGCGTGTCATCAATCTGGTTCGCGGAATCGGCGAGCTGGTGGTTGGCTTTTGCCGTTTCCGCTCGCGCTCCTCGAGCTCTGCGATGATCTTCGCAGGAACGTGCGGGGCTGGCGCCTCAACTTCCCAAGCCATCAGTCGCCGGGAAACATCTCGAACCTCGGCGGCGAAGGCCTGGCAATCCGGGCACCGCTCCAGATGAGCAACAGCAACGGTGGCCCGATCCGCCGGCAACTCACCGTCGAGATAGGCCATAAGTTCTTCCGTTTCAATGGGATGCTTATTTGTCATGGCATGCCTCGTCTTGCGCGCGGCTGGCCGGTCGGGTTCGCGAACATGGGTCCGACCCGGCACGGGACTCCAGATGGCCCTTCAAGGCCAGACGCGCTCGGAAGAGCCTCGAACGGACTGTATTAACGGGAATTCGCAAAAGCTCTGCTATCTCGGAGTAACTCAGCTGTTCATATTCCCGCAGCATGACGATTTCGCGCTCCGATGGGTCGAGTTTTCCGAGCGCTTGCTGCACCCACAGGGCAACGTCCGGGGCCTCGTCAATCGCCGGATCGGGCACAGATCCAGTCGGGGGGACGTCTCGGGCTTGTTTGCGCCGTTCGGCCGCTACCAGCTTGAGCGCGATCCCGTAGAGGTAGGTTCGAACCAGCGCCCGCGGCTCATAGCGGGAGTTTGCGCGAATCACAGCAAGGAATGTCTCCTGCGCCAGATCCTCGGCCCGCTCCGAACCGTCCAGTCGCCGCCGGAAGAACCCATAGAGCGGCTCATGGTAGCGGGCAAATAGTTCTTCGAATGCCGCGCGCGATCCGCCCTGGAATTCCAGCATCAAGACTTCGTCGCTAGTCATGGCCGCGGCGTGAAGCTGAGTCTGGAGTGTTGTTCATACATCTGTAATGTCGCAAGGAGAGAAAAAGTTCCGGAATGCTTTTGAAAAACATGAATAAGGAGCGAAAAAAAGGAAAAGCGTCCTCGACTTTTCAGTCCAGGACGCCTCGGCAGCCCTCCCCCAGAACTGCCAAACCACGAGTGGATATTAGAATCGCCTTGCTTTTTCGTAAACGTCACTTTGGTAATACGGTTTGCGGGGAAGCCGAGGTTCCTGCTGACGAAAGTAACTGCGGACGAGCTGCAGCGGATCACAGCTATGACCGCCCCTACTGTTTCTGCCAGGTTTGGCCGTCGTCGCTCGTGATCCAGACTTCGGCCGTGGATGTTGTAACCTTCCCGTGCTGCGCATCGGAGAATTCCACAGATACGACGTCACCGGAAATGGCCATGCCGTTAAATGACGGCACGACCTGGGCCCAATGGCCACCGGCATCAAGCGAATGGTACAGGGTTCCACTGGATCCGCCCGCCCACACTTCGGTTCCGCTTGCCGCCACCGCACGGAAAATGACAGCGGCCGGTTGCTTAAGAGCCTTTTTATCTTTATCGGGGGAAGTTTCTTTGGCACGGGCGGCGGATTTTTCGAGGTCCACGACACTGGTGTAGTTAGTGGCCGCGAGGTTGGTTCCAGCCGCAAGATTCGCATTCACGTCCACATCCTGCCAGGTCTTGCCCTGATCGAAGGAACGCTGCAGCGCACCGCTGGGACTTATGTTCCAGCGCGGCAGGCGCGACGGCGTCAGAGCGGTCAACTGGGTGAAGCTGCGCGCAGTCATGCCGGGGTTTCCGGTTGCGGTGGGGAGTTCCTGCTGCGCGGTGGCATCGGCTACGGTCTGGTCGAGGTTCGCCGCCTCCACATTCACCACCGGCTTGGCCTTGCCGACAGGTCCGCCTATTGCCTCTCCTACTGAGGAAGGCACCGACTGGGCCTGCAGCTGAAGTTCCTGATTCTGTGTCTGAGCCTCATTCTCATTGTTGACCGGTACGTCCGGATTGGATGCTTCCACCGCGACCATCTGCGAAGACGGCGGAATCGTCAGCTTTGCTGCCTGGTCAGCAGCTTGCTGCACTGGGACCGAAGCCTGCGCCGGGTTTGCTCCCTGCACACGGGTGTTTTGCTGCTGCCACTGCGTGGGCATCTGTGGGCCGTGAGGGAATTGATTATGAGCTACGCCCGACGCAATGCCTCCGACTTGCGGCTGAGGGACGGAAACGGTTGGGGGTTCCGAGCGGCCGCTCAGCCTGTTTTCGCCAGACTCGAGGCTGGCCTTGCCGGCGGAAAAGGCGTTCGGGGCGGGAGCGACCGGCAACAATTTTTCCTTCTTCTCGGCGGGTGGCGCCGGCAGAGATGATGCCGGCGGCTGGCTCTGAACTGGGCTGGCCGGAGCTTCAACCCGGGCCATCTGTTTCGTCGCTAGGGGGGCCTGATGCCGCTGGAGTTGGATAACTCCCACTACGGCGATGACCGCGACTCCGGCGGTTACGAGTCCCCAACGCAGTGCTGGCCAGGTCAGCCACCTGCCGCGGGGAACGAAGACCGTTTGCATCGCCTCGGGCTCGGGCAAAGCCAGCGCCACCACATCGCGGCAGTCGCCGCAGCGGGCCAGATGCTCGAGCACGACGCCGCGCTCGTGTTCCGGCAGCGAACGCTCGGCAAAAGCCGTCAGCAGGTCCGCGTCGGGATGGCGGGCGAGAGCCGGCGCAACCTTCAGCCGTTCGCGCACGATTTTGGGGGCGTGTTCCATTTCACCTTCTACTGCCAGCTTCTGACTTCCAGCCCGATTTCAGTTCTGTTCGGGCGCGGTCTTGGGCCCTTATCGGCCCTCTATCCGGGGCCTTCCCGGACTCTGGCCTCTACTCTCTTCTCAGAGAACGCGGCATGTGCAGAATCTTGCGCTAAACTGCGCCGAATATCCACTTGCAGGTCGCGCACGTCCACTTCGAGGGCCTCCTCCGCCTGGCGCCGGGACATACCGCGGCGCACCAGGCCACCCAGAAGCTGTTTGCGCAAGAACTTGGCCAGCTTGTCGAGTTTGCGGCTGATGGTGGACTCGTGCACGCCCAGCATGCGGGCAATCTCGGCCAGGGTGCGGCCATCGAGATAGTACGCGCTAAGTATAGTTCGATCTTCGCCGGAGAGGTCAGCCAGCACCTCGTCTGTGGCCTGGGCCAGGCGTGGGTCGGCGGAGGCGGCCGGCTCCCGATCGGGAGCGCGGAACTGCACTCCCTCTTCTTCTTCCTCGTCCAGGCTCACGAGGCGTTTGGTGCGGCGGTAGCGATTGACGTATTCCTGCGCCAGCACGGTGCGCAGCCAACCTTCCAGCGACCCGCGTCCAGTGTACGAAGCCAGCTTCGAGACGCGCTGACCTTCGCGGATATTCATGCCATAAAGGTCGGCGTAGAGAGTGTCGGCCAGTTCCCGCGCTGCCGAGTCTTCGCGCGCAATGCGCAGAGCCGCCTGATAGAGCTTTTCGCGGTAGCGCGTGAGAAAAACTTCCCAAGCCGAATTCTGGCCGGCGGCACAGGCGCGGGCCAGGGCCAGTTCGTCGACCCGGAGAGCCAGGAAGAAGGCGCGGAGCTCGCTCTCGGAGGTGCCGGCGCTGGCTTGTTTGGAACCAACTTCGCAAAGAATCACAACTAGCGATTCCCGCGTGAGGCCTACCTTTTCGCAGGCACTGCGGGCATGGAGCTCCGCCAGAAGGTCATTGACGACCGACTGCACGGCGGAGACTGGTTTCGTTGAACTCATGCGAGCGAAGAGGCAATCTTCGGTCAGACGATGCTCTGATCCTACCAATTATTAGACGCGTGCAGCGGGAAATTTGGCCGCAAGGCAGGCAGACATTTTCGTTCTTTCCATGAGCCTGGACGAGCAGGATTCCGGTCTCGCAGCTGCGAGACACCGGGCGCCGGCTCCGGGCGGGGGAGGAATGGGCATGAATCCGAGGAATTTCTTAGCGTTAGCGTTGCTGGCGATCGTGTCCGGATTAGTGATGGTCGATCAGCGGCAGGCGCGGGCGGGCGAAGTGGCCCCGGCGACGGGATATAAGGTGCTGGATCCGATCCGGCAGGGAAATCTAACCGTGTTTCCGGTGGTCGCTTCGAAGAGTTATCCGACCTCCGAATTCCTCACTCTGGATGAAGGACTGCGTTCAGGAGAAGTGGTCGTGACCGAAGCGGGCAACGTGCAGGGACTGATTCGCCGGCCTTCTACGCCCATCATCCGGCATGACGGGGCACAGGTGAATCGGCTGGTGCTGGTCAACAATTCAAAGCGGCCGCTGCTGCTGCTGGCCGGCGAAATTGTGACCGGGGGCAAGCAGGATCGGGTAATCGGAAAAGATCGCATTGTGCCCGCGGAGAGCGATCCAGTGGACCTGAGCGTGTTCTGCGTCGAGCCGGGGCGGTGGGTGGCCACCAGCGAGCACTTCGGTGCGTCCGAGGCGATGTATGGCGGAGCGACTGGCGGCGGAAGTCTCCGCGGTTCTGCTCCCATGGCAATGATGGCGCAGCCGTCGGTGCGCGCCAAAGCCATGGGTGACAAGGATCAGAACGAGGTCTGGGCTGAGGTGAAGAAGCAGCGCGAGGCTGTCAGCGTCGAAGTGGTCGGTGGGGCGTCCGCCGTACAAACCGAGATAGCTCAAACCAGCTCCTACGCCAAAGTGATGGAGAACGAAGACGTCAAGAAGCAGGTCGACGCAGTGGCCAAGCCGATTGAAACCAACTATGAGAGCCTGATCCATCAACTGCGCGACCGCAATGCCGTGGGTGTGGTCGTCGCGGTGAATGGGCGCATCATCTGGGCGGATGTGTTTGCCAGTACGGATCTGCTGCAGAAATACTGGCCGAAGCTGGTGCGCTCCTATGCTTCCGAGGCGGTGGTTACGCGTGCGAAAGAAGTGGAAGTCAGCGTTGCCCGGGCGCAGGCCTTCTTGGAGGACCTGGAAGGACGCCGGGAGACGATCGAGCGCGAGCCGGGGGTCTACCAACACACGGAAGTGAGCGGGGACGGGTTCAAGGCGTTTGAGTTGATGTCGCTGCTGCCGAAGACAGGTTTCGACGTGCACGTGGCCAAGATGGCAGAGTGAGCAATCAGGGGCCAGGGATCAGAGGTCAGTCGTCAGAGATGCTGAGCATGTATTTGGATCAGGTCGCACATCACTGGCCCCTAACCTCTAGTCCCTGGCTTTCGTACCAGCTTCGCCATGCAGCCGAGTCATTGGGCAAGCGCTGGTGGGTGATGTCGCCCAGCGCCTGAAAAGCCCAGGCATGGGTCTGAGCGTCGAGCGAGGAATCATCGGTGTAGTTCACGAGTTGTGGCACGGCGCTCATTCTCTGTTCCGGCGTGAACATGCCGGACTCAGCAAGGCTGCACGCCGCCAGCTCGCGGACGCTGGCCGAGGGATCATCGTGCATGACTTCAAGAAGAATCGGAATGCTCCTAGGCGTTCCTGCCAGTGCCAGGCCCTCCACCGCCCAACGGCGTGAATCTTCATCTGAATCCTTCAGACGAAAGCTCAGGACGTCGACCACGCGGCCGGTCTCAACGCCTCGGTTTCCCAGCAGGCCGAGCGCCCACAACGCCCAGATTTTCTGTTTGTGATCGGGAGAATCGGCAGACTTCAACACATAATCCAGACTCCCCGAATTCTTGGCCAAACCATAGGCCGCCAGCTCGACCTCCACGCCGGATTCCCGTACTCGCATGTCATTCGAGTTCAACGCGGCGGTGCTAAGCGAGGCGATCTGCGAATCCCAATGGAGCTTTCCCTGCCAGCGGCCGACACGCGATGAAATCTGTTCGACCGCGCCATTGGACTCGCCGACCGCAAGCTCGAGCAGGATTTCGGCCTGTTTCTGCGGTTTCATGCCATCTAATTGGCCGAAGTCCTGTGCCGGAGCCGGACTCTCGTCGCTCTGGGACACCGACGAGAACGAAGTGGCGAAGCGAGACCACATCGAATGAGCACTGCCCACGCCGGCCACCAGCAAGGCCAGAAGAACTCCCAGCGCGGTTGCGAGCAGAGGTCGCGCGACCATAGCGCCGCGCCGAGTTGAGACTGAAGATGCATCCGGAGGGGCCACCGAAATATCCGAGCCGGGACCGAGTGAACCGTAGTCAGGTGCCGACTGGAAGCGCGAATCGGCGCTGGAGGCTGGATTCAGCGAATCGCCTTGTCCTGACGATGGCGTGCGGGAAACTTCCATATGATCTCGAGTCTAGGTTGATGGCCGAAATAGGGTAAAGTTACTTCGGTCCAATCCTTACGGTTTAGATGCAGGAAATGCAGCTCCTAATCACGGAGCAGGCCAAGCTGAGAGGCAATCAACCAAGAGAGGGTTTTATGAAGAACAAGTGTTGGGCATGCCTGATGATTCTGATGGTTCTTTCCATGGCGGTGCTGGCCCTGGCCGCGGCTGGCCCCGGCTATCACGTGATCCAGACCTATAAAGTCGGCGGTGAAGGCTGGTGGGACTATCTCACCGCAGACTCTGATGCGCGCCGCGTCTATATCTCGCGCGGTACGCATGTGATGGTGCTGGACGCCGACTCCGGCAAGACCGTGGGCGACATCCCCGACACACCGGGCGTGCACGGCATCGCGCTAGCGCCGGAGCTTGGCCGCGGCTTCACCTCGAACGGCCGCGAAGACACGGTGACTATTTTTAATCTCAAGGGGTTGGCCGCGATGGGAAAGGTGAAGGTGGGAGGGGGTCCCGACGCGATTCTCTTCGATCCGTATTCGGGGCGCGTATTTACCTTCAACGGCCGGAGTCAGGATGCGACTGCGATGGACGCTGCCACCGGAGCGGTACTGGCCACAATTGGTCTCTATGGCAAGCCGGAATTTGCCGCCACCGACGCGGAAGGAGAGATCTTCGTAAACATCGAGGACAAGAGCGAACTGGTAATGATCGATCCCAACAAGCTGGCAGTGAGGGCGAGGTGGCCGCTGGCCCCGTGCGCGGAGCCAAGCGGACTTTCCATCGATCGCAAAAACCGGCGCCTGTTCGTCGGTTGCGACAACAAGATGATGGCGGTGGTCGATGCCGACAGCGGCAAAGTGCTGGCCACGCCCACGATTGGCGAGGGGGTGGATGCAACCACGTTCGATCCTGAGACCGGCCTGGCTTTCGCCTCTTGCGGCGAGGGCGTACTCACAGTGGTGAAAGAGGAATCGCCGGACAGGTTCAGCGTGGCGGAGAACGTTCCCACGAAGAAGGGAGCCCGGACCCTGGCGCTCGATGCGAAGACCCACAATGTCTTCGTCGTGACCGCCGACTTCGGACCTCGTCCGGAGGCGACGGCGGACAATCCACATCCCCGGCCTGCGATGCTCCCCGACAGCTTCGTGGTGCTGGTGGTCGGGAAATAACTGCCGCTGTTTCAGTTTGCGCTACTCATCCTCGCTGGATCTAGCCGGGAGGATTTTTCTGTTGGGGCCTTCCCAAAACGACCAATTCGCGGTAGGATACGGCAACCTAATCGACCGTACGACCGTTCGGTCGGGCCATTGCTCTGGGGAAAACGGGGAAACACACTTCATCAAAGTCGCATCCCGACGAATCTAAATCTGATGAGCGGTGATGTCCGGTGGTGCCCCGGCTTCCGGAAGCGTAGTGGTTGGGAACAGGAATCCGTGCCGTTGAGGTCTGTTTGGCAGATGACGATCCCCGATGAAAAGTTCTACCACGCGCAAATCACGCGGCGCGTTGAGTTCGCTCCCGACTTGTGGATGTTTCGCATCCGCAGCGGAGGCGAGTTCAGTTTCGTCCCGGGCCAGTACGCCACGCTGGGAGTGGAGCGTGACGGCAAGCGCATCGAGCGTCCGTATTCGATTGCATCCTCGCCGGCAGAGGATGAAGTCGAGTTCTTTTTCGAACTCGTCCCCGAGGGCGCGCTCACGCCGCTGCTGCACAAAATGCAACCTGGCGACCAATTGCTGATGCGCAAAGTGCCGAAAGGCAGATTTTCGCTGGACACGCAGAACGGGCGGACGAACCATCTCCTGATTTCGACGGTGACTGGGGTGGCGCCGTTCGTGAGCTATGTCCGCACCCTGTACAAGGATTGGAAAGAAGGGTTATTCGACGGTTCTCACAAACTCTTCCTTTTGAACGGCGCCAGCCGGCCGTGGGAGTTCGGCTACCGGGAAGAACTGAGCTGGTTCGACAAAGAATTGGAGTGGTTTAAATATGTACCGACCGTTAGCCGGCCTTGGGACCACTCAGACTGGGCAGGCGAGATCGGGCGGGCCGATGACATTCTGCGCAAATATGCCGATCACTGGGAACTGGAACCGGGCAATACGGTGGCCTACCTGTGCGGCCATCCGGAGATGATCGAGCACAGCAAAGCGATCCTGAAGCGGCGCGGATTTACCGATAAGGGAGCGATCAAGGAAGAAGTCTATTGGGTGCCGGCAAAATAGTGCGTTATTGAGTGATCCCACAGAGGAGTGGGCCAGGACTCCAATCCGCTGCGAAAATCGCGTTCATGCCAGGATCCCCGCGAAGACGAGTGCAGTAAACTGCGGAACCAGGTTGTGGGTCTGCAGTTCGCCTTCTGGCTTGTACCACTGGTAAATCCAGTTGATCATGCCGAGCAGGGCAAAAGCTGCGGCGCGGGGACTGACGCTGCCCTTTGCCTGACGGGCCTTTTGCACCTCGGCGATCAGATTCTCCACGAAGTGAATGTACTCCTTCTTGCGGATGTTGATCCGTTTGCGGAGCACGGGCTGCAAGGGATGGTTTTCGTGCAGCATGACCGTGATCTCACGATCCACGGGGCTGAGCACCACTTCGATGTGCAGGCGGATCAGGGCGCGCAGGCGCTGTTCGGGATCGGCGATGCCGCGCACGGGAGCGAGCACACGCTCCTCGGTGATCTCCATGGCGTGGTTCATGATCTCGAACAGGATTTCGTCCTTGCTCTGAAAGTGGTGATAGAGACCGCCCTTGCTGAGTTTGAGAGCGGCGGCGACGTCGTTCATGGAAGTCGCGTCGTACCCGCGCTGCTGAAACAGGCGGGCGGCGGTGCGCAGGATCTCCTGCCGGGAGTCAACCACGGTCTCGCGGGCCATCGCCGACATGGTAACGCGGAACGGGTGTTTTGCGCTCGATAACTGATGGGTGATGCTAGGTGCGAGTGGTCAGTCTCTTGGCGGTTCGAACCGGATATATACGTTCGTTTCGACTTCTACTGCTTCCCCATTCAACTTGTAGGGCTTATAGCGCCACTCTCGGAGCGCTTCTATCGCAGCCTTTGCGAGGATTGGATCACCCTTTATCACGTGGATGTCCTCCGGCACTCCCTGCTTATCGATCGTCAGCTTCACGTCGACGCCTTGGGTCATTGCTTTCGCCGTCACTCCGGGTGGAATGATCACGCCCACGCGCTTGACCGGCTTGCCCTTCGTAACGGTGTAGGTTTGCCCTGAAGGCGTCTTTTCTGCGGTCTGCTGAGCGAGGGCACTGTACGCAGCAAGTAACAGAAAAACTGCAATCAGTCTCGGCATTCTTCCCCCTCACCCTATACACAGAGACACCCAAGACGCCATAAAGGTTCCGGGTGCCCACTGAGACACGTCCTGCGTGTCAGGCCTACTCGCCTTTGACGTACACCTCGGGGATGAAGCTCTGCTCGTCGATGGGTGGGCGCACATACTTGGTTTTGTCCAGCGGAGGCAGCTTCAGCGGCTTGGGAGTGAGGTCTTTGTAGGGAATCAGCGAAAGCAGGTGCCGGATGACATTGAGCCGGGCGCACTTCTTGTCTTCCGCATTCACCACGTACCAGGGGGCCTGCTTGATGTCAGTTACCGCGAACATTTCGTCCTTGGCGCGGGAATACTCGGCCCAGCGGCGTCTCGATTCGAGGTCCATAGGGCTCAATTTCCAGCGCTTGGTGGGGTCCTTCATGCGACTTTGGAAGCGGCGCTCCTGTTCTTCATCGCTAACGGAGAACCAGTATTTGATCAGGCTGATGCCGGAGCGGACCAGCATGCGTTCGAACTCGGGACAGCTATGGAGGAACTCCAGGTACTCAGCCTCGCTGCAGAATCCCATGACATGCTCAACGCCGGCGCGGTTGTACCAGCTTCGGTCGAAGAGCACCATTTCTCCGCCCGCCGGCAGATGCGCGACATAGCGCTGGAAATACCATTGCGTCTTTTCCCGCTCGGTGGGTGTCCCCAGGGCGACGACCCGGCACACGCGGGGATTCAAAGTCTGGGTGATCCGTTTGATGGCTCCGCCCTTGCCGGCGGCATCGCGCCCTTCGAACAGGACGATGACCCTCAACCCCCGCTGGCGGATCCATTCCTGCAGCTTCACCAGTTCCACCTGTAAACGGCCGAGTTCCTGATCGTAGTCGCAGTTCTTGCCCAGGCGCAGAGAGTTGAGCGGCATGCCATTTGCACTAGATGGCTCGCGCTTTGCCGCTGGTGATGCGTCCTTGGCATGCGTTTCTCCAGGAACTGGACTTTGTGGCTGAGACATATGTTCACTCTTATTTGAAAGGCAAGATGTCAAATGGTTGCGCCGGAGCCCTCTGTCATAACATCGGAAACTCCGCGCGAATCTTCAGCTATTCCGATGCTGACCTCCTGGCCTGTGGTCATCGGAGTTGGGTCTTGACACCGTGGAGCAGGGATGGGTAAGATAGGTCAATACCGACCGACCGGTCGGTTTGCTGTATGCGGGCCTTTCTCTCCTTCCGAACAGGTCGGACTAGACCCGATTCCCGAACAGGCAAGGGCTTCTTCCCTCCCTGGTGAAAAGTGCAACGAGAGGAGCACCGAGTGGCTACTATTTTTTACGAACGTGATGCCAATCCCAACGCCCTGCAGGGCAAAACCATTGCCATCCTCGGCTACGGCAGCCAGGGGCATGCCCAGGCCCAGAACCTGCGCGACAGCGGCTACAAAGTCATCGTGGGCCTGGAACCCACCCGGGGGAGAGCACAGCAGGCGCGGGCCGATGGCATGGTCGTGGTGGCGCCGGACGAGGCCGCCAAGCGTGCCGACTGGATCCACGTGCTTACGCCTGACGAGACTCAAGCCGCGGTCTACGAGCAGTTCATCAAACCCTACCTGCACCCGGGAAAAATTCTCGGCTTCTCTCATGGTTTCAGCATTCATTTCAAGACCATCGTTCCGCCCAGCGATGTGGACGTGGTGATGATCGCACCCAAGAGCCCCGGCCACCTGCTGCGGCGCGTCTACAGCGAAGGCCGTGGCGTGCCATCGCTGATCGCCATCCAGCAGGATGCCAGCAATCGCGCTCACGAATACGCCCTGGCTTATGCCCACGGAATCGGTTCGACGCGGGCGGGCGTGCTGCAGACGACTTTCAAAGAGGAAACCGAGAGCGACCTGTTCGGCGAGCAGGCCGTGCTTTGCGGCGGGCTGACCTCGCTGATCAAAAAGGGATTCGAGACGCTGGTCGAGGCCGGCTATGCGCCGGAAATTGCCTACTTCGAGTGCCTGCACGAAATGAAGCTGATCGTGGACCTGATCTACGAAGGCGGACTCGGGCGCATGCGTGATTCGATCTCGAATACCGCCGAATACGGTGACCTGACGCGGGGCGAAAAGGTCGCCGGCGATGAGACGCGGGCAGCCATGAAGAAAGTTCTGGCCGACATCCAATCGGGCGCCTTCGCCAAGGAGTGGATCGAAGAGAACAAGAACGGCGGGCATAACTTCGCCGCCCTGCGTGAGAAAGAAAAGAAGCATCCCATCGAAATCGTCGGCGCGCAACTGCGCGGCATGATGAGCTGGCTGCCCAAGGAAGGCAAGAAGACGGAAGCTCCGAAGGAAAAACAGGTGGTGAATGCCTAGACAGCTTTATGCAGGACCGAGGTTCCCACGTCTCGCAAAACCGGCGAGACGTGTGGCACCCCACTTTCTCGTGACGAAGCAGGTGGTGAATGCCTAAACTCGCCGAGCTTCGCGGGGCCGAAATCGTTCTCGAGTGCCTGCGTGCCCAAGGGGTGGAACTGATGTTCGGCTACCCCGGCGGCGCGATCATGCCGCTGTACGACGCGCTCGACGGCAGCGGCATCCGGCACGTGTTGACGCGACATGAGCAGGGAGCGATTTTCGCGGCCGAAGGCTACGCACGGGTCACCGGCAACGTCGGCGTCGCCATTGCGACCAGTGGTCCCGGTGCTACGAATCTGGTGACGGGCATTGCCGACGCCAAGATGGATTCAGTTCCGCTCGTCTGCATCACGGGGCAGGTGCGCAGCGCGCTGATCGGGACTGATGCTTTCCAGGAAACAGACGTTTTCGGCGTGACGCTTTCCCTGACGAAATGGAGCCGGCTGGTACGCACGCTCGACGAAATCCCGGAGGTGATTGCCGAGGGCTTTCACTGGGCGCGCAGCGGGCGTCCGGGACCGGTGGTGATTGATATCCCCACCGACATGCTCAAGGCAAAGAAAGAATTTTCCGGGCCGGTGGAGTTCGTTCCGCATGCCCGGCCGACCGAAGCGAAGGCCGATGGCGGGTTCACCGATACGATCGTGGCCATGTTGCAGCAAGCCGCGCGGCCGGTTGCGCTGGTAGGCGCGGGAGCGAAGCTCTCCGGCGCGATTCCGGAATTGCGCCGGCTACTGGACGATCTGAACATTCCCACATTCTCTACTGTTCATGGCCTCGGGGCGATCCCGCCGGAGGCGGATTATTACCTCGGCATGGTGGGCATGCACGGGACTCGCGCCGCCAATATGGCCCTGCACGAGACCGATCTGCTGCTGGTATTTGGGGCACGGCTGGATGATCGGGTGACCGGCGATCCAACGCGCTTCGCACCCGGAGCCAAGATCGTTCACTTTGAAATTGATCCGGCGCAACTGGATCGCGTGCGCCCCTGCGACGTGCCCGTCATCGGAGACCTCGCCGATACGATTCCGGCATTCCAGGCGGAGATGCGGCGGCATTCCCGGCCCGATTTCAGCCAGTGGCGCAGTGTCGCTTGCGGAGTCGAGCGGGCCGAACTCGACCCGCGTGGTCTGGCGCAGCCGACGATTCGTTTGCTAGACGAACTGTTCAGCCGCCTCCCCGAAAACAGCGTAGTTCTGGCCGATGTCGGCCAGCACCAGATGTGGGCAGCACAACGCTACCGATCCTCGTCCCCGCGCGGATTCATCACCTCCGGCGGTTTGGGAGCCATGGGTTTCGCTCTGCCGGCGGCGGTGGGCGTGCAGTTGGCGAAGCCTGAAACCTGTGTGCTGTGCGTTTCCGGTGACGGCGGATTCCAGATGAACATTCAGGAACTGGCTACCGTGCACCGCCTCAGTCTGCCCATCAAAATGGTGATCATCGACAACAAGTATCTGGGCATGGTGCGGCAGTGGCAGCAGCTGTTTTACGAGCGCAACTACGCCGAGACCGACCTGAGCGACAACCCCGATTTCGTGGACATCGCCAAGGCATACAAGATTCACAGCTTCCGGCTGAAGGAAGACGCCATGCGCGAGTTTCCCGTGTCGCAGGAGACGGGAGATCAGATTGACCGGTTCCTGAATTCAACGGAGCCGGAATTGCTGGTATTTGATTGCGCTCCTGAGGCCAACGTTTTCCCGATGGTCCCGGCGGGAGCGGCACTTTCCGAGATGTTGCTGGAAGACGAGTAGGAAACAGGAGCAAAACCATGCAGGTTTTTCACATTCGCTATCGCAATACGCAGGGCACTCTGATGCGCATTCTCAACGCGGTTTCGCGCCGCGCGCTGGATATGCCTTCGGTGCAGGCCGCTCCCTCGGGCCGCGATCACCTGGTCACGCTGATGCTCGAGGTGAATTCCAAGCAGGTCGGCCAGCTCTACCGCGAATGGTATGCGATTGCGGACGTGATCCATGTGGGCTCCAGTTCAGCCCAGGCGGCGGAGTGGGCCGGGCCGCATCCTGTGGCAGGCGTATGTATCGAGTCCCGCGCCGCGGCCCGGGCGTAGTTCGAGTTCTCTCACCTGGACCAGCATGACCATCTCCTGGAGAGCATGCAACTCGGGGAACCTGGAGTGCGGGGAGTGCGGGTTCCCCGATTTTTGTCTAGGGAGGTTTCAGAGTTTCAAGATTTCAAAGTTACAAAGCCGCCGACTCATCTTTGAAACCTTGAAACTTTGAAACCTGCCTCATTCGTCCTGTAGTCTTTCTCCGGGACTTCTAACCATGGATCTCAAACATATCAGCCGTGGAATCACCGAGGGGCGCGACCGGGCTGGGGCGCGCTCCATGTTCAAAGCGGTTGGATTCACCGACGCCGATCTGAGCCGGCCGCTGATCGGAGTGGCCAACACCTGGATCGAAACCATGCCCTGCAACTATCACTTGCGGCGGCTTTCGGCCAAAGTGAAAGAGGGCATTCGCGATGCTGGCGGCACGCCGATGGAATTCAACACCATCGCGATCTCCGACGGCGAGACCATGGGCACCGAGGGCATGCGGGCGTCGCTGGTAAGCCGCGAACTAATCGCCGACTCGATCGAACTGGTCTGCCGCGGGCAAATGTTTGACGCAGTGGTGTGCGTAGTGGGCTGCGACAAGACCATTCCCGCTGCGGCCATGGCCCTGGCGCGCATGAACCTGCCCGGCATGGTGCTCTATGGCGGCACGATTGCACCTGGTACCTATCGCGGAAAGGATGTGACGATTCAGGATGTGTACGAGGCGATCGGGGCGAACGCTGCCGGAAAGATGAGCGATCGGGAACTCAAAGAACTCGAGGACGTGGCCTGCCCCGGAGCAGGCGCGTGCGGCGGGCAGTACACCGCGAACACAATGTCCACCGTGATGGAGATGATCGGGCTCTCCCCGATGGGGTTCAACAGCGTGCCCGCGATGGATCCACAGAAAGACAGGATTTCGTTCGACTGCGGCAAGGTGGTGATGAACATCCTCAAGAAGGGCCTGCGGCCGCTTGACATTCTGACCCGAGCCGCTTTCGAGAATGCGATTTCCTCGGTCGCGGCCTCCGGAGGCTCGACCAACTCGGTTCTGCATCTGCTGGCAATTGCGCGTGAGGCCGGAGTCAGTCTCGAGATTGATGACTTCCAGACGGTCAGCGGCCGAACACCTCTGCTGGCCGATCTCAAGCCTTCGGGGCGATTCGTGGCGGCGGACATGCATCGCGCCGGCGGCGTGCAGCTGCTGGCGAAGCGCTTGCTGGAAGGCAAATATCTGCACCCGGCGGCAATGACCGTAACCGGCCTGACCGTGGCGGCTGAGGCCGAGCGCGCGGTCGAAGCTCGGGGGCAGGAAGTGATCGCTCCGCTGGCGAAGCCGCTGAAGGCAACCGGCGGTCTCGTAATTCTGAAGGGGAATCTCGCGCCGGAGGGATGTGTGGCGAAGATCAGTGGGCACGAACGGCTGGAACAGCGCGGCCCGGCGCGCGTATTCGAATCCGAAGAAGACGCGATGGCTGCGGTCACCGGCAAGAAAATCAGAGCCGGCGACGTGGTCGTGATCCGAAACGAGGGTCCGAAGGGCGGCCCGGGAATGCGTGAAATGCTGGGCGTGACCGCGGCGATCGTGGGTGAGGGCCTGGGTGAGTCGGTGGCTCTGCTGACCGACGGCCGCTTCAGCGGCGCGACCCACGGACTGATGGCGGGGCACGTTTCTCCCGAAGCCGCGCTGGGCGGTCCCATCGCGTCTGTACGTGACGGCGACATGATTCGCTTTGACGTGAAGCAGCGCGTGCTGGAAGTGGAGGTCAGCGACGCCGTACTGCGCCAGCGCATGGCGCAATGGAAGGCGCCGCAACCAAGATATCCGACGGGAGTGTTCGCGAAATATGCAGCCCTGGTGTCGTCCGCGTCGCAGGGAGCGATCACGAGACCGCGATAGGGCCGAATCGAAACACCCACGTTTCGCAAAATCGGCGAGACGTGGGGCACCCAGGGTGCATTTGATTGGAGCTGAGTGCCAGTGAAGAAAACACTATTCGAGAAGATATGGGATGCGCACCTGGTGGCGCAGCCCGCGGGGCAGTCGCCCATCCTGTATATCGATCTGCACCTGGTGCATGAAGTGACCTCGCCGCAGGCGTTTGATGGGTTGCGCGCTGCCGGACGCAAAGTCCGCCAGCCTGCGCGCACGGTGGCCACCGTAGACCACAACATTCCCACCGAGCCGCGTGGCACTCCGATCACCGATCTTGTCGCGGCGAAGCAGATCACTGCGCTGCAACAGAACTGCAAGGAGTTCGGGGTCCAGCTGTTTGACATGGATTCGCCAGAGCAGGGGATCGTGCACGTGATTGGTCCGGAACTGGGGCTGACGCAGCCGGGCCTGACGATCGTCTGCGGTGACAGCCACACCAGCACGCATGGCGCCTTCGGTGCATTGGCATTCGGCATCGGAACGTCTGAAGTCGAGCACGTTCTGGCCACGCAGTGCTTGGCTCAGCAGAAACCGAAAACGATGCAGATTGATGTCCGCGGAAGGCTGGCCGAGGGGGTCACGGCGAAGGACCTGGCGCTGGGAATCATCGGGCAAATCGGAACCGACGGTGCGACCGGACACGTCATCGAATATGCGGGACCGGCCGTGCGTCAGTTGTCGATGGAAGGGCGTATGACCCTGTGCAACATGAGCATTGAGGCAGGCGCCCGCGCGGGTATGGTGGCGCCGGATGAAACGACCATCGCGTACGTGAAGGGAAAGCGGTTCGCTCCACGGGGTGCGGAATGGGAGGAGGCCGTGGCGCATTGGCGCAGCCTGCCCACCGATGCGGGAGCGGCTTTCGACAAGGTAGTGGAAATTGATGCAACCCGGCTCGCTCCATTTGTGACTTGGGGGACAAATCCCGGCATGGTGGCGCCGGTAACCGGCCGGGTGCCCGAGCTCAATGGTCTGCAAGATGCGGAACGGCGAGCAGCCGAGTTGGCATTGCGATACATGGGACTCGAACCGGGACGGCGGATTGAAGAGATCGCCATTGATCGCGTCTTCATCGGATCGTGCACCAACTCGCGCATCGAAGACCTGCGTGCCGCGGCGCGCGTTGCCAAGGGACACCAGGTGAACCGGAAAGTGCGGGCGATGGTGGTACCGGGCTCGCAGGCGGTCAAACGCGCGGCGGAGCAGGAAGGTCTGCACCGGATTTTTCTGGATGCCGGCTTTGAGTGGCGTGAGTCCGGGTGCTCGATGTGCCTGGGAATGAATCCTGATATCTTGCAGCCGGGAGAACGCTGCGCTTCGACCAGCAATCGGAATTTCGAGGGACGCCAGGGACGCGGCGGACGAACGCATCTGGTGAGTCCAGAAATGGCGGCAGCGGCGGCGATCGCCGGGCATTTCACCGATATTCGGAGTTGGAAATTTCAATAAAACGCTATGGAATCGCCGAAGTTGGTCGTGCTCATCGCGTCCGCTGTGGGTTTAATCATCGTCGGTATCGCGAATATGGTCTACTATCAGATTTTTCGGGAAGTCCGTGCTGCTAGCCCCGAGTGGCAAATAAGTTTCTGGAAGAGTGCTATGAAATCACGGCCAGTGCTCAAGCGGCATCGCGAACTTTTTCCCGAAAGTAAGCAACGCTCGAAGATGGGCTGGCTCAGCGCCGCCGGATCGCTGTTGTTTCTTGGCGCGCTGATCTTCGAGATTTTCGCAGCGAACGCGGGCTGGATCAAGGACTGAGGCAAACAATGAAACCATTCACCGTACATCGCGGGCGCGTGGCCCCGCTCGATCGCGTCAACGTCGATACAGATCAGATCATCCCCAAGCAGTTTCTCAAGCGAATCGAGAAGACCGGCTTTGGACAATTCCTGTTCTACGACTGGCGGTTCGGGACCGATGGAAAGAAGAATCCTGACTTTGTGCTGCACGATCCGCGCTACGAAGGCGCCAGCATTCTGGTGGCGGGCAAGAATTTTGGCTGCGGCTCGTCGCGTGAGCACGCGGTGTGGGCGCTGGCCGACTTTGGCTTCCGCGCCGTGATCGCTTCTTCTTTCGCCGACATTTTTGCCAACAACAGCACGAAGAACGGATTCCTCACGGTGCGGCTGAGCGAAGAGGAGGTTGCACAGCTCACCGAGCGCGCCCAGGGGATTGCCGATTATGAGCTCACGATCGATCTCGAGCATCGCGAAGTTTGCGACCGCCAGGGATTTCGCGCCAACTTTCCCATCGATGATTTCACGCGCCACTGTCTGATGAATGGGCTGGACGACATCGGACTCACCCTGCAACATGAAGCCGAGATCGCAGCCTATGAGGCAAGGCATCCTGCGGTCGAACGCGGGTAAGTTTTTTCGCCCCCTGCGGCTTACGCGGCAGGAGTGCCCTTGCCACAATGCCCGCGCCACAGGTTTCTGCTACTCCAGCGAGTAAAGATTTGTAAAACCACGGGGATGGTCTTGACCTGTCGGGCGGCCCCGGTTGATGCTGGTATTGTAGGATTCGAGCGTAGCCACGGCATTATTATTCTTATCTTTGGCGGGAGGAGGCCTCCAGAGCAGAGTTTTCCCGTCTCTCCAGTGCGGAGTTGCCGAAACCAAGCCTACAATACATACGTCTAATAGTCGGGCTGCTGGCCCGCCCTCCGTGGCGAAAATGCAGCGTCGACTGAAGATTGATTCGGTGAACATGACTAAACCAACTTTTTCAAGATCATCCTGGAGGCGAGCCGCGCGCGCCTTCCATTTCGTCGCTATTTTATGCGTCGGAACTTTGTGCGCATTTCTTTTTGCCTGCACCACCGCGGCTGACTCCAAACAACAGAAGGCGCAGGCTGCGGCACCCCGCCCGGTGTCGGTTGCGATCGCACAGGTGCAGCGGCAGGACGTGCCGGTTTACCTGACCGGCCTGGGAACCGTGACGGCCTTCTATACCGCCAACATCAAGAGCCGGGTTGACGGGCAGATCATGAAGGTGAATTTTCAGGAGGGGCAACTCGTCAAGGAAGGAGAGTTGCTGATCGAAATCGACGCTCGTCCCTACCAGGTTCAGTTGGAGCAGATGCAGGCGCAGCTCTTCAAAGATCAGGCATCGCTGCGCGATGCCAAACTGAATCTGGATCGCTACACGGCGCTGATTCCCTCCGGCAGCATTGCTCAACAACAAGTGGACACGCAAAAGGCGACGGTGGACCAACTGGATGGGCAGGTACGCACCGATCAGGCGCAAATCGACAACGCCAAGCTGCAGATCGTGTACTGCCACATCACCGCGCCGTTTACCGGGCGCGTCGGCTTGCGGCAAGTGGACCCGGGCAACATCGTGCATGCGGCGGATACGAATCCCATGCTGATTCTCACTCAGTTGCAGCCCATCGCGGTGATATTTCCTCTGAATGAAGATTACCTGCCGGCCATAGCGCAGCACATGAAACAGGGGCCGCTGGAAGTCGATGCTCTCAATCGCGACGATGCCACCAAGTTGGCCACGGGCAAGCTGCTGACCATCGACAATGAAATTGACCCTACGACGGTGACAGCGAAGCTGAAGGCGGTTTTCGACAACAAGGACAATCAGCTCTGGCCCGGCCAGTTCGTAAATGCGAACCTGCTTTTGGAGACGCGAAAGAACAGCACGGTGGTGCCGACGGCCGCGATTCAGCGCGGTCCGCAGGGAATGTTTGTCTACGTGATGAAGACCGACAAAAGGGTGCAAGATCGGCCGGTCACCGTGTCGCTTACCCAGGGAACGACCACGGTGGTCACCAGCGGCGTAGTTCCGGGCGACGTGGTCGTAACCGATGGACAGGACAAGCTGCAGAGGGACAGCCTGGTTGAGCCGCGTGGTAGCGCTCCCAGCGCTGGTTCAGGTACATCAGGTTCAGGTAGTTCAGGTTCATGAGCCCTTCGCGAATATTCATCCTTCGGCCGGTCGCCACCACCCTGCTCATGGTCGGCGTGGTGCTGGTGGGTTTGGTCGCATTCATGCAGCTGCCGGTTTCGGCGCTGCCCGAAGTGGATTATCCCACCATTCAGGTCGTGACTTTCTATCCCGGGGCCGACCCGGACGTCATGGCCTCCTCGGTG
>Ga0187781_10000818_pt1 | contig 22887 bp, 20 predicted proteins | sample 0715_SJ02_MP02_2_FD_132447 | JGI IMG/M metagenome (GOLD analysis project Ga0187781, IMG submission 132447) | Tropical peat soil microbial communities from peatlands in Department of Meta, Colombia - 0715_SJ02_MP02_20_MG | ecosystem: Environmental > Terrestrial > Soil > Wetlands > Peat | place... | reverse complement strand
CGTCTTGCTTTACCGAAAGCTCTCGCTGTCCACGCAAAACGCCAGCAGCGGCGTTTTCGATATCGACCAAATCGATCGGCTCAGCCAATAGCACGCGAGATTTAACATCGCCGACGAGATTGCGGCTCGAAACATCCTCAATAGCGGCGATCTGGTCGCGCCGCACCAATGCAGTCCAAACGGCGTTGCCGTCGGAATCGACAACGACAGTCAACTCGAGAAAGGGCGAACGCACAATCGATCTCCATCGCTGCCTGTGAGGCCACGACTCCTTAGGCCTAGTGTTATCGGAGAATTTTAAATCGCCGTGCCCAGGCGCGAGATTCGCCCCAAGTATGCGGCGCCTGTTGAAGATCTTCAAGATGAGCCGCGATATCGCTGACAGCGTCAAAAATCAAGACGAGTGGCAAACGTCCCGCGCATTGCGCATTGAACAAACATCGGCCGCGACACGGGGCGGTCGGTACGAGTCTTGCCCATTTTTCGCCGTAACCCCACAGTCATTTGCTCGCCACTGAGGTGGCGACGAAGAGACTCGACCGCGATCCAAGCAAACCAACTTCTGAGGAATCGCGGTCATCTAACTCATTTCGGAATGGGGAATCGGCATCGACTCATTCTTTGGGTGGTTCAACTATCCCCAAGCGCGCGTTCCGCGGCGACACACGCTAACACCGCTTGAATTCACTAACAAACCTTTGTTCCAGTGACAACCAGCAGGGCACCCCCGCAAAACCGGCTGGGAAGTACGTTTTCCGCGAACCGTGCAAAGCAGGAGCCGTTGGGTAAGAAAACCGCTGAGTGAAAGCGCAGACCAGTTACTGGCAGCGTCGCAAGCGCCGAAAGCAGCTCGTCGCGCGTGTGCCAGTGCGCTCCCCGATAGGCACCGCTGCCGCCGTCGCGACCCTTCTGCCGCCAAAGCAGACTTGTGCGGTTCAGTGTGCCGATGACAAACTGTGTGCGGGTAACCCGAATCATTTCTTTTAGCGCAGATGGCCAGTTCGGTATAAAGCACAAAGCAGCGATCGATACGAGTAGATCGAAGCTTGCGTCGGCGAAGGGCAGTGATTGGGCATCGCCTTGAAGGTACGCCGCTTTGACGTCGTGGGTGCGAGCGTAGACCAGTGATTCAAAATCGCAATCCAGTCCGGTTACCGTAAGACCTGGGAGGGCCGCGAAACGCCGCGTAAACCAACCCGTGCCGCAGCCCACGTCGAGCAGCTTTCGACCAGCTTGAAGGTGGAGCAGATGTGTAAAAAGGCGAAATTCGGTGTCGCCGATCCAACCTCCACGCGCACTCTCATACCACGCGTCGTACTGAGCCGGGGTCACGGCTTAACGGGCCGGTCGCGCACCGCGGCACAGCGCGAAATTCGACCGCCTTGACCGACCGACGCCGCCGCATTTGTGCGTGTGTCGCCGGCTTTGCAGAACGACGAAGCGTTGGGACCGTCTTTTCACAATACGTTCCATTTTAATGGTCGTCTTCGCAAGTGAAACTATTGGTACAAGACGTGGGGCTCGTAGACCAATTGTTACAACGCGGACGGAAAATTACGACTTCCAAGAGACGCGTACATGGACGAATGAAGTTGCTAAAAGGTCAGAGGCGAACCGGCCCACCTAGATGAGCGCAAGTGCCCATGTCCAAACTTAGGACGGCAAAACATCACTCCTTGGCACTTCACGCCTAGGCCGGTTGGTGCTTTCGCACCTACCAGATGCGAAATGCGCATTGACGCGTACGTTACGCAATAAGGCGAAGCCACCGCGTAGGTGGCGGACTAGGTGCGAGTTACGGAACGAAGGATTCGAGCTTCGGGATTCACGGCGGGGACGTGGTTCGATAACATGTCCAGAATTGCACACCACACGCACGAAGCCACTGGGCGTTTGACAAACCTCCAGTCTGATGCCAGGGGAGAATACATGCGGTGGGTGATGCGCGATCGACGCGTTTCGTAATGCGAATATGCGGCAAAAATATGAAAAGATGACGTCGATGCCTTCGACTCCAAAGCGAACGTACGGCGATGGGTTCGACCACGCCTACATAGGCACCAGCGGGTGGAGCTATGAGCAATGGCGCGACTCGTTCTACAAGGGGGTTCCCAGAGCGGCTTGGCTTTCGTTTTGCGCTCAGCGATTTACCGGTATCGAAGTGAATGCGACTTTTTACCGCTTGCAAAGCAAAGAGACCTTTCTACGATGGCGTAATGAAACGCCGGCGCAGTTTCGATTCGCCATGAAGGCCAACCATTACCTGACGCACAACAAGAAGCTTCTTGATCCGTTACCAGCAATCCGCCTCGAACGCAGTCGCGCAATGGGTCTTGGGGTCAAACTAGCAGTTGTGGTGTGGCAGCTTCCGCATCAAATGCACCGCAATCTTGAGCGTCTCGAACGCTTTGTCGTTGCGTTACGCAGTTGGTCCAGGGTTCGCCACGCGGTCGAATTTCGTCACGAGAGTTGGTTTGACAACGAGGTGGCAGGCTGCTTGCACAGGCATCGTATTGCGGTTTGTCAATCGGAGGCGGCAGATTGGCCACTTTGGAATGCCGTCACGACGGATTTGGTCTACGTGCGCCTACACGGCCGCGCGGCAACTTATACGTCAGCGTATTCGAAGCAGGAGTTGGATTCTTGGGCAAACCAGATCAAAGGATGGTTGCATGATGGTTTCGATGTTCATGTCTACTTTGACAATGATGCGCTGGGGCATGCGCCGCGAGATGCTTTGCGACTGATTTCCCTGTTGGGCGGCGAGGCGGCCGATCGTCCAAACAGGAAATGAGCCGCTCGTGCGTTGCTGCACCGATTGGGCGACGTAGCGTGAAGTGGAATTTGCAAAGATCCAAAGGGCGGGCTCATTGAGGCGAACCCAGATTGGCTCGGCCGCAACGCTAGTAGGCAAAGCTTAGGATCAACGCGCGGCGCGATCTGGCGTTGTTAACAGCAACCCCGTATGCAGACCTTTTGAGCGTAATTGCAAGTCCAGAAATCCGAGGCTAATGTCCTGTTAGGCGATCATGGGCAAACCCGCCAAGAAGAAAAATGGAGAGCTCCGGTGTGAAGGGTGGAAGCTGCGTGGCCACTTGTTTTGTGCTAGCCGAATTTCACTTTCGTTACGATCGGTTTGACAGATCCTATGTTGAAAGCCACGCTTAACTGCACTGCGATTTTCGTCGCAATGATCGTGCTTGCGACATCTTCTCGAGGCGCCGAGGAGGACTCTTTGAAACACTCGCAGCTGGCCAAGAAGCCCATGAACGAGCAGACGGACCTGCTTCCGTTTCATGTTTCGGAAAAAACGCTGCCCAACGGGTTGAAGATCATTGTCGTTCCCACTGGCTTTCCAAATATCGTTTCCGTCCAAATTCCCGTGCAAACGGGCTCGCGCAACGAGGTCGAGGCGGGCAAGTCGGGGTTCGCCCATTTTTTTGAACACATGATGTTTCGGGGGACCAAAGCGTACCCGCCGGAGGCGTACGAGGACATCATTGCAAAGACGGGAGCTCGCCAAAACGCCTTCACCAGTGACGATTTTACGAACTATCACACGACCTTCGCAAAAGAGGATCTGGAAACGGTCCTTCGTCTTGAGGCCGACCGCTTTGAGAACCTGTCGTACTCGGAAGATGCATTTAGGACCGAGTCGCGCGCGGTCCTGGGTGAGTACAACAAGAACAGTTCTAATCCGAACGTTAAGCTCTCGGAAGTCGTACGCGAGAAGGCGTACCAGGTTCATTCCTACAAGCACACCACTATGGGCTTTCTCGAGGACATTGAGGACATGCCCAACCAGTACGAGTACTCCAAGGTTTTTTTCAATCGCTGGTACCGCCCGAATAACACTACGATCATCATCGCCGGCGACGTCAACGAGCGCGACGCCTTTGTGCTTGTCGAGAAATATTGGAGCAAGTGGAAACCTGGTAGCTACAAGGCGCAAATTCTCGCAGAACCTCCATCGCAAGGGCCCGTATACGCGCATGTGCCATGGGCGAGCGCGACGCTACCTTTGGTTTCGGTTTCCTTTCATGGTCCAGCCTTCTCGGAAAAAACAAAGGACTATGCGGCGCTAAATACACTTTTGTCCATGTCCTTCGGTCCAACATCGGATTTGTACAGGCGCCTGGTGGAGGAGGAACAAAAGGTCGATGAGCTGAGCAGTTTTGCGCCGCCCCGGGTGGATCCGTTTCTCGTGACAATCCGGGCGCGAGTCAAGAAGATGGAGGACGTGGTCTATGTGCGGGATCAAGTTCTTCGCACGATTGCAGAGATTCGATCCGTTCGTGTAGCGCAGCAGCGCCTTGAGGACGCAAAATCAGCCGAGAGATACGGTTTGCTTCGCTCGCTGGACAACACTGAGGGAATCGCCGAAACGCTGGCCCAGTTCGTGCATTTTCGCCGCTCCTTCGCGACGATTAACGAGTACTACCGTCTCGTTGGTTCGCTTACTCCGGATGATCTGCTCGCAGCTGCTCGGAAATTTTTCAGCGATGAGGGTCTCGTTGTCGCGACGTTGTCGAAGGAGGCAATGCCCCCCGCTATGGCACAAGCTCCGACCATGGCAACGCTTGCGCGGCGTTTCGTTTCGACAGAAAGCTTGCAGGCGGTCGTGCAAAAGACAACTCTGCCGCAGATCAGTTTCAAAATCCTCTTTAGCGCCGGTAGCGCCAACGATCCGGAAGGCAAAGAGGGTCTTGCTGCCCTGACGGCCGCCATGGTCACACGGGCCGGGTCCAGTCAGATGACGATTAGCGAAGTCAGCAAGGCGTTTTTCCCGATGGCAGGTCGGTTTACCGATCAGATCGATAAGGAGATGACGACGTTCACGGGCAGCATCCATGGCGAGAATTGGGAGAAGTTTGTCGCAATCGCTTTACCGATGCTTGTCTCACCCGGATTTCGCGAAGACGACTTCAAGCGTCTGAAAGATGCGCAACGCAACGCGTTGGAAGTGGATCTAAAGGGTCATAACGACGAAGAACTCGGCAAGGAGCGCCTGCAGACGAATGTTTTTGCCGCAACTCCTTACGGGCACCCGGCTCTGGGGACGCTGCGGGGTATCGACGCAATTACCTTAGACGATGTCAAGAATTTCTGGGCGAGGGCGTATACCCAAGGGGCAGTGCGACTTGGGGTGGCAGGCGACGTCTCCAATGAGATGGTCGCGATGCTCAAGAACGCGTTAGGAGCACTCGCGGTTGGCCCAGGCTTGGTTTCTTCGGATCGGATCGTCGGTAAGACGCCCGACGGAATCGAGGTGGAAATCGTGCAAAAGGAAACGCGGGCGACCGCAATTTCCTTTGGTTTTCCCATTTCCGTCACGCGCTCCGACCCCGATTACGCGGCGCTTTGTATCGCGAAGACGTGGCTCGGTGAGCATCGTTCTGCAAGCGCACGGTTGTTTCGGCGCATCCGCGAGCTTCGTGGGATGAATTATGGGGACTACGCCTATATCGAGGCGTTTCCGCGCGGGATGTTTGAATTTTTTCCGGACCCAAATCTCGCCCGCAAGGCGCAGATCTTCGAGGTTTGGATTCGCCCAGTTGCTCCGCAGAACGCGCAAATGGCATTACGAGTGGCCATTTACGAACTGGACAATCTAGTTAAAAAGGGTTTAACCAGGGAGCAATTTGAAAACACACGCGACTATCTGGCAAAGAATGTTTTCTTGATGACCGCCACGCAAAACCAACAACTTGGCTATGAGCTCGATTCGCAGTGGTATGGTCTGCCCGAATACACAAAGATGATGCGTCAGGCGCTTGCCCATCTGACGCTCGATGACGTTAACCGGGCAATCCGAAAGCATCTTTCGACCAAGAATCTATCGGTCGTCTTCGTCGCAAAGGACGCGGACGCACTGAAGGATACCCTGCTCGCCGATGGTTTTTCTGCGATCAAGTACGAAGCGCCAAAGCCGCAGGAGCTTTTGGACGAGGATCGGGTCATTGGGAACCTAAAACTGAACATCCGTCCGGATAGCGTCAAAATCACGCCCGTGGAGCAGGTCTTCGAACATTAGCCTTAGAGGCTGCGGCCACACGGCATGGCCCTTACCTTGTCGAAAAGCTTTGGCCGGATCTTCCGAATCCTGCTTTTGCGCAGCCGTCACCTGTGGCTCTTTCTTGCCCAGGCGCAGCATTGGCATTGGCCAAAGTGCGCTGCGCGCGATCTGCGCGTATGTGCGCGCGGAAAACTCAAGATGCAGTCGCTTTTACCGATATGGAGGCTAGTGCTGATCTGGTTCAGCGTGGCGCAGCATTGTTGCCGGAGACGACCGACTTTTGCCCTTTGGCGCTAGGCAGTTTGTCCGATACGTACGCAACCCGAGCCGAATGTGCCATAAGCTTGCGGATTACAGCCCGAAAAGGCGCTTCCAGAACGACCTATAGGCCCACAACGGGGCATTCTGGTTCCCTTATTTTTCGGATCTGAGGGACGTACTGGGGCATACGCTGTTGGGCAGCCATTTGGAATCCGATCATGAACGCATTCGATATGGACGATAGGGTGACCGCAGCGGCCGTGGCTGCTGCGGGCACCATTGTCGGAGCCCTAATTCAGCTGCGCGTGGCCTGGCGAAAGGAAGTGTCAGAACGTGCGCGAGGAGCGCCCGTTACAAAAAAGTCGCGCCGAGGTCCGGTACTGGCAGTATTTTTGCTCCTCATTGCTGCCGGCGTAGGCGGTTTTGCACTCTCGCAGTATTTTGTGAGACAGGCCGACCTTGAATCAACCGCGATGCGTGGTGAGCTGCAAGCGCAGCTCGCCCAGATAAGCGCAACCGCGCAACGTCTGGAGCGAGCATCCTTGGGCGATCACGGCTCGACTACTCGACCGGACGACGGCCAGCGTAGCGCCAAGAGCTTGAGCGTGATGACAACCATCGGTCCATGCCGGGCGCACGCCACTACTGGCAGTGATGCAATGCGTGCGTGCTCGGAGCAAGAAGCACTGCGGGCAACGTTGTGTGGGAGCGTACCTTCGACGGCACAAGTGACCAATACTGTCTTTTATGCCCGGCCAGAAGGCTCATCGCAGTCCTGGGCCGATAGACGCGTCACGCCCGGCCAGGATGTAGGACATGCGCGCTTTTCCGACAAGTCATTTGAAAAGGCCGATTCCGAACAAGCCAAACTGGTCTGCACGGATTTCTCGGTCTGGGACAGCGAGCAGGCCGTCAGTGCGCGCCTGGACGTGACCTATGAGGCCGCGCCGGCGGGGCGTGAGATCGCCCATGCGGCCGTCGCGCCGGTAACCAACGTCGCGCCATAGCGTCGCGTCAAAGTCCTGAGGGGTTGGATCAAAGGTACGCTGCGAGCATGTGCGCCGATGCAGCCGCCGACCGTTTACTAAAAGCCAAGACCAGCGACACGGGCGAGTCGTACTGATGGTTGCCGCGCAACAACGGAATACACGCAGCTGGTGTTTCGGCGTTTTTCGCGAGCTTCGGATGCTCTTGGAGCGAGCGCCACCGTTTGATTCAGTGGGCGCAAATGTCACCAACTAAGCTTGAAAAAAATCAAACTGCGATGAGCAAGGCGCTGGGTGCAACGCTAAGTTTCCAAAGCCTCCAACCCCTTTGTCTTCGAAGCTACCGCGTGCATTGAAGGGTCGAATTCGCTTCAAAACCCAGCGTGCTGAAAAACCATAACTGGTGAGCTCCCTTAACGCACTTCTTAGGCGGTGCGAAAACTAGACACGTTTTATTTCAATGGATGTGAGCCAACGAACATGCCGTGGCCCGGTGCGTAGATCCAAGCGGGAGATGAGGGCGAGCGGACCTTCCGCCGTCGAAATCGCCTGACCATCCTTTTCCACTAGCACGAGCACGCCCGAGCCGACTGTCGTGTTATAGAGCTCGCTCCACGAAAAAACCACCGTGTAGTCATCGCGCGCACGCGCAACGATGTAACTTCGCTTCAAGGAGTTGTGGTCGGAGGGTTCGAATTGCGCTTGATCGAGCAGGTCCGTGAGTTTGATTCCGCGATAGCCCGTAAGTGTCCGCCTGACTTCGCCACCGCTGACGGTCAAGGGAACCGGCTCCATCTCAACTGTGAGCGGAGAGGCTCGCAACGATTCGGCCGACAGTGTCGCTTTGTTTCTAACTGCGCCGCTAATAGACAAGGAAGAGGTCAGGTCGGCGTTTTTCGTAGTGTCTGCAGGTAGAGCCTGCGCGATGTGGGGAATGGCCATCGGCAGGCCAACAACAATAAGGCGACGAAGCTCGTCCATGCTGATCTCCGCAATGCAGTGAAACGTTCGTAATGCGCTTTTTGACAGTTAACACGGTTGGTTGCGGCAACAAGAACAGCAGCCAACGTTCTGCAATCAACTAAGCAAGGACGGTGCCAATGGCAAGTCCGGCGCTCGAGCTGTTGGAGTAAAGCGAACCAATCCTGCCGTGTAACGGAACAGGCGCATAGCTTTTGTGCAAAATGTTTTGAAAGTCACAAGTGCTATGTAGGAAACGATACAACGAGGCGCAACCAGAAATGCCTCTTGCAGCTTTCTCGCGTCCGAAAAGTGTGTGTTCTGGTACTGCGTGCCCAGCGCGAGCAGCAAGGACCCTAGGCTGTTCGACCGCGCGGATTTTCGGCGGCTGCTCGACACGTGCGGCTTCTTACCGGTCTCGCGCCGAGCTTGGCAAGAGCCATTGGCCACTTTTGCGTCGCCATTTGTCCGCCCGTTGCGGTCAGGTTTTGGTTTGGAGCCCAGTTCTGGTGAGGCGTGTTCTCGCGAATTTGCCGCTCGCAGCTAGGCGCGGACGCGCGTTGTCATGTTGTAACGGCGAGAATTACAGCCCCTGCCTTAAAAACCGCGGTTGCAGCCGAACCCTTCTTGAGTCCGAGTTCCTTGGCGGCTTGGTGCGTGATTGTCGCTTGAACGGCAGCGCCGCTGGATAAGGCAATCGTTACTTCTGCGCTTACTGGCCCTTCAACGACCTTTGTAACTTTGCCTGAGAGACAATTGCGCGCGGAGAGCTTGACACCGGCACCTTCGGTCATAACGAGAACGGAACTGGCTTTGATCAGGGCCGTGGTCTCGCGTCCGACCGATAGGTCCAGCGACTTGGCACTTTCGTTCGTAACCATTGCAACGATTTTTTCGCCGGTAGCGGTCGTAAGTTCGACTTCGGTATTGACAGATCCGACCTTTATGGCTGAAACCTTGGCCTTGAAAACATTGCGGGCACTGATTTTCACGGTAATCTCCTTGCCAATCGTGTTCGATGAGCTGTTGCAGAGCAACGCAACTGCAGCAGACTTTATCGCTCGGAGTGCATCGCGCGTAAGGCGGAAATATAGCGCCTAGCATTCAAAGCCGCCACGGCGGCTTGAGGATCGCCCGTAATGTGCGACCATATAAACATCATGACCGCGCGACGGCCCGTCCACCATAAATTTGTCGGAAAACTCTCGGTTGAGACCGAGTTTGGTGCCTTTCTTGGGGATACCCGCATACGTTTGTTAGAGGCGATTGAGCGGTACGGCTCGATCTCCCAAGCGGCTAAGGCCGTGCCTCTGTCCTATAAAGCCGCTTGGGACGCGGTTGACGCAATGAACAACGTTGCGGATGAGCCTTTGGTCCAGCGCTCCACGGGCGGCCGCCATGGAGGCGGGACGGTTCTCACTGACTATGGTCGACGCCTAGTGGCGATGTATCGGGCAGTCGAGGAGGAGTACCAGGCGGCGCTGGACCGACTTGCCGAGCGGCTCGGAGAGAGCGGCTCTGGCGACGTGCGACAGTTTCGGAACATGCTCCGTCGAATGGCGCTCAGGACCAGCGCGAGAAATCAGTTCACCGGCCCAATTTGCGCGATGCACGAAGGGCCGGCTGGCTTCGAAGTGCGCCTGCGCCTTGATGACAGCAATGAATTGGCCGCGACGATTACCCAGGAAAGCGCCGAGAATCTTGGTTTAAAAATCGGCATGGAAGTGCATGCCTTGGTCAAGGCGACCGCGGTTGCGTTGTCGAACAATCCGGCGGCACCTACAACGGCTTTAAATCGGCTGTGCGGTAGTGTGGATCGAATCCATCGGGGGCCGATGAATGCGGAGGTGAGCGTGTTGCTGCCAAGCGGCCGCAGCGTTACCGCCGTGGTCAGCAAAGAGGCTCTAAATCAAATGAAGCTCGAGATAGGCAAACCCTGTTGCGCCCTGATCGAGGCGTCGGGCGTAACACTTTTTTGCTTCAACTGATTCGCCCAAGGGACGCTTACCTCGGTCCGGCAAGATTCTTGAGCAAGTGAACGCCCGCCGCGGGATGCGGTCGCGTGGTCGCTTGCCATGCGCTATATAACAGCATATATTGCGATTATCGCCTGCCGCGAACTGCTGCTTGTCTGCCCCCTACTGCCGCTTCGTGGCGACGGCGTGCATGAAAACAAAGGCTAAGAGCCCCGTGAAGCGCCCACCTTTCAATCCAACGGTCCTGGCAGGCACTTTGGTGTCTGCGCCTTCTTTGCGCGAGGAGTTGGAAAGGCAAGAACGGCTTCGTGACAAGGAATCTGCTTCGCCTTGCAATGTCGACAGTCCTACCCAAATCTGCTCGAGTAAGCAGGAGGCTCAAGCCCGACGCACTCGTCTTGCAGACCTTGATGCGAATTTTGGTTGTTCAATCATCGGCACGTGCTTGCGCACCACGGAGCTGCGAAAGCTGGTGGCGAAATTCAAGAATCTTGGGGGTCACGCCGCAACGGATCTCGAGGTGCATCATGCAGCCGTCGAGCTTGCGGTGGAAGCGGGGGCAGGTGCCAAGGCGTTAACCAAGCTTCTTGACGATCGGTACGCACCGGTGATTCAGCGTTTCCGTAGCGCGAAGAGCGCCGAATCGGTGAGTGCTCTGTGGGCCGAGGCAATGAAAGCGGGCGAGATAGCAGGGGCGTACTGGTCTGTCATGACGCACCCGTGCAGCACACCGGAATTGCGAAAGAGGGCATTTGGAGATGTGCACATGCTCTCTCATCTTGTCGGCGCTGCCAATCGCGCTGATATCCGGCAATTGGTGGCGTTGGAGCGCGAAAACGCTGAACTCAAGGAGAAGACCGAGCGGCAGCAGTCACGGCTGCGGGAAATCAACGTCCAGCATCAGGAGATAGTTCAGCAACTCACAAACAAAGTTTTGAACCTCGCCTGCCGCTTGCATATTGAATCGGAGGATGACGCGGGTTTCGCCGGCGAGTTGTCCGCGCTTCGAAATGCGGTCCAGGACAAGCAGCGGGAAGCGTCCTTGCACGCCAGTCGCCGCGAAGAGGCGGAGCGATCCCTAGCGGTTTATCGCGAGCAAATGAGGCGTCTGCAGGCAAAATACGATCAGGCGATGGTGCTCGTTTCCGAACTACAGGTGGAACTCGGTGCGATGGAGCGTCAATTTGAGGACGCACCGAAACTGCATACGGGGACATCGGGACTCGGTGCGATGGCGGGGCGGCGCTTGGTCTATGTTGGCGGGCGACCAAGTTCTACGGTGGCGATTCGCAACCTTTGCGAACGTGCGGGCATCGACTTAACGGTGCACGACGGAGGGATTGAAGACCGCAAGGGACTGCTGGCCGCCGCAGTGCCGGGCGCGGCCCTTGTCTTGTTTCCGGTTGACTGCGTCGACCACGATTCCGTTGGGACACTAAAGCGCCTTTGCCAGCGTCACGGGGTTAATTTTGTGCCACTTCGCAGCGCCGGGGTTGCCAGCTTTGTTTCCGCGTTGACGACGCATGCGGTTGATTCGACCATGGCAGGTGGTCCGCCCGCTTCCCGCTTTTGTCTGCGCCATGGATAAGCGCTGCTCCTATTAAACGGCGGTGTATTTGCCTGGCCGCTTTTGCAAGGGCCGCCTGCTCGCTGATTTCGAAGAATGAAACAAGCTGGCCGCTTGGGTCATGTTTCGTGAAACAGTACGCATGACGTTGGCAATATTCGAGCGGTCTTGCTTAGGTTTACCGCAACCGCGATTACTTGAAATCAAACGATCTATCAATGGACCTACGCACGGCAAAGGACGGAACGTGAAATTTTCGGCGCGCTGCTGGAGGCAAGTTGCAATCCTGGGTCTTATGGCGTTCGTGTTTCTTGCACCAATCGCCTTGGCCGAAGAGATCCAACTCGCCGTGGCCGCAAATTTCAGTGCACCGATGCAGGAGATCGCCGCTAGTTTTGAGAAAACCAGTGGACATAAGGTGAAGTTGATCTTTGGTGCAACCGGAATGCTCTACGCCGAAATCAAAAATGGGGCACCCTTTGACATTTTGTTGGCTGCGGATGCCGAAACTCCGGAGAAGCTGGTGAGAGAGGGTGAAGCGGTCGCCGAAAGCCGATTTACGTATGCGATTGGCAAACTAGTTCTTTGGTCGCCAAAGCCCGCGTTGGTCGACGGCGAAGGTAAGGTGCTAAAGATTGGTGCCTTCGAGCACCTCGCGATTTGTAATCCCAAGCTCGCACCATATGGGGCCGCAAGCGAAGAGGCGATGAAAGCCCTTGGTGTGTACGAGATGCTGAAGCCAAAAATTGTCGAAGGTGAAAACGTCACGCAGGCATTTCAGTTTGTGGCTAGTGGCGCTGCAGAATTGGGTTTTGTCGCGCTCTCGCAGGTGTATCGAAGAGGCAAGATACAGGGATCGGCATGGATCGTTCCTGCGAATTTGTATTCACCAATTCGTCAAGATGCAGTCGTTCTCACCAAAAGCAAGAGCAAACGCGGCCCTGACGAGCTGATGAAGTATCTTCGGAGCGAACCAGCCCAAACGATCATTCGATCGTACGGATACGAGCTTTAAGCAGCCGATCGCGATTTGTTCCGAAGCAAATCGAGCTCGGGGTCATTTGTGGCGGGGCGTGGGTTACGAGGCTGGACATCCGTTGGAGAGAAGACCGATCGCTCCTTGGCAGAAGCCGAACACGCGCGCTTGGCTGAGCGTATTGCGAGATGGCGATTTGTGCCTGTGGAAAGACATGCACGTAGCGCGCGGATCTCGGTGCTTCGGTGGGGACCACTGGGGACTTGGGTAGCGTTCCCGCAGGCTTTAACCAAGGCCGGGTCCGGAAAGGGGGCATTGGAGCGTTTCGCCACAAAATGTGGTGAACAAGCTTGGGTTAAAGGCCATCAACCCGCTTGGGGGATCGAGTCGTACCCTTCGTCGTATGATCGCCGTAGCGAAATGGGTGCGGACCAAAAGGAAAATTAAAGCCGATCAGGGTGGCTTGGAGCTAACGCTCGTTTTTCTCAGCGTGGCTGGAAATTTCGGGTCAAGGGGCGAAAATGCGACGAATCCCGGAGTTCGGAATTATCTGGTTTTTACGTGCCCGGATTTTGGCGGTGCCGCTATTTGTGTACGTATGGTTTGCGCCGATTTGGCCTGTGCACGCTCAGGCTCAGTACTTCGACGTCCCACCGGGCTCAGGCGCGCATGACGTGGCGCCGGCCCAAGTGGCAGGGGGCCCGGTCTATTTCACCGAACAGCGTGGCGGACGGCTTGGCGTGCTTACGCCGGCCGATGGCAAAGTCGAGCAAATTGACTTGGGGCAGGGTTCGGCTCCGCACGGGGTGATCATCGGGCCTGATGGGGCGCCGTGGATTACTGATGGGGGCCTGAACGCGATCGTGCGAGTTGACCCAAAAACAAAGCAAGTGCGCAGGTGGCCACTGCCTTCCGAGGCAACTGGGGCGAACCTTAATACTGCGGCGTTCGATAGTGCGGGCCAGCTATGGTTCACCGGGCAAAGCGGCTGGTACGGTCGCTTTGACCCGGTCACGGAACAAGTTCGTGTCTGGAAGGCACCGCGGGGATTTGGGCCTTACGGCATCACCTGTACTTCGGCGGGCCAAATTTACTATGCATCGCTGGCTGGCAATTACATTGCGCGCATCGACACCGCGACCGGTGCGGCAACCGTGATCGATCCACCGACTGCGCACCAAGGTGCACGGCGCCTCGCTACCGATACGCATGGGCGTATCTGGGTGAGTTATTGGAATACGGGTCAGGTCGCGCGTTACGATCCTTCCGACGGCGCGTGGCGTGAGTGGAAATTACCTGGAGCGGCGGCGCACGCTTATGCGATTTGGGTCGACGAACTTGATCATGTCTGGCTGAGCGAATGGTCAGCAAACGCGCTGGTTCGTTTCGACCCAGTAAGCGAAACATTTGCATCGTTTGTATCCAGCCGGGACCGTGCCGCAGTTCGCCAACTGGCGGGACGGCCTGGAGAAGTGTGGGGAGCCGAATCCGGCAATGATCGCCTGGTTATGGAGCCGACCCATTAAGTCGCGTTCTGGCGTCCCCGTTTTGCACTTTGCCAACCGGAAGGGGTGAGCGCCGTAGCAAGGCCTCACCATTGATTGTGTGCGTCAAGAACTTGGGGGACATTCCGCGTTCAAAGCGAAGCGCCCCCTTAGTCTGAGTTAGTGCCGCGCTAGCTGCTCTACAAAGGCTTGAACCTCGACCCGACGATTGGGCTGTAAGCACGCGACAAGCCGCTCGTTACTCTTGTCCACCGGGCCCGATATCTCGGTGCAAGCAGCGATTGGATCGACTGTTCCCATGCCGACGGATTTGATGCGTCCCTCATCGATTCCACGCGAGACCAGGTACGTCTTCACGGCGTCAGCGCGCAACCGCGACAGTGCCAAGTTATAGCTTGACGATCCGATCCGGTCAGCGTAACCACTGATTTGAATTGAATCGAGTTCAGGACTGCGTTTAATGCTTTCCGCGATCTGATCCAATTGAGTCGCGGCCGCAGGCATAAGTTCATAGCGATTAAAGCCGAACAGATCTTCTGCCGAAAGCGTAGTTCTTACAAAGGTTGGTTTGACCGGAGCGGGTGCGGCCTGCGCAGTAGCCGGTGCCGGCGGCCGCGCCGCGGGCTTCGGCGGGACGGGTAGCACACTGGCAACTTTTTTCACGAGCTGCGGATCGCACTCGGGGATTGCCAGTGCTGGTGTCCAAAAGCCGGTCCGCACGCATCCACCCGAGCCCGAATGGATGAGTCGGTGTTCGCCGTCGTGCACATACCCGGAGGTGTCAATCATTTCGGCGGCAGCGGCTGCGCGGGCTAATGCGCCAAATGCGATGAAGGCCAACATGACGTTCAGAACGGTTAACGTCCTCGGTACGGGTGAAATCACACGTCGGATCGCGACGGGATTCGGAAGGGAGTTTTTCATTGCTTCTCCAACGGGTTTAGAGTCAGTTCGTTTTTCAGCTCTCTAAAAAGCGGAGCCGTTTAGTCGGTTCCGGACGGAAACTCCAACTTGGCGACCGCATGATGCCCAGCGGCGATCTGTATCGCTGACCGCTTTACGGAGCGTCCCGCGAGATCGGCTTCGACCGAGTATTTCCCGGGGGGCAGATCAACCAGCATGAAGGGGCCCGCGGCCTTCGTGTCGAGTATCGCGTGGCCGTGTTTGTCTAAGATCTTGACCTCGGCATTTGCCGTAAATTCGTTGCGTCGACCGGCACGCTCAAGTACTTCGATTGCAAGATCGAACTTTCCCATCTGGTTCGCAAACATCTTGGCTTGCTGCTCCCCGACGCCGCCGCTCAAATAGCTGACGGCACCCGAGTGTTGTTCGGGGGGCAGGGGCGCCTCGCTTGCAAATGCCGGCGCAACCGTCGCGACCATTCCCAGAACGGCCGTTGATCTCCAGGATTTCATGAAAGAGCGCTTCATCTTCATCTCCTTCGTCAAGTTAGTGAAATCGTCGCTCCCGATAGCAAGCCGCCGCACGGTTGCATGGATCAGGTGAAACGAGACGAACTCAGGAGAGCAAAGTACGGTGCCTCGGTTAGCCCACGGTTAGTCACCGATTAAGTCAGCGTTAAGTTAAGTCGCCTCTGTTGTTGGCCTGCGATATGGAGGTCGGCGAGTCGCTTGTGGAAGAGATTTTTGTTGACTTCGGTACCGATGCAAGCATTCAAACGTGGCAACATACCGGTGAGTCATTGCCACCGTGCGAGTCAACGGCGGAGTCGTGCGCGCAAAGGCATGCACGTACGATGGCGACAGTTCTTTGTTCCGAGGACTTATGTGAGGGGTCGTCGCGATGATCAAATTGCCACGCTGCAGACCAGAAAAACGTTGAAACGGGGCGCCTGGCCTGCGAACTTTCCGCGAGGCTGAGGCTAGAATCGGGTTGTATTAATCGCCTTTTGCGCTGTTAAATTATGCGGGTTCTCGTTGTCGAAGACGATTCGATGATTGGGGAGAGCTTGTGCAGCGCTCTTCGCCAGTCGGGGTATGCCGTCGACTGGGTGCGGGAAGGCGGTGAAGCCGACACTGCGCTTCTCGGCGAGCAATTCGCGCTTGTGCTGCTCGATCTCGGATTGCCTCAACGCGATGGTTTGGAAGTTTTGCGTGCCATACGCGCGCGCAACGACAGCACGCCGGTCATCGTCATTACGGCACGCGATTCGCTTACCGATCGCGTAAGTGGACTGGATGCCGGCGCCGACGACTACATTGTCAAGCCATTTGAGTTGGACGAGCTTCTTGCGCGAATGCGCGCGGTGGTACGGCGCCACGCGGGCCGAGGGCAATCGGCGATTGCAGTGGGCAGTGTGACGCTCGATCCGTCAACGCGGGAAGTCACGCGCAACGGCGCAAGCTTGGCGCTATCCGCCCGCGAGTATGCAGTGCTCGAGGCGCTGATGCTTCGCCCGGGTGCGATTTTGTCACGCGCGCAGCTGGAAGATCGGCTTTACGGTTGGGGCGAAGAGCTCGAAAGCAATGCCATTTCTGTATACATCCACCAGTTAAGACGCAAGCTTGGTGAGGGTTTCATTCACACCGTTCGCGGCGTGGGTTACTACGTCGGTGCGCCGAAGGAGAATGCATGACCTCGCTGCGAGGTCGACTATTGGCATTTCTGTTGACCCTAGCCGCGGTTTCGGCCGTTTCGTTGGCATTCGTGACATATCGGGGGGTGTTGCGCGAGACGGACGAGCTCTTCGATTACCAACTGCGTCAGATGGCGTTGTCACTGCGGGACCAAGGGGCTATCTCAGCGGAAGAATCAGCCGCACTCGGGGACCCAACCTTTGACTATGTTGTCCAGATCTGGGCACCGGACGGAACCGTTACGTACTCGTCGCGGGTTTCTCCCGGACTGCCACAACGCGCCGTGTTGGGATTTGACGACGTTGAGATAGAAGGGCGAAGGTGGCGCGTTTTTAGCACGACGGCGCGAGGTCGTGTAATTCAGGTCGGGCAACCGCTTGCCGTACGCGAGGAGTTGGCGGCCGCGGCCGCCGGACGCAGTGTGTTACCGCTGCTGGTGGTTGCGCCGCTCGTGGCAGCGGCGGTCTGGTGGCTGGTCGGACTTTCACTCGCTCCTTTGCGGCAGCTCGTGAGTGCGGTACGTGCGCGCGACGCTGAGTCGCTGGTTCCGCTTGAAGTTGCAAGCGAACCCTCGGAGGTTGCCCCCTTGGTCGACGCGTTAAATGCTTTGCTTGAAAAGCTGCGCGATGCGTTCGACGCGCAGCGATCCTTTATTGCGGATGCGGCGCACGAATTACGATCACCGCTCACCGCCGTGAAGTTGCAGTTGGAGTTGGTTGCTCGCTCAACGGATGAATCTGCCCGCGCGCAGGCGCTCAAGGAACTCACGGCGGGAATTGAACGCCTCCGAAATCTCGTCGAGCAGTTGCTGACGTTGGCAAGGGTAGAGCCCGGTGGCGCCGAGGCTGCCTTCGCTGACACGGATTTAGTCGAAATCGCTCGTCAGGCGACTGCTGACACGGTTTCGCTTGCTGCGTCACGTGAAGTGGAACTCGAATTTGATGGATCGCAGGCGATCGTGGTTCGGGGCGATGCCGTGGCATTGCGCATTCTTGCGCGAAATCTGATCGACAACGCGGTTCGTTATGCCGGTCGCAAAGGCCGCGTACATGTGCAACTGGAGCAGGAAGACGCCGTGGCGCTTTTGCGCGTCGACGATTCGGGGCCGGGCATACCTCCCGAGGATCGTGCACGCGTTTTCGACCGCTTTTACCGGCGGCGAGATTCGGACATGACGGGCAGCGGGCTCGGGTTGGCCATTGTCCAGGTGATTGCCAAAAGGCATGATGCGCGGGTTAGTTTGGAAAATTCCCCCCTCGGTGGGTTACGAATCGAAGTTCGCCTGCCACGCAGTGGCAGTCATGAGGTTGCAGACTTGAACACAATTACGTCAGGCAAGGGTGCGGAAACGGCCGGAGTGCATGCAACGGGAGATACGGCGAGGCGTTAGGCACCGACTCCAAGGCACGCGCTGCATCGGTACCGTGGCGGTAACTGTCGGCTCGGTTTGGTGCGCCGCAAGTTTGCTTGGTGCAGTTCGCGCCGCGCAGAGGAAATTCGCCGGCAGTTTTGGTGCAGCAAACGACGATGGAGCGATGCGCAGCGCGCGTTGAGCGCGTGCGATTGGAAAGGACTTGATTTTATGGCGAAGGATAAACCTCCGCGTTGGTTCGAGAGCGCTATTTCATCGCCTTTTGCCAGACACACATTGACCGTGGCGGGGTGCAACCTAAATTACTTGGTCTGGGGCGATTCCGACAAACCACCGTTAATGCTCATCCACGGAGGGGCAGCCCATGCCATGTGGTGGAGCATCATTGCACCGGAGCTATCGCGTCACTACTACGTTATTGCACCGGACCTAAGCGGGCACGGCGATAGCGGTCGGCGGGAGACTTATCCCATGGAAGCGTGGGCCGACGAAGTGATTGCGATTAGTGAAGTTGCCGCGCCGGGCAGGGCACCCGTGCTGGTTGGGCACAGCATGGGAGGGCTCGTGAGCATCGTTGCTGCTGCTGTCCATGGTGAAAAGCGTTTGGCGGGAGCGATTATCGTGGACTCACCCGTGCGCAAACCCGATCCGGAGAGCGATGAAGGCAAGGGCGGCCGTGCCTTTCGGAGTCCGAAAAAATATCCGGATTTAGAGACCGCCATGGCGCATTTTCGTCTCATTCCGGACCAACCATGCGAACATGGCTTCATCCTTCGACACATTGCCCGCCATTCTTTGGTGCAGACCCCCGAGGGGTGGACCTGGAAATTCGACCCGAGAATCTTTATGCGCTTTCGAACAACGTCGCTGCGTGACTATCTGGTTCGTGTTCGTTGTCGTGTCGCGCTGATGCGAGGTGAGTTTAGCGTCATTGTTCCCCCCGAGACCGGGGAGTACATGTACGGGTTACTCAACCGCAATGCCCCGTTGGTGGAGATTCCACAAGCACATCACCACCTGATTTTGGACCAACCGCTAGCGTTTATCGCGGCGCTTCGGGCCCTGCTTGCGGATTGGGAGCACTCTGTGCCTCGACAACGAGCCGTTGCGGCGTAAGCCTCGCGAAGCTATTTGCGGTAACGCTGGTTGCCGCTGAGACGTTGCACGATGCAGCTCGCTGCTGTCTTGACACGGATCCAGATCCATGCGGGATGCCCCTGGTTCAAAAAAGAGCGAACGCAAGCGGCGCCCCCAAACCGACGCGATCCTTAACGCTGGTTGTTTGCGCCGGCAAAGCGGGAAGACGGAAGAGATCTTGAGTGCGACCCACCGGCGGGTGTCGTTTCACTCGATGATCGCATTTACCAACGGTCGAAGAAGAACGGACCGGCCGCTGCCATCGCCTGACGGGGAAGGCCTTAGCTTGGCGCTCTGTTGTTGGGTGTGCGGCTCGAATGATGCACTACTTGTTGCTCAGATTATCGACGTCGGTGCGTTGGGAAGCAGCGCTGCGCACGGCTTAAGAAGCAGTTTTTCGATGTCGCTGACGTAAGATGCGCGGTTCTTGTTCGTGCAGTCTGCGGCGGCCCCACGGGATCGGTGACGTTGGTTTGGCTCCGTCACTGTGACTTTTTGAGCAAAAAGGGAACCGAAGGATGGATCAAGCGGCCGCGGCGATCGTGAAACGCAATGCGCCCGTGACAGTGTTGCTTGCGAGTCTTGTTGGCACCACAGTCGAGTTTTTCGATTTTTACATTTATGCCACTGCGGCAGTGCTCGTCTTTCCGCGGGCGTTTTTTCCATCCTCCGATCCCACGGCCGCGATGCTTCAGTCGCTTATCACATTTGCGCTGGCTTTTTTCGCAAGACCCGTGGGTTCGGCGATCTTTGGGCATTTCGGCGACCGCATCGGCCGCAAGGCCACGCTGGTGGGCGCTTTGCTCACGATGGGCGTCTCGACGGTCCTTATCGGGTTGCTGCCGACGTTTGACACACTGGGTGCTTTAGCGCCGTTGTTGCTTGCCGTTTGCCGCTTCGGACAGGGTCTCGGTTTGGGCGGGGAGTGGGGAGGTGCGGTTCTTCTCGCGACCGAGAATGCACCGCAAGTTAAGCGAGCTTGGTATGGAATGTTTCCGCAGTTGGGGGCGCCCATTGGTTTCGTGTTGTCCGGCGGAGTTTTCCTGTGGCTTACCAAGATCCTAAGTGAGGAGGAGTTTTTTCGATTCGGGTGGAGAATTCCTTTTTTGGCGAGCGCCGTACTTGTCGGCATCGGTTTATTCGTCCGCTTCAAGGTCACGGAAACACCGGTATTTCAGAATTTTCTTCGTCACGAGCGACGCGTCAGAGTGCCGATGCTCAAAGTCATTGGCCAGCATCCCCGTGCACTTGTGCTGGGTACGATGGCGGCGCTGGCGACCTTCGTGCTTTTTTATCTCTTGACTGTGTTTGCTTTGGGATGGGGTACCAGCGCACTGCGCTACACGCGCCATGATTTTTTGTTAATTCAGCTCTTTGCAGTCGTGTTCTTTGGTCTGACCATTCCCTTGTCGGCGTGGCTGGCGGACCGTCGCGGCCGGCGCACTACTCTGGTCGTGTCCTTAGCCACGGTGTTTGCTTTTGGTTTTCTAATGGCACCGATGTTTGTCGCTGGCCGCACGCTGGAGGTAGCCCTATATCTAAGCCTTGGTATGGCCCTGATCGGCATGACCTACGGGCCGCTGGGAACCTTTTTGTCGGAGTTGTTTCCGACCGAAGTTCGTTATACCGGCACCTCGCTGAGTTTCAACTTGGCCGGAATTTTTGGTGCTTCGCTGGCTCCCTATTTCGCCACGACTTTGGCTACACGCTATGGTCTTACGGCGGTGGGCTACTACTTGTCGGTGGCAGCCGCGATAAGCCTCGCGGCCCAATTGCTTACTCGCGGCGCCGGAGGCGGAGAATTTGAAGCATAAGTGGGCAAACCGAGACGGTTGCACCCGCGCGTATGGGTTGGGTGCTGTTTGGCGCCATCCATGCGCCTTAGGCCCAAGCCGGTTTCCTCGCACGCTGTGGGCTTGAACCGAAAGAAGGTGTTTTCTGCAGAGCGCGGCACGTGCGTCGCAAAATCGCTTGTAGCGTCGCAGAGGGCTCGTCCGGCCAATGGAACAAGGCTCAGCCCGCGGTCGCTGCTGCATCGCAAAATCCGCCCGTACCCGAGTCTTGGCTCATGGAGGTTGCACGGCGAAGCCGTTTTGCCGGTTTGCCTTGCAACTCAGCACAGGCAAGATCAGAAGACGCCAGCGCGATGGGGCGCCTACAGAATCAATGGCAAATGCGTTCTAAGATAGGGTCGTGCGAAATCAAGCCCAAACGCAAAATTTGCTGAGCGTTAGCAACTTGCTGGCTCCAATCGCATACTGCTCCGAAAGCCGGTTTGCGTTTGACATTTACGCCACGATAAGGCCGTCGTGTAGCGGCACAGCCCCGCCCACTGGTTCATGTCCACCGCGATCGAACTAGCTTGTGTCGACAAGCGCTTTAACAGCGGCGTTGAGGCGGTAAAAGGATTGTCGACCGCGATTGCTGCGGGGCAGTTCGTCGCCCTGCTGGGGCCTTCCGGCTGCGGCAAGTCCACGGTGCTTCGTCTGATCGCTGGCTTGGAACATCCGTCCGCCGGCAGCGTTCGAATCGGAGGCGTGCAAGCGGCAAAGAGGGGTGTGGCGATGTCTTACGTGTTCCAGGAGCCAACCCTTATGCCCTGGGCCAGTGTGCTGGACAATGTGGCACTGCCGCTTCGCATCTCTGGTTCCTCGCGGCAGGTGGCCCGCGCTGCGGCGCTGGAGGCGCTTGCGGCAGTAGGACTGGCCGAACGTGCGTATGCGTACCCGGCTGAACTCTCGGGCGGAATGAAGATGCGCTGTTCAATTGCGCGCGCGCTAATTACCCGTCCTTCCGTCTTGCTGCTGGATGAACCATTCGCCTCGTTAGATGAAATAACGCGCCACCGCCTCAATGACGAGCTTTTGTCGCAGTGGAGCGTCCGTGCACCTACCGCAGTTTTCGTAACACACAGCGTTTTTGAGGCGGTGTATTTGAGCCAACGTGTACTCGTTATGGGGGGTCAGCCAGGTCGCCTGATAGCGGACTTGCCAGTGTCGTTTGATGCTCCGCGCACTTCTGCGCTTCGGCTCGAGCCGTCCTTTGTGCAGCAATGCAGGTCGGTGTCCGACGCGCTTGAGCGCGGAAAGGCGGTGGAGTCACTGTCATGATCGAATCGCGGCGCGCCCCAGTCTGGGTTCCGGCCATCACCGGCTTGAGCTTGCTCATTATCTGGGAACTCGTTGTTCGACTGCACGGGATCCCGTCGTTCATTCTTCCTGCGCCAACTTTGATTTTGAAGACATTGTGGGACAACCTCGATTCTCTGCTGACGTCTTGGCTTTTCACCATCAAGATCACATTTGGTGCCTTGCTGCTAGCGCTCCTCGGCGGCGTGTTGCTCGCCTGCGCATTTGCGTTATCGCGCACATTGGAATTGGCGCTTTTTCCGGTTGCCATCGCACTGCAGGTCACGCCGATCGTTGCCATTGCCCCGCTGATCCTGATCTACGTGGATAGCACCACGGCTTCACTGCTGATATGCGCATTTATCGTCGCCTTCTTTCCAATTCTCTCCAATACCCTAATCGGCCT
>Ga0187781_10000816_pt1 | contig 22909 bp, 14 predicted proteins | sample 0715_SJ02_MP02_2_FD_132447 | JGI IMG/M metagenome (GOLD analysis project Ga0187781, IMG submission 132447) | Tropical peat soil microbial communities from peatlands in Department of Meta, Colombia - 0715_SJ02_MP02_20_MG | ecosystem: Environmental > Terrestrial > Soil > Wetlands > Peat | place... | reverse complement strand
GTCAACCTCGTCTACTCGCAGCGGAACCGGTCGGCTGCCTGCCGGATCCCGATCTACTCGAAGAGCCCGAAGGCGAAGCGGGTGGAGTTTCGCTGCCCGGATCCCTCCGCCAACCCCTACATCGCCTTCGCGGCCATGCTCATGGCGGGCCTGGACGGCGTGCAGAACCGCATCGAGCCGCCGGAACCGGTCGACAAGGACCTTTACGACCTCCCGCCGGAGGAGCTGGCGTCCGTCCCGCAGGTGCCGGCATCGCTCGACGAGGCGCTCCTCGCCCTCGAAGCCGATCAGGAGTACCTGAAGGCGGGTGGTGTGTTCACCGACGACCTCATCGAGACCTGGATCGGCTACAAGCGCCTGCACGAGATCGACGCTGTCCGCCTGCGGCCACACCCGTGGGAGTTCATGCTCTACTACGACATCTAGGTTCGTACGTCTTCTGCCTGGATTTCTTGCGCTCGCAGTGGCGGACGCCTCAGGAAGCCAGCCGTGCCGATCGGACGTTCCTGACGACCAGCTTGACGGCGTGTGATGTTGACGGCAAGAAGTCCATACTTCCCCGGTAAGACGCCATGACCGAGTACTCACCGACCCCAAGGGCGGACTCCGACAGAGTGCAGACTCCAGTCCCACCTGATGTGAGCCGGACGGAGCAGAGCTGTTTTGCCCCCGCCGTCACCTCGACGAAGCCCGCCGGCATCCCCGAATACTCTGGCGTCACTCGCACCTTGACCGTTTCTCCCAGTTCCTCGCCGAAGCGAAGGCTCGTCAGCGACAGCTTGATTCGGGTCGTGGACTTCGCCTTGATCACCGTGAATGTTCCTGCCAACCTCGCCGATTGACTCTCGTAAGAGGAGCTGCCGGCATACACGGCAGTCACGGCCAACCGGAGTCGGGTGCCTGCTCGAAATGCCTGCGCTCCGGCACGGCAGCTACCGGTGGCGTCCACGCCTGAAGAGGCCAGGGTGGTGATCGTGCAGATCCGCAGTGGATAACTGCCGACAATGTCTTCGACGCTGATCGTTCCGGTAGGAGCCGGATGCCCGCTCGTGCCCACGAGGGTGACGGAGAAGACGGCAGAGCTCTCTCCTCCGTAACGCACGGCAACCGCGGGCGAGGTGGGAGTTTCCTTACTTCGACTCCCTGTTGCCTGCCTTTCTGAGAGCGACACGGAAGGGGCGGTGGCGTACGGCCCGAAGCTCCAAAAGTCGTCGAAGGTAGTCGTGTTGTTCTGACCGCCGATCAGCACGAGCTGCCCGAGGGCAGCGTCGTACGTCATGGCGGCGCCTTCCCTTGCAGCCGGACTCGTCGCAGGCGACAGCTGAGACCAGTCGGAGCCGTCCCATGACCAGGTGTCATCGAAGGGTGTGGAGCTCACGCCACGACCTCCGAAGAGAACGGCCGCGCCGAGGGTGGGATCGTAGGCCATGGAGGCCTCGTATCGGTTCGGCGGGTAGGAAGACGGAGATTGCTCCGTCCAGGTCGAGCCGTCCAGCGTCCACGTGTCGCCGAGATCGGAGGTCGTACCGTTGCCGCCGAACAGCACGACCTGGGCGGTAGCGGCGTCGAAGGTCATTGACGCCATCGAACGCGGCGGTGGCCCAGTCGCCGAGAGCTCGGTCCATGTGCTCCCATCCCATGCCCAGGTGTCGCCCAAGGGGCCGATCGAATCGTCGCTGAGCTCACCGAAGCCACCGAAGAGCACTATCTCTCCGAGGGCGGCATCGTAGGTCATGGACTCTTCCGTGCGCGGGGACGGGCTCGAAGGAGGAGACAGCTGAACCCACGACGTGCCGTTCCAATCCCAGGTGTCATTGAGGTATCCGTTGGCGAAACCGCCGAACAGGATGAGCTGTCCCGAGCTCGGGTCGTACACCATGGTTGCCTCCGCGTTCTCCTGCGGAGGAACGGGGATCATCCTGTGATCCGTCCAGGCCGTGCCGTCGAATGTCCACGTCCCGTCAAGGATCCCACTGTCAGAATCGTCGGCGAGGTAGGTGAGCTGGCCAGTAGCGGAGTCGTAGGCGATCGACGACCCACTCGTAGCCGGAGGCGCGAACGCGAACGAGAGCTCCGACCAGACGGAGCCGTCGAAGGTCCAAGTGTCCCCGAGTGCGCACGAGCCGTAGCCGCAGCTGTCAGTGTCGCCGCCGAACAGGACAACCTCGCCCGTCGAGGCGTCATAGGTCATCGACCCGTCCGAGCGCCCGGGCGGCGAAACGGACGGGCTTTGTTCAGTCCAACTCGAGCCATCCCAGGTCCAGATGTCGCTGAGGAACGTGTCCGCCGTTCCGATTCCACCAAGGAGCACGAGCTCCCCCGTCGCAGCGTCGTATGCGAGTGAGGCGCCCAGTCGTGGCGACGGAGACGACGGAGACCCGTCAGGAGATTGTTCGGTCCAATTCGACCCGTCCCAGCTCCAGGTGTCTGACATGACGCGGTCGAGGCCGTCGGAGGTCCCTCCGAACAGGACGAGCTGAGACGTCGCTGAGTCGTACGCCATAGATGCGTCATCGCGGGCGGGGGGACTCGTCGCCGGCGAAAGCTCGGACCAGTCGGACCCGTTCCATGCCCACGTGTCGTTCTGCGGCGAACTCCCTACCCCGCCGAACAGGATCAATTGACGGGTCGCGGCATCGTATGCCATAGAGGCGAGGGCGCGGGCGCTCGGACTGTTGGCAGGCGATTGCTCAGTCCAGCTCGAACCGTCGAATGTCCAGGTGTCACCGAGGCACCAGCCCTGCGCGCCATAGCCACCGAAGAGCACGACTTGGTTCGTGGCCGGGTCATAGGCCATGGAGGCGTCATACCGACCCGGCGGACCGGTTGGGGCATGAGCCCAACTCGACCCGTCGAAGGTCCAGGCGTCGGGGTCAATTGCGCCGTCGTAGCCGAGCCCGGAACTCTGCCCCCCGAAGAGCACCACCTGTCCTGTTGCGGGGTCGTAGGTCATGGCAGCGCCGAAGCGGGGTGATGGCGCCGCGAAGCTCGACATGTCATTCCAGCCCGAACCGTCCCACGTCCACGTCGTACCGCCGTTCCCAAAGAGCACGAGCTGTCCGGTGCCCGCGTCGTAGGCCAAGGGAGCATCGGACGCGGCGAAGCCAGCGGAGTAGGAGGGGTCACCTGTCTCGGTCCAGGTGGTGCCATTCCAGATCAGGGTGTCGCCGAGCGCGTAGAAGCCGTTACTCGTGTATTCCGTACCGTCGACGAGCAGGAACTGCCCGGTCGTGGCGTCGTAGGCCATCGACGCGCCAGCGAGCCCTGCAAAGAGCCCTGACATCTGCGTCCACTGAGAACCATCGAGGTTCCAGACGTCGTTCAGATACGTGTTGGCCTGTCCGCTGCCACCCATAAGAACCAGTTGATTCGTGGCGGTGTCGAAGGCCATAGCGGCGTCGTCCCGCGCCGGAGGGCTCGTCGACGGTGACAGCTGCGACCACGTCGAGCCGTTCCAAGCCCACGTGTCGTTGAGCAGTCCGTCGGCACCCTCGCCGCCGAACAGGACGACCTCTTCGAGCGCCGGGTCGTACGCCATCGAGAAGTCCGCGCGAGCCGGCGGGGAGGCGGGCGGACTCCGCTGGGTCCATGTTGATCCGTCCCACGTCCAGGTGTCGTCGAGGAGACCACTGTTGTCTCCGCCAAACAACACGATCTGATTGGTCGCCGGGTCGTAGGCCATCGAGGCGTAGTTGCGAGACGATGGACTCGTGGGTGGGTACAGCTCGATCCAGCTCGACCCGTTCCACTCCCACGTGTCGTTTGGCGAGAACTCACCCGCGTCGCCACCAAAGAGAACGAGCTGGCCCGAGGACGTGTCGTAGGCCATCGAGGCCCCTCCTCTCGGCATCGGGCTCGACAGCTGCGACCATGCCGGAGATGATGAGGCGTCTGTGAGCGTGTGCTCGGATTCCGCGGCGCTCGGGACGCTCACCGCCACCATCATCAGCGCCCCAGTTGTCGCCGCGACAGCAAGCCGCTTGGCGACGAAGACGGCCCTCACAGGGATTCTCGCTGCCAGCCGCTGACCGCGATTCCGATCCATGTGTCTCGGCACCGTCGCCTTCCCGGAGCTCACGCCCGAGCTGCCGACCTGGTCCTACAGCGTGAGCGCCCACAGGCTACTTGTTCTCCAAGCAGACGGTGAGCCGGTGGCTGACCGTTTCTCGGCCCTGACTGAGATCCAATGCAAGGCGGTAGGTGGCGACCTTGGGGAGCCAGGGGCGTTCCGAGACGATGGCGACGATCGCCGACGACCAGCTGAACAGTCCGTCCCTACTTCCGTCCCTACAACGACAGCCGATTCAAGCTGTCAATGCCAACTCGAGCCCACCGGTCCGAAAGGCAGCAACCTCGGGAGCAGCCGAAATCCACCTCAGGCCACCTGAAGCGACACGCCGGGCAGCTCATGCTTTACTACGACATCTAGGCTTGAGCTGGGGTTTTCCCCGTCCCTACTTTTACCGGCGCATCGGATTTCAACGGGGTGTGACGCTCGCCAGTAGGTGCCAGTTCGGGCTTCCGGCGTAGAGCAACACGCGGTAGTGGCCAAAGCGCCGGAAGCCGAAGCCGAGGCGCTTGATCCGCTTGATCAAGTTGTTGATGGCCTCCGTCGGTCCGTTCGACATGTGCGCCGTGTGCCAGGCGACGATCTGCTCCTTCCAACGAGGGATCGTCCGCGCGAGCGAGCGCACCTCCGGTGGGCAGGACTCGTCCTGGAGGTCGTGGCCGAGCTCGGCGACGAACTCCTCCGCCACGGCCGGATCGTCGATCTCGTAGCTGGAGCGGCGCGAAGGTCATGGCAGCACCGGAGCGGGGCGATGGCGTCGCGAAGCTCGACATGTCATTCATCCCACGTGCAGGTCGCACCGTTCTGGTCTCGGCGTCCCCGCGGACGCCCTGACTACGATCGTTGACTACCGCGGTCGCTTCACCCGTTGGACCCATGGAGGCAGCATGCCCGATACCTATAGCCGGCCCGATCTCGGTCCTCCTGGAGCTGTGACAGGTGTCGGCGTGCTTGGCACGAGTACCGGCAAATCAAGCTTCTTCGGGAAGAGCGTCACCTACGTGGAAGAACGTCGCTTTCTCAACAACTACAAGCAGGAGGTCGGCGAAGAACCGGAAGAGCGCACGGAACGGACGGGTCGAACTCGTGAAGCACGGGACGGCGACACCTGCTGGCAGGAGTGCGAAGAAGTCACAAACACGTACGCGCGAAAGTACGAGTTCACGCTCGTCGAGTACGAAGACTGGACGATCAACACGACACTCCAGGCGTACTACGACGGAGTCAACTCCTGGACGACCGGGACGGTCGGCGCCGGGGGCTCCATCGCTGGCGCCGGTGCGACTGGCGTCGCCTCGACCTCGGCGGGTTCTGCGGCCATCGCCGAATGGTTACTCGGCGACGCTGCCACGGCGACGGGGGTCGAGATCCTCGGTGGTGAGGTCGCTGCCACGGCGGGCGCTGCGTCGACGGGCTTCACGGTAGCGGGCCTCGGTCTCGCCGCTTTTTACGTCACCACCAACATCATGGACTCGGCACATCCAGCAGGTACGAAGGACAGCGAAGGCTGGCAGATCGTCGGCCAGAAGTTCCTCGGCGAACGCCTCTGGCGACGTGGCGTGCCGAAATGGGTCCAGTGTGGCGACAAACACCCGTGCAGCGAGCCTCCGAAGAGGCAGGCGACCGGGTCTGGAGCATCTGGCGCAACGCCACAGATCCCGAGTCCGACGATCCCTGCTCCGTCAGGCGGCCCTGGCTCGGGACCTGACGACGGTGGGCCCGGTCAAGAGCCTGAGCCAGGACCTGGATCGCCGGGTCCCGATGGCTCGACGCCGGTAATCCCCGGCCCGAGTACCCCGCCACCTCGTGTTCCGGAGTCAGGTCCGCAATCTGAAGAGGGGTTGGGTGAGGATGGCGACGTCCGTTCAAGCTCGCCGCCGGTTGCCGCAACGCCCAGCTTTCCCTGGCGTCTCATCGCCATCGTCGCCTCAGCGCTCGCCGTCCTCGGCGTCGTGCTCGGCATCGTCTTCTCGGTCGGCGGCGGGAAGTCGCCGACGACGACTCCACCGCTCGGCACCCCTGCTCCGTCGAGCCCGACGCACACGTCCGGGACAGGATCCTCGACCACAGGGAACTCGGGTGCGACTGCCGGCTACAGCTGTTCGGGTGTGGAGTTCAAGCTCTTCGATAACTGGAGTCCGGCTGCCGTGGAGAACGGAGGAGGCCCCTCCACGTTTTCCACCGACGGGAAGCCCTACTGCTTCATTGCCGCTGCGACGTACCACTGGAACAATGGCTCGGGAGCCGTGCCAGGCACGATCGCTCTGAAGCGACTGAGCGGACCAAAGGGCGTCGGCTCGTCGCTGCCGCCAACGGTGGCGGTGCCGAGTGCGGGGCAGAACGGCGCTCAGAACGTCAACTGGGTGGTGAGCCGGTCAAATCCGACCGTGAACCCGCTCATCCTTGACGGCACGTACGAGTGTTGGGACTCCGACCCAGCAACTTGGTCACAGTCGAGCGGCGCCGGCTTTTGTTGGGTCGAAGTGACGTCCGCCACGAAGACCAAGGCAGGGACGTCATGACCGCCCCATGATTCGTTCATCCCGTCGGGCGATCGCACAACGAAGCTTCCTACTACTTCTCCTCGTCGAGCGGCACGGGACGGGGGCTTTCAGATGAACGAGGACGTCGACCCCGGCGCCGCCGGCATCTGGCGCGAGACGACCCTGTTTCCGCCACCCGCCTTGGCGTCATAGAGCGCCATGTCCGCCTGGGCTGCGACCTCGTCGATCAGGCCGGGGCTGCCCGCGGTAACGCCGACGCTGACGCTGAGCTGCAGATCCGGGCTGATGTGGGCCCAGGACCGCTGCGCAGCACGTCGAGGAAGGACTGCGCCCGTGCGCGAGCGGTTTCGAGATCGGCGTTTGCGAGCACGACGGCGAACTCGTCACCACCGAGACGAACGACAAGGTCTCCGGCGCGGACGATGCTTTCGAGTACATGGGCAACACCTACGAGGGCGGCGTCGCCGACGGTGTGCCCGAACTCGTCGTTCACGCCTTTGAAGTCGTCGACGTCCGCCATGATGAAGGCGACGCTCTCCACCCTGCGGTTCGAAAGCGCCGACACGTACCGTTCGAGGGCCCTGCGGTTCCCCACACCGGTGAGATCGTCGAGATGGGCGTGACGGCTGAGAAGCTCGTATTCAGCCGAGAGTCGCTCTGCCTCAATTCGGGACTGCATCGAACCGAGCGCAGCCAACCTCCGCGACCAGCGCTCTGCGAGCTGGTGCCGTGCGTAGCGCGAACCGGCGCCGTCCGGCGCACGCCCCTCGAGCTCGGCAGCGATGTGGAGCGCCAGCTCGAACTCGTGCGGATGAACATGCGGGTCGATGGTCCGAAGCGCCTCCTCGACGCCCTCGGCTGCCGCCGGTCGTCCCGCGCCGGCATCGCTCAGGGCCACTGCAAGTTGGAGATGGCCGACCGCCCGCGGTGCGGGAGCTGGGCTCGCCGCCAGCTCGCCGAGCACCTCCTTCGCCTCGTCGGCTCGGTCCTCACCCGCGACAGCAGCGAGCAGAACGCCAAGGGCCGCCAGCTCGGTGCGCCAGGCTGCCGGCATGGGGAAGTCGGCTGCGGTTTCGGTTGCAGTGTCGAAGATCGCCCGTCGTTCGGCGACAAGGTGCAAGTCTCCGACCTGGCGAAGCGTGCTCGCCCAGGCAACCTGCAGCTCAGCTCGGTTGTAGACGACGGCCGCCAGCAGGTCGCTGATCCGTCCGGCGTCTCCGAGCCTCTCCTCCGCCAGGGCGGCCGCGTACTGCTCGTCGGCGAGCTCCCAGAACGATCGATCACCGAATGCGATGCCGCACGCCGTTCGAGCAGTGATGCGCTCGAGGGCGCCGCCGCCGGCATTCTCGAGGAGCACGACCGCCCGGGCGAGGTCGGCGTCGGCGGCCGCGGCTAGCAGCGGGTCGTCCCGGGTGGTCGCCCGAGAGGACCGCATCGCCAGTCCAAGGGCCGTCATGAGGCCGTCGCCATCACTGAGGCTGCGCTCGAGAAAGGCCTCGGTCGCCTCCGACATGGCCTCGTCTCCAGTGAACCACGCGGCGACAGCCTCGCCGAAGAGGCCGAGGCGGGCGACGTCAGCCCACTGCCGCCGCTCGGCGTGCGCGAGCAGCCGTGAGATCTCGCCCGCCGCATCAGCGGCCGCCGTCTGCACCTCGTGGATCAGCCGGAACATCTGGATGCGGGCAGCAGCCCGGTCCTGCAGATACAGCGGCACGGGAGATGCCGCCGCGCTCGGCCGTTCCAACTGCCTCCTCCTCTGCCTCTGCCTCGGCCCGCAGGCCGTGCCGCCTTTTCGCTGCAGGATTCTCGCGCAGGAACGTCGAGACAAACGAAGAGGCCTGCAAGCAGTGAGGTGGGAGCGGCGTCTCAAATCCGCGAGGAACGTACGGGTCGCGTGGAGGCCAGTGACCCGGGCACTTCGGAAAGGACGAGCATTCCGGCATGCGTGCATCGACTGCAGGATCATGAGCGGAATGGCACCACCATGGCGGCGGAGCGGCGCCACCATGGTGGCAACGGTCGCCCTCCTGGCTGCCGGGGCGTGCAGCTCCGCGACGGCTGTCAGAACCTCGGCGCCGGTTTCCAGCTCGCCAACAACTTCTCGTTCGGTCCTGCCGGGTCGGCCCGGCCTCTGGCTCGCGATCGCGGATAGCTCCGGTGTGCTGATCTGGTCGAGGGCGTCCGGCGCCACACAGGTCAGCGGGCCGTCCACCACGGCGGACGTCTACGGAGACCTGACCTGGTCCGCGGACGGCAGGTACCTCGGGTGGTACGAGCAGCCTGCGCGGGAGATCGCCTGGGACTATCGGCCGCTCAGGATCGCGCCGGGGGCCGACTGCGGCCCCGGAAGGCTCGTCGTCTTCGACACGGCCGACCGCGTGACGACGACCTGGAGTGTGACCGACTTGTTCCAACCCATGGTCGTCACCGGCGACGGTGCCTACGTCTTTGAGAACGGCCTGTCCTGTGGCTACGGGCTGCTCCATTACCTTCCCAGCGGGCGGCGGGTGAGTGAGCCGGTCACGGGTGCCCCCGCCACAGGCCGTCTCTTGGCCTTCGCGGACGCGACAGGCTTCCTCGCCATCGCCGGCGCCCCCCGGCCCAGAGTGTTCTCTCTCGCCCTCGACGGCTCGGCGAGGCTCGAGGCACGGCTACCTGCCCCGACAGCTGGCACGTACGAGCGCTTCGTCGCCAGCCCGGACGGCGCCGAGCTCGCCGTCGAGCAGGGAGCTCAGACGCAGGGCAACGGATCGCAGCGTTGCGCCCCTCCGGGTTTGGCGGCTGCCTCTTCGCTGGTCACGCTGGATCTGCGTACCGACCTGAGCAGGCGATTCGACCTCCCGCCCGTGCCACCGGCCAGGACGGCCCAAATAGGGACGATGAGCTACGGGCCTGCAGGCTCGCTCGACCTCACCGAATACGCGTGCAGCCCTGCCCTCGGGCCGGGAGCGGCACTCGGATCGCCCGTGCTCCTCCAGCTCCGGGCCGGCGCCCTCGTGCAGGTCGCCAAAGGCGTCATCGCGGGCGAAACGTCCTTCACAGGGTCGCTCGCGGTCATACCGGGCCGCTACGAGCTGATCAGAGGACCGATGCCAGGGGCCGAGGTCGCAACGGCGGCGAGTGGACGAGCCGTCGCGGTCGACGGAGCGCCGCTTGCCGGTGTGGGCCGGATCGCCACCGACATCTCGTGGTCACCGGCACCTTGAGCAGCCGGATCCCGTCAACCTGAGGGATGCAAGGGAGCGATGCGGTATCGCAGTCCGTTCAGAGACTCACGTGTTTCACAAGAGGCGACGCTCCACGAAACCCTCTCGTGGCGCCTGCATGTTCTGCGAGAAGCTGCCACCGAGGAAGCGCTCGAGCGTGTGATGCGGGGACATCATTCCGCCACCGCCCATCATCCCACCGGCCATCATTCCGCCACCCATGATCCCGCCGGCCATCATTCCGCCGCCCATGATCTCACCCAGGATCCCTCCCCCGCCGCCAACGCCCTGTTGCATCGGATCCACGTAGCCCTGCTGTCCGTAGCCCTGGTCGTAGCCCTGCTGTCCGTAGCCCTGTTGCATCGGATCCGCGTAGCCCTGCTGTCCGTAGCCCTGGTCGTAGCCCTGTTGTCCGTAGCCCTGCTGTCCGTAGCCCTGTTGCATCGGATCCGCGTAGCCCTGCTGTCCGTAGCCCTGGTCGTAGCCCTGTTGTCCGGGAATCGGAGAGGCGCCGCCGTAGACCTGGCCCGTGGGAAACTGCGCGCCTGGCACTCCGCCGGGGATTGGCGCGCCTGGCAGCACCCCCGGGATCGCGCCTGCGTCCCCGCCCTGCACCGCCGAAATAGTGTCCACGTGCTGCTGGAGGGTCGTGACCGTGAAGGCGTGCATCGCTTGCAGGAGGGTCTGGACTTGCGTCTGCTCCTGCTGCACTTGGGCGGCGATCCCTTGTAGATCCTGAAGCCACCCTTGGGCGTTCGCATCGCCGGCAGCAGCTGCCGCCTGCATCTTCTGGGCAAAGGCGCCGATCGCTTCGTTCGCCTGCTGAATCTCCCGCTGCAAGTTGCCGTACTCGGTGTCGATCGTGTCCGGATCCACTTCAGACTCCCTTCTGGCGGAATTCACCCAAGCGTACCGATCCCGCGTGACCCGCAGCGGGCGAGATTGGCGCCGCCAAAGGCGAGCTGGGACGAACCCGCGTATGCCCTAGCCCGCCGCCGCTGCAGGCGAGGCCGCTGCCGTGGTGTAGAGCGCCGACACGGCGGCGAGCAGCCTGGCGGCGTACGACACCGAGGGGGAGTCGCCGCCTTCCTCGTAGCCGCCGACCACGCCGATGAGGGTGCCGAGCCCGGTCTTGTGGCGGACGTGAACCAGAAACGGGCCACCGCTTGTCCCACCGGTGTACCCGCCACAGACGAAGCGCAGCTGGGTGGGTTTGAACAACGTCGTCTGGTTGGTGCAAGTGATTGGCGCGTTTTTGTCGATCGGATACCCAATGACGTCGACCGTCTCGACCGGCGAGCGGCCGACGCCGAGGTCATCGCCCCCGGTGACGCTCTGCACCCTGGCGCCGGATGACGACCGACTGACGACGAGAAAGGCGAAATCGTCGTCGGGGTCGCGGGATTTGGTCCAGGCGCTGTTGACGAACACCTGGGTTATATCCCAGACGCCGTACGGCTCCAGGCCTTTGTGGTAGGCCGGCACGTAGGCAATCTGATTCGGGGAAAGCCCGCTCACGCAGTGGGCCGCAGTCATGATCAGATCACGATCGGGGCTGCTCACCACACTTGCCGTGCAGTAGTGACTGTGGATCTGGCCGCTGGCCGTGCGGATGAACAGCGCACCGACGGCGGGAGTCCCCCTGAACGTCCTGGCCTCCGGCATGCTGTCCAGCATGGCTGCGGTTGGGCGCTCACGAGCACGGTGCAGGGTCGACGCACCGTGCACGTGCGAGGCGATTCGGCCCAGGTTGAGCACCCCGAGGAGCAGGGCAGCGAGAACGACCCCTGCTGTGATCTCAGTACGGACACCTGCTCGACGCATGTAGCCCCCGGTTGCCCACCGCCGGGTGCGTCCGCCAACGGGCCGGGGTGCGAATCTGTAGTTTACGGTTCCGTATTTTGCCAGATCCACGGCCCGTCTCGCTCCGAAAAGGCATGGGGAACACCCTGCCTCAGCGGCGACGCAACCGCACGTCCAGGGAATCGCGCAGCCCGTCGCCGACGAAGTTGAAGGCCACGACGGTGAGGACGATCATGACAAGCGCCGGGTACACCTGCCACCAGTAGCCGTCGTAGAGGAAGTTCGTGCCGTCGGAGAGCATGCCGCCCCAGGTGACGGCCGGTGGCGGGAGGGCGAAACCGAGGAACGTGAGCACGGCGAGCACGAGGATGGCATCTGCCACCTGGAAGGTGGCATTCACGACGATGGTCCCGATCGAGTTGGGGACGAGGTGGCGACCGATGATGCGGGGAGCCCTGCCACCGACCAGCCTGACCGCCTCGACGAACTCACGAGGTCGCAGCGCAAGCGCCTCTGCCCGCACGAGCCGCGCCGTCGTCAACCAGGAGAGCGAGGAGAGGACGAGGATGAGCAGCACGAGCGTCGGGCGGAAGATCGTGGCGAGGAAGATGAAGAGGAAGATCGTCGGGATGGCGAGAATCACGTCCACGATGCGCATCATGACGGCGTCGATGAGCCCGCCGAGGTAGCCGGCGATCGTCCCGTAGACGACGCCGATCCCGGTCGCACACAAGGCGACGGCGAGCCCGACCTCGAGGGCGCTCTGGCCGCCCACCATGAGGCGTCCGAGGATGTCAAAACCCAGCTCGTCGGTGCCGAGCGGATGTGCCCCCGATGGAGCCTCGTTCGTGGCGAACAGGTTCGTGTGCAGCTGGTCGGTGTGGTACACGAGCGGGCCAAGGAAGCAGAAGAGGGCGATGAGGGCGATGAGGGCGACGCCCGCCAAGGCGAGACGGTTCTCGGCAAAGGCATGGAAGACGAGGCTCCAGGCGCCTCCCACCCCGCCGGCCTCCCCGCCCTCGGGCATCGCCACCGTCCCGGCCGGGACGGCGGCTGCGGCCTGAACCGGCGTCGCCGCGCTGCTCACGAGTACCTCACCCGCGGGTCGAGGATTGCGTAGGAGATGTCGGCCAGCAGGTTCCCGACGACGGTGGCGACGCCGATGAGGATCGTGATGCCGAGCTCGACGGGGTAGTCGAGGTTCTGGGCGGCGTTGAAGTAGGTGAGGCCGAGGCCCGGGAAGTTGAAGAGGTACTCGACGACGAGCCCGGCCGTGATGACGGCGGGGAACGACAGGCCGATGAGGGTCGTGACCGGGATGAGGGAGTTCCGCAGGACATGGCGATAGACGACGAAGATCGTCGAGAGCCCTTTGGCACGCGCCGTCCGGATGTAGTCGTTGGCGAGGGTGTCGAGGCTGGACGAGCGCACGTAACGACTGAAGAGGGCGTAGTTGATGAGCGTGAGAGTGGTGACCGGCAGGACGAGCCCGGCAGGATCGCTGATGATGCCTCCGATCGTGGTCGCCTGCGGCGCCTCCGGCGGGAGGATATGCGTGGAGACGGAGAGCCCGGCGATCAGCAGCAGGCCAAGGGCGTAGGAGGGCATTGAGTACAGCACGAACGACACACCGGTGGCCGTGTAGTCGAAGGCCCGGTTACGGCGGATCGCCTGTGTCATCCCGATGGGAATGGCGACAAAGACGGCGAGAACGAAGGCGCTGCCCACGAGGAGCACGTCTTTCGGCAGCTCGGCGGCGATGATCGAGTCGACGCTCTGGTTGAGGCGGTAGGAGAAGCCGAGGTTGCCGTGGAGGAGCTGCCAGAGGAAGGAGGCGTACCGCACCGGCAAGGGATGGTTGAGGCCGTACTCCAGGATGAAGGCGTGAATCGTCGCCGGATTGGCCTTCGGCCCGATGATCGCCAGGGCGAGCTGCGGCCCGGAAGCCACAAGGTTCATGAGGACGAACGAGATGACCGTGACCCCGAGGAGGACGACGATGGCAAGCATCAGCCGGCGGACGATGTAGCCGATCATGGGGCACCGCCCGGCACATCTGGCCCCTGCACCACGACGACGCCGCTCATACGTGGTCTCTCGGCACGTTCCGGTGCCATGTCTTCACAAAGACGCGGCGGCCATCCTCGTAACCCTCGACGGCGTTCACGAGCTGGAACGAGTCAGCCGTCGAGGACATCGAGCTCGAGGTCCTGACGGTCGTCCGCCAAGAGCCTCTCGAGATCTCCATCTCCCGCTCGCAGGTGACAGAGGCCGAGAGGGGCTCGCCCTCGACGATGCGGAACACGTCGCGTTCGCCCTCGCGGTACTCGATGCCTGACTCGAGGAGAACGAGCGGCTCGGGTGATCGTGACGTCTGCTCGATCAGCACCCTCCCGGAGGCGACGTCCCGGCACATCCGCCGCTGGTGCTCCTCGCTCATGCCTGTGGGGCTGTGGGGCGGGCTGGGGCCTCGTTCTGCCAGCGCGAAATGAGGTGGAGGCTCGCCTCCCACGGACGCCTCCAGCACCGGAAGGAAGAGGACAGAGCTCCCCCGGGTGAAGACGCCGAGCGTGACCGGTTCGGGTGAGGGCCATGCCCACGGCCAGTAGGTCGGCGAGACGGCCAGGCGCAACCTATGGCCCGCGGGCAGGGCGTAGGCGATGGCATTCAGCTGCACGTCGACGACATAGGCACGGCCGGGCTCGAGCATCTCCGGGTCCTCGTGACTCCTTCGATGGGTGAGGTTGAGAAGGCCTTGGGACATGAGCGTGGAGGCGCCGTCGGGCCAGACGTCGCACAGCCGGGCGACGACGAGAGCAAGTGGCCGGTCGGCGGCAAGCTCGAGGCGGGCGATGGGAAAGCCGAGGATGCGGGCGGGGCTGGAGAGCGGGGGGGTTTCGAAGCACAAGGAGAGGCCGTCGTCGGCGCGCTGGTCCGGAGGGCAGTCCGCCGGTCCTCCGTAGCCGCCCCAGTTGCCGGCGTCGAGAGCCACGGACTCGGCGCCCCGGATTCGTAACTCCGTGGCGTCGCCGCCGGCGCCGCTCGTCTCCTCGGCACGACGCAAGGTTCCGTCGGTCCGGAGCTCGAGGACTTGTGAGCTGACGAAGCGCGAGGGCCAGCCTTCGAGGTCGACCCAGGCGCCCGGCCAATGGGCGTAAGTGGGAGCCGGGCGCCGCGCCTCTCCGAGCCAGCAGCGCAGCTTCGGCTCGTCCATGATGCCGTTGTCCTCGTCCTTCAGCCAGCAGTCCCACCAACGGACGGCCTCTTGGAGAAACCCGATCGCCGGTCCGGGCACGCCGTCGTGCGGGTAGAGATGCGCCCAGGGACCGATGAGCCCCTTGCACGGCCCCGGATAGTGCTCGAGAAAGCGGAGGATGGCATTCCGGTACGCGTCCGACCAGCCGCCCACCATGTAGACCGGGCAGGTAATGGCCGAGTAGTCCTCGCAGACCGAGCCCTGCTTCCAGAAGTCGTCCCGGCGCTGGTGGCTCATCCATGCCTCGATGAACGGGGGGGACTTCTCCATGCGCTCGAACCACATCTGCCGCCACTGCTCGCCCACCACCTCCGGGTCCGGAGGTCGGGCGTTGTATGCCAGCATCGTCGATGCCCAGGGGAGCGCCGTCCAAGCAAGGACGCAGCCGCCCATGTAATGGACGTCGTCGGCGTAGCGGTCGTCGGTCGAGGCCACGCTGAGGACGGCTCGGAGAGCTTCCGGTCGATGAGTGGCGATCTGCAGGGAGTTGAAACCGCCCCACGATTTGCCGATGATGCCCACCTTGCCCGAGCACCACGGCTGCGCCGCCAGCCACTCGATGATCTCCACACCGTCGGCCTGCTCGAGCGGGAGGTACTCGTCCTCGAGGATGCCGTCGGAGTCGCCGGCGCCCCGGGTGTCGACGCGCACGGCCGCGTAGCCATGACCGGCGAAATACGAATGCATGGGACCGTCGCGAAGAGCCAGCTCGTCGTTCTTGCGATACGGGACGTACTCGAAGACCGCCGGTACCGGAGCCTCCTCGGCGCCTTCCGGCATCCACAGCCGCGCGGCCAACCGCGAGCCGTCGCTCATCGGGATCCACTCATGGGGGTGGACGGTCACTCGGTGGGGGAACTCCGTCCGCACGGTCTGTCTCATCGAAGCCGGTTCACCTCGGCGCGGTCATCGATCATCTTGGGGGGCCAGCCGCCTTGCTAGCTGTTGAGGAACCAGTTCTCGGGATAGATGTTGGTGAGCGGATCCTGGGGGAGTGCGCCGCCGAGAGCGTTGGAGACGGCGGACACCTGCACATCGATCTCGGGCATCCAGATCGCCGGCAACTGCTTGGCGAGATAGTTCTCGTAGGTGTAGATGGCGCTGTAGCCGCCCGACTGCAGCCCGTCGATCAGCTGGTCGGCAGTCGGATTCGAGTACGACTCGCCATTGGATTCGCCCGTCGAGGCGAAGATGGCCCCGCCGTCGGGCACTTCGTAGCCGGGGTCCCAGTACCAGCCTTGGCCGTAGTAGTCCATCTGCCAGCAGTTGGGCTTGGCGCAGTAGACGGCCTTGCTCACGACGTCGCTGAAGGGCGCCTCGGACAGCAGGAGATCGATCCCTACGGTCGAGGCCTCCGAGCGCAAGGCGGCCACCTCCTCGTTGATGTCCTCGAGACCGGAGTTGTACAGGAGCGAGATGGCCAGTTTCGTCCCCGCGCTCACACCCGCGCCGCACTCGCCGGAGCCCGTGCCGGCATGCAGGCAGACGTCGGCACCGTTCGGCACGATGCTCCAGCCATGCGAGCGCAGCAAGGTGGCTGCGCCCGCGGGGTCGTACGGGTACGGGTTCGCGTTCTCCTGCGGGCTCACGAATTCGCTGGCGGGTATGAGGGGCACCGGCCCATAGGTCGGATTGCCATCGCCGTAGAGGAACGTCTTGATGTAGGCGGGCTGGTCGACGAGCTCTTGGAAGGCCTGGCGGAAGTAGAGCTGGCGAAAGACCGCGCCGAACTGCGGGTCGACGAAGTTCAAGTTGATGAAGGTGATCCCCCACGACGGCCAGGGGTCGATCGTGTAGCCCTCGCTCTTCACGCGGGAGAGCTGCGGCAGGTCGTTGAAGGGGACGTACCCGTAGTCGACGCTGGTGCCGGAGATCAGCTCGTCGAACTCGGCCTCATCGCTCGTGAAAGGCAGCAGCCGCAGGGCTGTGATGCTGCCGCTCGCCGGCCCCGAGTAGGCGCGGTTGCGCGCGAGCGTCGCCTCCCCGACGGAGGGCACGAAGCTCTGTACCTTGAACGGACCGTCGACCACTTGCCAGAGGGGGTTGGACGCGTAGGAGGAGAGGTCTCCCGACTCAGCTGCCAGGTACTTGAAGACGGCCCTCGCACCTGCGGGCGTGAGGTCGAAGTTGCCAACAGGCCCGGTCGCCGACGTCTTGTCCCAAACGTGCTGCGGGATAGGGATGAGCTGAGCCAGCTCGTTGTAGAGCCAGAGGGATCCGTAGGTACCTTTGAACGTGAGCGCGAACGTGCTCTGGCTCACGATCTTGAAAGAGAGGACGTTGTCGGGGAACTCGCCGCTCACGTAGTCCCACCATTGGTCTTTGTTCGCCTTCAACAGGTTGAACCAGAACTCGACGTCGCGGCTCGTCACGGCCGGGCCGTCCGACCAGCGGTAGCTCTTGAGGGTGATCGTCGCCGTCGTGTTGCCGCCTTTCACGGCGACGACGGCCGGGGCGGCAAGGCTCTCGGCGGCGTTGAAGCCCACCTTCCCAGGCGATCCGATCCAGTAGAGCGGCCGCCACATGAGGTACTCGAAGTCCTCGAGGTTCGGGCCGGTGGCGAACTCACCCGGGCACAACGGGAAGATCCAGTCGACCTCGTTGCCCGGGAGCAGGGCAAGCGTCGCCGTGCCGCCCTTCTGCCGGGTACCCGCCTTCGCCGTCGAGGTCGTGCTGGAGCCGCAGCCCGCTGCGATGAGCACGACTGCGACGACGACCAGAAGCGCCCGTGTCTTACCGCTGGTGCGCATGAGCTCCCCCTTCCGCCCATCGGACGGGTACTCATCCGTTCGGCTGGCTGACCGCGGGTCCGGTCGCGGTCACGCCGAGGTTACTATGCGACCCCTCTCCCCGGGTGAGCGGTGTCAGGTCGACACCGACCTCGCGGGCGGCATCAGAAGGAGCCGGACAGTCAGCTTCCAGGAGAGAGGGGAGACCACCATGCTGTGGCCGCTTCCGGAGGGCATCGACACCCCTGCCCTCGTCGTCGACCTCGACACGTTGTCCGCCAACATCGACGCCATGGCCGCGAGGATCCTGGGCAAGGGTGTCGCCCTCCGCCCGCACGCCAAGACCCACAAGTCGCCCGAGATCGCCAGGCTGCAGATCGACCGCGGGGCCTGCGGCTTGACCGTGGCCACGCTCGCAGAGGCCGAAGTGTTCGCTGCCCGTGGCTTCGACGATGTGTTCATCGCCTACCCGCTCTACGCCTCGGGTTCGAAGGGGCCGCGCCTGCGGGCGCTCGCCGACGCGATCCGGCTCGCGGTCGGAGTCGACTCGATCGAAGCCGCTCGCCAGCTGGCCGAAGCCGCCGGCACTACCACCTTGACGATCCTGATCGAGGTCGACTGCGGCCAGCACCGCACCGGCGTCGGCCCGGAGGCCGTCGCCGAGCTCGCCGTCGGTTGCGGCGATCTTGGCCTCGACGTGGGTGGCGTATTCACCCACGGTGGGCACAGCTACCGCCCCTCGGCCGCCGCCGGTGCGGCGGCGGACGAAAGCCGGGCGCTCGGCCGCGCCGTCGAGCACCTCGCCGAACGGGGCATCACAGCCCGCACGGTGAGCGCCGGGTCCACGCCCACGGCCGCCGCCTCGGCGACCGGATCGGTCACGGAGGAGCGACCTGGCACCTATGTCTTCAACGACCGCCAGCAATTGGCTCTTGGCACGGCCACGCCCGAGCAGATCGCCGTGACCATTGCCGCCACCGTGGTAAGCACCGCCGTAGGGGGCCAGGCCGTCCTCGACGCCGGTAACAAGGCCCTGGCGAGTGACCGCCCCGACTGGCTGACGGGTTACGGCACCGTCCCCGAGCTCGGTGATGCGCCCCTCGTCAGCCTCTCGGAGTGCCATGGCCTCGTGCGGCTGGGTGAGCAGGCCCCCCCGCCGATCGGGTCCGTCGTGCGCGTCGTGCCCAACCACGTCTGCACCGCCGTCAACCTCTTCGATCACTACGAAGTCGTTTCCAAGGGTGAGATCGTCGAACGCTGGCCCATCGAGGCGCGCGGCCATCTCAGCTGAGCGACGGCACCAGACCCGTCTCAGCCTGAGCGCAGCCCGGGCTTCAGCCAGCCGGCCCGGTGCCGAGCACCGCCGAGGCTGTGTGGGACCCGCCCGACACGTCCATCCATCCGATCCGAACGCTGGCACCGGGGTGCTGCTGCTGCATCAGGGTCGTGAGCTGTGAGGCGGTGCTGACGCTCTTGCCCTCCAAGGACGTGATCACGTCACCGGCCACTATGCCGAGCCGCTCGGCCGCGGTGCCGCCTACCACGCCCAGGACGACGACCTCCGTCGCTCCGGCGGCGCCCGGCCGGAAACCTTCCGAGTAGGTCGCGACCGCGACTCCGAGGAAGGCGGTGGGCCCGATGTGCACACGGGCCGAAGCCTCGCCCTTGCGGATCTGCTGGGCGATCCCACGAGCTGTCGCGATGGGAATGGCATAGCCCTGCGTACTTTCTCCGCTGAAGGAGTACGAACTCGATGCCGCCGTGTCCATCCCGATCACGTCGCCCGCAGCGGTCACGAGGGGACCGCCGGAGTCACCGGGTTGGATCGGGCTATTCGTCTCGATGAGACCGCTCAGCTGCTCGGTTGCACTTGTGACGTCATTTACCGCCACGATCGACTGCTGAAGCGCCGTCACGCTGCCGGTCGCGACGCTCGGCGTGCCCCCGGTGCCGCCGGCGTTCCCGATGGCCACCACCCGGGCACCGACGCGCACCGCCGAGGAGTTGCCAATCACGACGGTTGCCAGCCCTGAGGCTCCTTGCAGCTGGAGGACGGCCGTGTCGCCCGCAAGGTCGTAGCCGACGACCCTGGCCGGGTACGTCCTGTGGTTGCCGACGTCGGTCGCCTGAATGGAGGTGGCGCCGTCGATCACGTGGTTGTTCGTGAGCACCACACCCGATGCGCTGAGCACCATGCCGGTTGCCTCCGCCACGATGCCCTCGTCGCCGTCGGTGACCTTCACATCGACCAGGGCCGGATCGACTCTCGAGGCGATGGCAGCGGCATTCAGCCCGCTGCTTGTCGAGGGCTTGCCGCTGTGGAGCTGTGGGCGGAGCGCGTAGCCAACGCCGACACCGGCGAGGAGGGCACAAACCACCACAACGGTGAGGAGCAGACCGACGACACGGCGCCCCCTCCTCGGCGGTGGCTGCTCCCCTGAGTCGGTCTCCCCTCGCGCTGCCTGCTCAGCTAGGGCCTGCACCATCGCGAACTCCTTGACCAGCTGCAAGCTCAACGTACGCCACCGGCCCGGGACTGACCAGGGTCGAAGGTCCACACCAGAGAGGGCAACGGCGCCGGCCAAGGATGGTGATCCGACCCGGATCCTCCTCGACGCGCAGTCCGGCCTCGCAGGATAGGGGCCCGGGGAACCGTTCACGGCGGTCAGCGAAAGCGCGCTCGCAGGGTTTCGCAGATCGGGGTGACGACCGGCAGTTCCCGGACCGAGCCCGGGAAGCGGCCGGCAACCGGCCCGCCGAGCGGGTTGAGGCCGACGTACACGGGACGATCGTTTCGCACGAAGTAGGCGAGGTCATAGTCGCTGTTGCCGTCGACCATCGCCGTGATCTCCCCGAGAAACGGGTCGAGGACGGCATCGATCACATAGCTCCTGTCGGCGACAGCCGAGAAGACCGGCCCAGTGACAAATCGCTGACCGGCGGCCTCAAACAGATACCCGAACTGGTACGTGCCTCGGGTGGGTGAGCGAAGGGCGAGGTAGTCGCCCTGGTGAGCGAGCCCGTTCACGAGCACCGGCAACCAGAGGTTGCTCGAGCTCGCCGGGAACGTGACCCACAGGCGGAAGTGCCCACCAGCCGGCGACCGCTCGACGGCCTGCCAACCCGCGACAAGACCCGTCGACTGGTAGAGGGCGGCACAATTGCCGATGATGTCGAGGGTGCCCGCAGCCTCGTGCGGGCCCAGGGTGGCCGTCCGGAGCACGTTCTTGGGTGGGTTGCCGAACAGGGTCGCGTCCAGGCGCTCCTGGAACGAGACGAAACCGGCCCGCATCGATATGGGTACGTCGGGACGGAGCTCACGTTGGTAGAGCAGGCTGAGGGCGACGTTCGACCACAGCCCGAACGCGCCGAGCAGGGTCATGGCAGTGATCACGAGCGGGCGCGTGGCCGGTCGGCGGCGCCCCGACCACGGCCCTTGGGCGCCGAGAGCCCGTCCCCAACGCAGCGTCAACTGGAATCCGGTCAGGCCGGCGAGGACGACAAGCGGCATGAAGTCGGCGAGGTATCGGTTGGCGATGAAAGCGATCGTGAGGACACCGACCGTTCCGACCGCTGCGCCCACAACCGGTGTGCGCAGCACGCCCGGTTTAGATGGCGCCCCCGATCCCTCTCGTGACGTCCGGGTCGGAGCCTCGGCCGTGTCCCCGGAACCGTTGCTTAGGGGGCCGGGCTCCCGGCCGCTCTCTGCACGCCGCCGGCGGCCGAAGATGCCCGCCAACCCGATGACACTCCAGAGTGCGAGAAGCGGCATCGTCGCGGGGATGCTCGAAGCCCAATCGAGGTCGTCGTAGCGGACGTGACCGATGACGCTGGCCGCCGACGGGAACATGAGCCAGGGGAACAGACGGGTGACCTGCAGCGCGTCCGGCCGGAGATAGGCAAGGAGAGCTGTCGGAACGAACTTCAGGCCGAACAGGCTGCCACCATTGGCGGCGAGGGTCGCCCTCCGGTGGGCGCTGATGGCGGTTTCGACTTGCCGGTTGAACGGCACGCTGAACAACGTGTCGAACTTGACTTCGTTGATCACCACGTAGCTGAGGACCGGCACCATGACGCAGGCGACGAGAGCGATCGCCTGCAACGGCTCGGCGTCGGGCTCCGGCAGCCCAAGGAACGAGGCCAGCCGCTCTCGCCAGGCGCGCTGACCCCGAGGTGCCCTGCGGGGCAGGCACGCTGCCACCCAGACGAGCGCGGTCAGCGCGAGGGCCGCCACCGGGCCGGCCCCGACCGAACCGCGCGACAGGATGGCCAGCGTTGCGAAGACGCCGGCGAGCGCAGCCGCACGGACAGAAGGCCGCGTGATGAAGGCCACGAGGAAGTCAAAGGCCGCAATGGCGAGGGCAGCCCCCCAGATCTCGGCCTCGTGGTAGATGATGGGGTCGCTCCCGAGGAAGAACAGGTCTGACCCCACCCCGATCACGAGCATCACCAGCCCGACGAGGCAGGCCTCCGTAGGCGAAACGGGGTGATCACCTGCGACAAGCTGACGGATCCTCCAGCCGAGACGTGCGGTGAAGAGCAGAGCCACGACATAGGCAAGGAGCATGGAGGGCTGTGTGAGCCGGCCATCGAGGCGATGGGTGACCAGCAACACCGGCATCCGGAGTATGGCCGGGACGGGACCGAAGTACATGTAGGTCCTGCCGTGCTCGACGATCCCTTCTATCGAGAGGACGTTCGGGGGCACGTTCCAGTGGCCCGCAAGCAACGCCCGGGCCTGGGCGTCGTAAAAGTTGGTGAACAGGCCCGTTTGGAGGAAATTCCACGAGCCTCCCGTGATCATCCAGCAGAAGGCGAAGGTGGCGAGACATGCGCCGCCGAAGCTTCCCATTGCGTACCGGCGCCGGGACAACCGGAGCTCCGCGTCGACCTCACTGTCTTTAGGGGAGTGGGATCGCTCGGCCCTCATTCGGGTCGCGGCCACGGAGGGCACGAGGTCATTCTTCCATTGCCTCCGAGGCATACGTCGCCGGGCCAACCCACTGGCCTTTGCTCCGGTAACGGCGCCGCTCTTCCCGCGCGGGTCCGGGGACGCGGCGGGCGAGCTCGAGTGCCCAGACGCGCCGATGCGGCCTGCTCGGAAGCAGACCGCATCGACTTGACGTGGCCGAGGAGCGGACCGTTTACGCAGCCTTGGCCTGCCCTGCGGTCCCAGTCACGCCCACGCCAAGCTCGGGCAGGGTACCGAGGGGCAGATTCTCAGGCTGCCTTGACGGTCTCTGCGATCTCGGTCAGGCCCTGGGGCACGACCGCCTTGGCGAGCTTCGGGTGACGCTGGCGGTAGCCGGCGATGAGGCCGTCGGCGCCGATCCAGCTCGAGG
>Ga0187781_10000815_pt1 | contig 22920 bp, 18 predicted proteins | sample 0715_SJ02_MP02_2_FD_132447 | JGI IMG/M metagenome (GOLD analysis project Ga0187781, IMG submission 132447) | Tropical peat soil microbial communities from peatlands in Department of Meta, Colombia - 0715_SJ02_MP02_20_MG | ecosystem: Environmental > Terrestrial > Soil > Wetlands > Peat | place... | reverse complement strand
GCACACCAACCTAAATAAGGAGGAACCGACCGTGAGCATGAAAGCCACAATTCGACAAGTTGACTCGGTCTTGGTTGTTGACATTAGCGGCAGAATCACTCTGGGAGAAGGCTGTGCGCAATTGCGCGAGCTTATCCGAGACCAGTTGACCAAGGGAAACAAGCGCGTTTTGCTGAACCTTGCGGACGTCACCTACATCGATAGCTCCGGCATTGGTGAACTGGTCAGCGCCTACACGGCGGTTTCAAACCAGGGGGGACAGTTGAAACTCCTGAATCTCACCAAGAAGGTTCATGACCTTCTTCAGATTACCAAGCTCTACACCGTCTTCGACATCCACGACGACGAGGCTAAGGGCATTAGCAGTTTCCAGAAACCCTAGATGCAGCCGGGTATGTCGCAACGGTTGCCAGGGTAGCGCGGACGCCCGGTTTCGGGGTCCGCGGCTTGTCCGCGGGCCTCAGAAAAAGCTGCTGACCCCAGGACCGGGGGTCCGCGCTACCCTGCGCCCCCAGGCTACGCATTAGGGCGCTTGATGGCGAATTTTTCCAGCCGATACTGCAAAGTACGGAAGGTCATACCCAACAATTGGGCAGCGCGGGTAATGTTCCAGTTTGAGCGCTGGAGGGCCTCCAGGATTTTGGCTTTCTCGTGTTCTTCCCAGGAGCCTTCGGCGATGATGGGAGGGAGTGCCTCGTCCTGATGTGGGGCCGGGGCGGACGCCACAGCCGGGGCACGCTGAAGCACTTCCGGCGGAAGGTCCCGAAGTTCCACACAATCCGTATCGCCGAGGACCACGGCGCGCTCCATGGCCCATTCAAGCTGCCGGATATTTCCGGGCCAGGAGTAACTCCTCAACGCTTGAAAGGCTTCCGGCGAGATCTTCTCCACCCTGCGACCGTCAACGAAGGCAGCCTTCCTCATAAAATGGTAAGCCAGCGTATCGATGTCCTCCCCCCGTTCCCGCAAGGGCGGACAGAGGACGGGAATAACGTTCAATCGGTAGTAGAGGTCCTCGCGAAATCTACCCTCTTTGACGTTTTGCTCGAGGTTCTTGTTGGTGGCGGCGATGATGCGCACGTCCGTTTTGATGGCCTCGGTGCCGCCCACCCGCATGAATTCGCGTTCCTGAAGCACGCGAAGTATCTTGGCCTGCATGGCGAGGCTGGTGTCGCCGATTTCGTCCAGGAACAGAGTGGATTGATGCGCCCTTTCGAACAAGCCCTTTTTTTGCTGATGGGCGTCCGTGAAGGCGCCTTTTTCATGACCGAAGAGTTCGCTTTCCAAAAGGGTTTCGGTGAGCGCCGCGCAGTTGATGGCCAGAAAGGGGCGGTCGGCCCGCGGGCTGTTGCGATGGATCTCGCGCGCCACCAGTTCCTTGCCCGTTCCGCTCTCCCCCAGGATCAGGACGGTGTGGGCGGTGGGAGCGACCTTCAGAATCATGCGCATCATGGCCTTGGTGGCGGGAGAGTCACCCAGAATGGCGCGCTTGAGTGTCGCCAGTCGGTCGAAAACTTCCTCCACCACTCTCAGCAGGACGTCCCGGTCAACGGGTTTCTCGAGATACTGGTAAACGCCCCGGCGGGTTGCTTCCACCGCCGACTGAATGGAAGGGTAACCAGTGATGAGGATGACAGCCACCGTCGGGTCCTCGGCCACGATCTCGCTGAGCAAATCAATCCCCGTCATGCCAATGAGGTTCAAATCCGTAATGACCAAATCGAAACGACGGTGCGCAAGCAATTGGAGAGCCGCCTCGCCGCTGGGAGCGGTTTCGGTAGCGTAGCCTTCGTCCTGCAAGATGTCGCGATATATTTCGCACTGCCTCGGCTCGTCGTCGACTACCAAGATACTTCCGACAGGCATCGGGGATTGTCCTCATGCTGCTGGGGAGGCAGCCAGGGCGGCGCGCTCAGGCCGCGAGGGTTGAGGGAGTGGAAGCTGGACCACCAAGTCTGTCCCTGGATTATCTCCATTATCGACGAACACGCGGCCCGCGTGGTCCTCCACGATTTTCTTGGCGATGGCCAGCCCCAGGCCGAAGCCGGTGGCTTTGGTCGAATAAAATGGGGCAAAAACCTTCTCCCGTTCGGCGAGAGGGATGCCGGGCCCGGTGTCGGCGAAATGCAACTGCAGGTACTCTGCGCCGCTGTGCGCTTTGGCGGTAGCCGCAAAAATACGTAGTTGGCCTCCGCCCGGCATAGCCTGGATCGCATTGGTAATAATGTTCAGGAAGCAGGTCTTCATCTGAGCCGAATCCAGGCGGAAAACCGGCAGGTCCGGTGCGAGGTCTAGTTTGATCTGAATGCCCTGGTTGCTCGCTTGCCGCCCCACTAACGCCAGCGCACCGGTCAAGGTGGCCTTCAGGTCACAAGGCACCAGTGTGGGTGGAGACTGTCGTCCGGCGGCCAGCACGTCATTCACCAGGTGATTCAGGCGGCTGATTTCGTCCTTGATCTTAGCCAGGTTTCGTTGCAGGTCACGTGCGGGCCGGTCGTCGCCGTCCGGATGCTTGGCGCGGATCTGGTCGATGGAGAGGTTGATAAAGTTGAGCGAGTTGCGAACCTCGTGCGCCACCGTAGCCGCAAACCGGCCCAGCAAGGAGAGTTTCTCTGCCTCGTTCAAGCGTTCCTGGAGCGCCCGGTTCTCCCGCAACTTTTCCACCATCTGGTTAAACGTCTGCGCCAACAGGCCGATTTCGTCCTCGCCCGTGGAAGGCAATGAGACATATAGGTTGTTTGCGGCAACCTGCTGCGCCCCTTTCACGAGTTGGTCCACCGGCTTGGTGAAACGAAAAGCCAGGTAAAGCACCACGCACAAAGCCGCCAGCATCGTTCCCAGAATCCAGGCGAGCCGTTTCCGGTACCACTGGCGGGACAGAGTCGTAACCTGGTCGCTCTCCCCCTTTATTACTGCGAATCCAATCACTTGGTCGCCAAGTACCAGGGGGTATTGAATGGTAAAAGCGGTCTGTTCGTTCGAAGGATACGGGTCAAGCTCCGAAAACTCCCCTTCAAGGCGGACCGGGTCCTTCTTGGTTTCGACGTGCTTTTTCGAGAGGCGCTGGAAAAGACTCTTACTCGACATCTTCAGTGGGATCTTCTTGCCGACCTGGGAAGGGTTAGTACTCCCCTTCACTTGCCCTTCAGGCGAAACGACGGATACGTTCTTGATGCCCAATTCCTGAAGTTTTTCCTGGTAAATCTTAAGGGCATCGTCCACACTGGTTTTCGGGGGAATTTGAGTCTGGGCAAGCTGGCTGACGGTTAATAACCGTGAGGTCTCACCTGACACATAGTTGAGAATCTCGCGGCGGTGGTTAACATAGTTCCAGGTGAGAATAGCCCCCGTGCACGTCATGGTGACAAACATCACCAGAGCCAGACGCGTGCGGAATCGAAGGTTGAGATGTACGGACTTCAAAGGCGGTCTCTCGGGATCTCCTTATTTCTGACCCCACATTCTATCCGAATGGGGGCAGGGCGTCAATTGGAGGGGGCTTGCTAGGGGATCAGGTGTCGAGAGCCAGGTATCAGGCGCCGGTTCCCGGGCCCCGGCGACGCGTCCCATATGCCAGGGTCCCCGCTCATGTAGCCCCCTTGGGGGTCGTTAAAACCCTCCCCTTTCGACTCTGGACCTTCGCTTCGTTTTGCGCAAATGGCGCTCTTTTTGCTCTTCTTAGCCTCCAATTTGGCTTCGTTTCGGGTCCCTTTTGGGTTCGTTTTAGGTTCGTTTTTCAAGGCTCTTCCTTTGTTTTTAAGGACTTCTTAGCTTCGTTCCCACTATTTTTCATTTTATGCAGTTCCCGGCTTCCCCCTCTGGCCGGGGGGCCCGGTTTTGGTTCCCGCCTCGGGGCAGGGGGCCATGGTTTGCGACGGATTGTCCCTGGCTTGAACACATTAGTAGGCTATCACGGCTCTGGGGTTTTGTCAAGCGAAAACGGCTACGGTCCTAATTTGGGCGTTAACGCCGGCTTCCAGGCAGCAGTGGAGCCGCCAAGATGGCGGCGCTACGTCCAAATTAGGACAGCACCCGAAAACTGCAATAAGAGTTCAGAGAGAGACAGCGCCCCAACGGTGCCAGGGAAGCGCTCCGGGCAGCCAGGAAGGCGGGTAAGCTGCGCTTCATCGGCTTCTCGGCGCATCCGCTGGAAGTGGCTCTCACCACCTTTAGTCTTCACTCATATACGGCTCAAGGCGGCACCCTTCCAGCCCCGTGCCGCATCCTAAACTCAGGTTGGCGGGCCTTTCAGGGGATTTCGAACCAAGGTTGCAGTTTCCAGCGGCGGACAACGTATGCGCGAAACACCTAATCTGGTGGGGCAGGGTGCAATGTCCGTCGTTCTGCTTGTCGCGGTCGGGGCTGCATCTCCCTGCCGGGCCGGAGCCAAACTCTCCTCCTCAAGCCCGCTCGATCTGGGATTCCGCCAAATGTATAATCTCCAGTTCGAGGAGGCACACAGAACGTTTAACGCCTGGGAGCAATTGCATCCCGATGATCCCCTGGGACCTACTTCGAACGCTGCGGCCTACCTCTTTTCGGAACTCGACCGGCTGGGCGTGCTGCAATGGCAGTTGTTCTTAGACGATGAGAAATTCAAGCAGAGCAAGAAGCTGGCTCCCGACCCCGTAGCGAAACAAGGCTTTGATAACGCGCTGGCGAGGAGCGAGAAGGTGGCGGACGGCATTCTGGCGCGCTCGCCGCAAGATGGAAACGCCCTCTTGGCCAAGATCATGGACCTAGGCCTGCGCTCGGATTACCTGGCCTTAATCGAGAAGAGATATTTAGCCTCCCTGGGATATATGAAGAGGGCCGGGGTCATGGCCCAGAAGTTGCTCGCCACTCACCCGTCTTGTTATGATGCCTATCTGGCCGTCGGCGTGGAGAACTATATCCTGAGCTTGAAGCCCGCCCCGGTGCGCTGGGCGTTGAGAATCTATGGGGCGCAGACCGACAAAGACCTGGGAATCCAAAAACTCCGGTTCACTGCGGAGAAAGGACACTACCTGCTCCCGTTTGCGCAGCTCATGCTTGCCGTCGCTGCCCTGAGGGATAAGGACCAGAATCAAGCAAGGGAGCTGCTCGCGGGATTGGCGCGGCAATTTCCCAATAATACGCTCTATCGAAGAGAACTCGATCGCCTCCGTTAGGTACTAGATTTTGCAGCCCTGGTATTGTGGGAGCTGTCGGCCCTCCTGGCCTTCCCCACGCAGAAATTCGACTCCCCTTGTTATTAATGACGGGAGTCGCGGTCGGGCTTGGTGGTAACTATGAGAATCGCGGCCGTGGCAAGCGCATTTCCCGAGCACCATTACCCCCAGGAAGTTCTGGTTGAAGCGCTCCAGAAGTACTTTGGAGAGAAACTGGCCAATCCGCAGCGCCTGGAACGGATCTATTCTCACATGGGGGTCGAGGGGCGCTATCTCACCCTTCCCCTCAGCGCTTATTACAATATCGCTTCCTGGGGCGACGCGAACGACGCCTTCATCGCGGCCGCCCCGGTGTTGGGCCAGCAGTCCCTATGCCGCGCCTTAGCGCAGGCCGGGCTGAACGCCCCTGAGATCGCCACTCTTATCGTCGTGTCAGTCACGGGCATTGCCAGCCCCTCTCTGGATGCCCTGTTAGTCAATCGCATGGGGCTTTCACCGAATATCAAACGCGTTCCGATTTTCGGCTTAGGGTGTGTTGCGGGGGCAGCGGGCATTTCCCGTGCCGCCGACTACGTGCGCGCCTATCCGAGCCAGGTGGCCGCGCTTCTTGCTGTTGAACTGTGCTCGCTTACCATACAGCGGGATGACCTCTCCATAGCCAACCTGATTTCCGCCGCCTTGTTTGGAGATGGAGCGGCGGCGGTGTTGGTGACCGGCTCGGACAGGGACGCGGACGGGCCGGAAATCCTGGCCACACGCTCAGTGTTCTACCCGCAAACCGAGCACGTCATGGGTTGGGACATTTCTGAGAAGGGCTTCACCATTGTCTTGTCACCCGAGGTGCCAGCCATGGTGGAGCGCCACTGGGCGCACGATGTGGACCAGTTTCTGGGTGACATGGGTTTGACACGAAAGGACATCGGCACCTGGATTCTGCACTCGGGAGGCCCCAAAGTACTCGAGGCGATGGCGGCCACGCTCAAACTTCCCGATGGAGCCCTCGATGCTTCCTGGGAATGCCTTCGCCGGGTGGGCAATATCTCCTCCGTCTCGGTCCTTCTGGTGCTCGAAGAGATAATGAATCACCGTCCCCCCGCCTCGGGATCGCTCAGCCTGCTGGGGGCGATGGGGCCAGGCTTCTGCTCGGAACTGGTATTGCTCCGTTGGTCTTGATTGGACTAATCGAGGAAGGCTGTCGTTCCGAGCGCACTCCCCTCCTGGCTACTGACACCACCAGGACGAAATCAAGGGGCGAAAAATACGTTGACAAACCCATTTCGGCCGCGTAATCTTCCTCTGATAATTAATGACTGACCATTCAGTCAGTAAAAGTGGTGGAGGATGAGGACCAAGAGCGTGAAGCCACGGGATCTTCCCAAGAAAGGATCGCGCCGGGGACGGAGGCGCAAGGAAGAACGCCCTCAAGAGATTCTTGATGCCGCTTTCGAGGAATTTGCCGCGCACGGCTATGCGGCTGCCCGCCTCGAGGATGTAGCCAGACGGGGGGGAATAGCCAAAGGAACGATCTATCTCTATTTCAAGCATAAGGAAGGGCTCTTTCGGGCCGTGGTCCGGAGTTTGATCTATCCTGCCTTGGGAACACTTGCTAAGCTGGTTGGCTCTTCCTCGGGCTCTGCCGAAGAACTCCTTCGAAAGCTGCTGTCAGGCCACTATGCCCTAGTCGTGAGAAACAAAAAGGCGCGAGCCATCCTTCGTTTGTTGATTGCCGAGAGTGGCAAGTTCCCTCAACTTTCCGACATTTTCTATCGGGAGATCATCGCGCCGGGAGTGAGTACCCTGCGCCGAATATTGGAGAAGGGTGTCGCGTCGGGCGAATTTCGCAAAGCTAGGATCAAGGATTTTCCGCAGATTCTGATTGCTCCCGGCGTTCTGGCCACCTTCTGGATGCTGATACACGGTGAGCGACATCGGCTCAACCTGGATGCCTTCATGAGCGCGCACATGGAATTCGTGTTTAACGCTCTACGAAAGAACAATAAGGGCGAGCGCCTTGCTGTCCCCTTGTCTGAAGGTCGGGAGGCCGGATGCGATGCCCTCGCCAAATCGGGCAGCAGAGGAGAACATTTATGAGGCTGAACCGGGGATGGGCTGCGCGGCTCGTGGCGCTGTTGCTGGCGGCAGGTAATTGCGCGGGTGCGCAACAGGCAATGCCGCAGGGCCTGACGCTGAGAGAGGCGATCGGTCTGGCGCTGAAGCAGAACCTCAGCGTGCGCGTGGCGAGTGCGCAGGAGGAGGAACTGGAAGGCACGCGCGAGCGGCGGCGGGCTGCCTTGCTGCCGCACGTCAACGGGGACGCCTTAGCCAACCGCGAGAATATCGATTTGGCCGCCATGGGAATTTCTTTTCCAAAAATCAATTTGCCCGCCCTTGGGTTTTCCTTCGCAGTTCCCAGCGTCGTCGGACCGTTCGCGCATTACGATTCTCGCCTCTCGGCGAACCAATCCTTGATAGACCGCCGAGCTTACCATTACTGGAAGGCCAGCCAGCGGCAAGAGGAGGCTGCCAAGCTGAATTATCAGGACGCGCGCGACTTAGTGATCCGCCAAGCGGCAGGACTTTATCTCGACGCCCAGGCTTTCGCGGCGGAGGTGGAAGCGGCGGAAAGTCGCGTGACCACTTCGCGGACCCTGGAGCAATTGGCGCGCGACCAACACGCCCAAGGACTGGCCACTGCAGTAGACGTGGTTCGTGCCCAGGTGCAACTGGCGCGCGACCAGCAGAACTTGTTGGTGGCGCGCAACACTTATCAGACTTCCCTAATCGTTCTTGCCCGTTTCCTCGGACTGAGTCCTGGCGCCCCGCTGGAGTTGGCCGAGTCCCTGAAATTCCACCACGTGGAATCACCCGCCGCCGAGCAAGCGCTGCGCAATGCACTGGAGGCGCGATCCGACTATGCCGCGCTTCTGAAGCAGCGAGACGCGCTCCTCGAACAGCTCAAGGCCACACATGCACGCTATTATCCCACCCTCTCGGTGAACGGCGATTATGGAGCGATCGGACGCCAGTTCAGTTCCATGGCGGGAACAGGCGAGATTCAGGGAACGCTCACCGTCACTCTGTTTGACCGGGACCGCGCCGGAGAGAAGGTGGAACTTCAAAGCCAGTTGAAACGACTCAACGCGCAGATTGACGACCTCAGCCGGGAGATCGAGCAGGAACTGCGCACGGCGTTGCTGGACCTGGAATCCACGGAGAGTCAGGTGACCGTCACCGAAGCTGCCCTCCACCTGGCTGAACGCGAGCTGAGCCTGGCGCAAGACCGTTTCCGCAACGGGGTGACGGACAACATCGAGGTGGTGACTGCCCAGGCTACCCTGGCTAGTGCACAGGATGACCGCATCATGGCATTGGCGCGGCACGCCGACGCCATTATGGCCTTTGTGCGCTCGCTCGGGGGATCGGAAAAAATTTATCAAATTTACGTCGCCGAGCCTTGAGCCGGCGGCGGGGCGAACTTTTGTAGCAAGAGGTAAAAAGCCATGAAACGTCTGATTCCGCTCCTGCTGCTACTGGCGATTGGCGGCGCGGTCGTCTACTTCCATCCTCAATGGTATCGCAAGCCCGCCGTGCAAAACGTCCTCAAGCTCTCGGGCAACATTGAAGCGCACGAAAGCCTGGTGAGCTTCAAGGTGACCGGGCGCGTGGTCGCTTTGCCGGTCGACGAGGGCATGACCATCAAGACCGGAGACCTGTTGGCCCGGATCGATAATGACGACTACCGGCAGCAAGTTGCGTTGGACGAAGCTACAACCCAGGTGCGTGATCGACAGCTCGCCCTCGGTCTGGCAGGTAGCCGTTGGCAGGAGACCGAAGCCGCCCGGCAAGCCATTCTCGATGCCCAGGCCGACCTCGAGCAGAGAAAAAAGGATTACGCGCGCTACCAGGCGCTGTTTGAGAAGGACGAGATTCCCGCACAAACGCGCGACCAGGCAGCCACCAACGTGACCCGGGCGCAAGCGACTTACGACCGGGCGCAAGAGATTTATAACGAGCTCGTGGAAGGAACGCGCCAAGAAGAACTCGCGGTGGACCGCGCCAACCTTCGTCAGGCGAATCAAAACCTGCATCTGTCCCGCATACGTTTGGCCTATACGGTGCTGCGCGCCCCTTTCAACGGAGTGGTTTTGGTGCGGCAGGCGGAGCTGGGTGAAGTGGTCTCGCCCGGCACATCCATCGTTACGCTGGCCGACCTGGACCACATCTGGCTCCGCGTCTATGTGCCGGAAACAGATCTCGGCAAGGTGCGCTGGGGCCAGGACGTTGACGTGCGGACCGACACCTACCCTGACAAGACCTATTGCGGCCGGATCTCCTTGATTTCCTCAGAGGCTGAATTCACCCCCAAGAGCGTGCAGACCGAGAAGGAGCGAGTCACGTTGGTCTATCGCATCAAAGTGGATGTCGAGAACCCGAACTACGAGCTGAAGCCTGGAATGCCGGCGGATGCGTACATCAACATCAAGTAGCGAGGAAAGGCGGCGCAGATTGCTGATTGCAGACTGTCGATTGCCGATGGAAAAAGCGGGCGGCGAGTGGCGTGCCGTAAGACTGCAGCCCTCGCTGTCGGATTCCGGCCCTCTCCCCCTTGGGGGAGAGGCTGGCCCGCGCCGGCGCTTTCTCCAGCCGTCGCGGGACGGGTGAGGGGGTTTCCTCGCTTCGCTCCCTCGAAAGTCTGTCATTTTGAGCGAAGCGAAGAATCTGCATTAGTTCGCCACGGACCGGAACTGCAGATCCTTCGCTGCGCTCAGGATGACAGCCACTTTCTTCTCCAGGAGTGGACCGCAGGTCCATGCGCGTTCGGAATGACACGATTGCTGAAGTGGCCATGAATTCTCCTCCTGCCATCGTCGTTTCCGCGCTCTGTAAGAGCTTTGGCGAGTTGCGTGCCGTCGACCAGCTCACCTTTGACGTGCATTCGGGAGAAATCTTTGGCTTGGTTGGGCCGGACGGCGCGGGAAAGACCACAACGCTCCGCATGCTCGCCGGTGTGCTGGAGGCGGATTCCGGCTCGGCGGTAGTAGCCGGTTGCGACGTGGTGCGCGACCCGGAGGGGGCCAAGCACCATCTCAGCTATATGTCCCAACGTTTCGGCCTTTACGAAGACCTGACGGTGGAAGAAAACATCCGGTTTTGCGCGGATCTGTTTGGCGTCAGCCGCAAGAAGCGCGAGCCACGCGCCGCCGAATTGCTGGCTGCAGCGGGTCTCAGCGATTTCCGCAGCCGTTTGGCGGGGCAGCTTTCGGGTGGCATGAAGCAGAAGCTCGGCTTGGTTTGCGCCTTGATTCACACTCCCAAGGTAATCCTTCTCGACGAGCCGACCAACGGCGTTGACCCGGTGTCGCGACGCGATTTCTGGCGCATCCTGTATTCTCTGCTAGCTGAAGGCGTCGCCATTCTCGACTCAACGTCCTATCTCGATGAAGCCGAGCGGTGTCATCGTGTCGGACTCCTGTATCAAGGACGCTTGCTCTTCTGCGATCGGCCGGAAGGCTTGAAGAGGAGATTCCCCGGCGTGATTCTCGCTGTTCATGCCCCCGAGCCAGCGCGCGTGCGTGATATGCTCTCGACGGCCCCCGCAGTGCGAAGCGCGCTGCTGGTAGGGGACCACGTCCACTTGTTCGTGGATAACGCGGATCGTCGGCTTCCGGAATTGCGCGCCCGTCTCGAGGGGGCAGGGATTTCCTACGATTCCATTCGCCCGGTCGCGCCGAGCATCGAAGACCTTTTTGTTTCGGCGCTGGAAGGCGAACGGCGCTAAACGTGAAAGCCCGCGGAAGCAGGAGCTGAAATGTACCCCTCTCCCCCAAGGGGGGGAGGGCTGGAATCCGGACGAGAGGTTTTGCCGGAATGACCACGACGTCGCGGGAATGACGAGACTCGGCGAGGGAACAAGACTTTCATGATTACGAACGATCCTTCAGTGGTGGTCGAAAATCTGACCAAGCGCTTCGGCTCGTTCACCGCGGTGGACCAGATTAGCTTCCGGGCCCACCGCGGTGAGATATTCGGTTTTCTTGGCCCCAACGGTGCAGGCAAATCCACCACGATACGCATCCTGTGCGGCCTGCTGCGGCCTACCTCCGGCCGCGCGCGGGTGGCGGGGATTGACGTTGCGGCCTCCCCTGAGGCGGTCCGCCAGCAGATCGGCTACATGTCCCAGAGATTTTCGCTTTACAACGACCTGCGAGTCGTCGAAAACCTCCGCTTCTTCGCGGGGCTCTACAGCGTGCCCGCGCGCGACCTTCCGGAACGGCTGACCTGGGCGCTTCAGATGGCGGGACTCAAGGGGCGCGAGCAATCACCCACCCGCGCCCTTGCCGTAGGCTGGAAGCAGCGCCTGGCGTTGGGCTGCGCCGTGCTCCACCGTCCTCCGATTGTCTTTCTCGACGAGCCGACCTCGGGTGTCGATCCCGTCTCACGCCGCCACTTCTGGGCATTGATCAATCAGATGGTTGCCGAGGGCATTACGGTGTTCGTCACCACCCACTACATGGACGAGGCCGAATACTGCAACCGCCTGGTTCTGATCGATCGCGGACGCCTTGTAGCGATGGGTACTCCCACGGAACTGAAGAGCCAATACATGAAAGGCCAGCTTTTGCTGGTGGAGTGCGAGCCGCTGGGGCCGGGGCTCGAAGCCCTGGGAGAAGCTCCCGGCGTTCTCGATGCCTCGGTCTTCGGAAGCAGCCTCCATGCCGTCGTCGCCGATGCCCAGGCTGCTTTGCCCAAAGTTCGACAGGCCCTCGAGGCCAATCACCTTCGCGTGGGACGGTTGGAACAGATTCCGCCCAGCCTTGAGGACGTCTTTGTCTCGCTGACCACCTCCCGCGAATCAAGACTGGAGAAAGCCGCATGAGCGGGCGCCGCATCCTGGCCATGACGCGCAAAGAAGTGATTCAGATCCGGCGCGATCCCCTGAGTCTCATGATCATCCTTCTCATGCCGCTGGTCCAGCTCCTGATCTTCGGTTATGGCGTAAACGTCGATATCAAACACATTCCGCTTTGCGTGTACGACCGCGATGGCACGCAAACCAGCCAGGACCTGCTCAAACGTTTCCAGGCCACCGACTACTTCAACATCGTTCATCTCTCGGACAGCTACCCCGATGTCGTCCAGCGCATTGACTACGGTGTATGCACAGTGGCGGTGGTGGTACCGCCGCAATTCGCCGAAAAACTTCACTCCCAGCGCCAAGCCAGCGTGCAGGCCCTGCTCGACGCCAGCGACGCGAATACGGCGAGCATCGGCATGGGCTATGCTCTCAGCATCGTGCAGGACTACTCCTCTCAGGTGCAGATCGATTGGAGCGAGCGCCACGGCCTGGCCGCCGTAGCTCCCGATGTCACCTTTCAGCCGCGGACTTGGTTCAACGAAGACCTGGAAAGCAGGGCGAGCATTGTGCCCGGGGTGGTAGCCATGGTGATGGCGGTGGTCGGAGCGTTTCTCACCTCGCTCACCATCGCGCGCGAGTGGGAGCGCGGCACCATGGAGCAGCTCATTTCCACGCCCGTTGGCAAACTGGAAATCCAGATCGGCAAGCTGGCCCCTTATTTCGCCATCGGGATGGCGGATACGGCGGGTTGCTCCGCCGTGGCGGTGTGGTGGTTCCGCGTTCCCTTCCGCGGGAGCTGGACGGTTCTGTTCGCTTGCTCGGTGCTGTTTCTGGTCGTGGTCTTGTCGCTCGGCTACCTGATTTCCGTTACGGCCAAGTCCCAACTCGGGGCCTGCCAGATGGCCATGCTGGGGACGTTCCTGCCCACCTTTCTCCTATCGGGCTTCCTTTTTCCCATCGACCAGATGCCGATTGTCGTGCAGTGGATCACGCGCGTGTTGCCGCAGCGTTATTACGTCTTCATCTTGCGAAACATCTTCCTGAAGGGCACGGAGGTTCGACTAATGGCGGGACAGCTCACGGCTTTGGCGATCATCGCCGTGGTTCTGGTTACGCTGGCCACTCGCGCCTTTCACAAGAGGCTGGAATGAAATTCCTGCAATCACTCGCGCGCGTCGGGCACATGCTGCGGAAGGAGTTCATCCAGACGTTGCGCGACCCACACACCCGCTTTCTGCTTTTTGGCCCGCCCGTCGTCCAGATGTTTGTTTTCGGTTATGCGGCCACGCTGGAAGTGAAGCACGTGGAGCTGGCGGTGCTCGACCTGGACAACACGCAGGAGAGTCGCGAGTTGCTCTCCCATTTTTCCGCCAGCCGCTATTTCGATATCAAGAAATATGCCGCGCAGCGCGATGCAATCCGCGAAGGCATCGACCGCGGCGACTTTCTCATGGCCTTGGAAATCGATTCCGGCTTCGCGCAGCGCCTGCGCAATGGCCAGGGCGCCGCGGTGCAAGTCCTGGTGGACTCTTCCAATTCGAACACGGCGCTGGTGGGGTTGGGCTACCTCAGCCAAGTCGGGGCTCAGTTCGCCCGCGACTACGAGACCGATCCGTCAACTGACGGACGCCGCGCCGCGCCGCAACTGGCTCCGTTCAGGCCGCAGGTCGAGCTCGAGACTCGGCCCTGGTTCAACGAAGGGTTCGATAGCCAATGGTTTTTCGTTCCTGGCGTCATTGGCAATGTGATGCTGATCATGGTCATGATGCTGACGGCCTTTGCGGTGGTACGGGAGCGGGAGATCGGCACGCTCGAGCAGATTATGGTCACGCCGATTCGCCGCTGGGAGTTCATCCTCGGCAAGACTCTCCCCTTCTTCCTCATCGGCTGCTTCGATGCCACCATGATTTCGCTCATTGGCACCTTGTGGTTTGGCGTGCCCCTCCGCGGAAACGTCGCCGTGCTGGCCCTCGGATTGATGACCTACATGCTCGCGGCGTTGGGGCTCGGACTCCTCCTCTCGACCCTTTCCGCCACCCAACAGCAGGCCATGATCGCCGCCTTCTTCTTCATTATGCCGATGATCACGCTATCTGGATTCGGCACGCCCATCAGCAGTATGCCGCTGTTCTTTCAAAAGCTGAGCTATATCAACCCCATGACCCACGTCATGTTGGTCTTGCGCGGCGTATTCCTCAAAGGCGTGGGGCTCGAGGTGCTCTGGCCACACATCGCGGCAATGGCCGTTCTTGCTGCGCTCCTGCTGAGCGTTAGCGTCCTGCGCTTCCACAAGTCGCTCGAGTAGCCTATAATTACTTGGGCGTTTACAGAAACCCGATACAGAGCCTAAACCACGGAGACACAGAGGCGCAGAGAAGGTCAGATCTTCCGCCGCCTCTCGGCGCCTCTACGGTTGGTACCTAGTAGGAGCGGCCCTTGGGGCCGCCCTGGGGCAACCACGAGGGTTGCCCCTCTAACGGCACGCCTTTGGAAAGGACGGAAGCCATGGACTTCAAAGGGAAAGCGGTAGTGATTACAGGCGGGGGTTCCGGGATTGGCGAGGCCTGCGTGCGAGAATTCGCCAACCGCCATGCCGCGGTGGCAATGGTGGATTGCAAAGCCGGGGCCGGCGAAAAAACCCTCTCGGAGCTTCGGCAAAGCGGCGCTCGTGTTGAGTACTTCCAAGCCGATGTGAGCTCTCGAGTCGAGGTGGAGCGTCTGATTCCCAAGGTCGTTGCCCTCTTGGGGGGTATCGACGTGTTGGTCAACAATGCCGGGATCCAGCGTTATGGGAGCGCCACCACGACGACCGAGGAAGAGTGGAACGAGGTGATGAACGTCAACCTGAAAAGCGCCTTTCTGATGTCCAAGTACTCGATCCCGGAGATGAGCAAGCGAGGGGGCGGAGCTATCGTGATGACAGGCTCCGTGCAGTCACTGACGGCGCAGCAAAACTCGCTTGCCTACGTGGTGAGCAAGCATGGCATTTTGGGACTGACGCGATCGATCGCGCTCGATTACGGAAAGCAGAATATCCGGGCGAACTGTGTACTGCCCGGCGCGATCGACACGCCCATGCTACGTTGGGCAGCTTCGCGCGACAGCCATCCCGAGAAGGTAATGGCCGGGTGTGACCGCCTCCACATTCGCGGCACCATGGGGCGTCCGGAGGAAGTGGCGCGAGTGATTGTCTTCCTGGCAAGTGACTTGGCCTCGTTTGTGACCGGCGCGGCGTATGCCGTGGACGGTGGCTTGCTTGTGCCCGCCGGCGGCATGGCTTTTCAGAGCGCGGGATTGGGCGCCGAAAAGGCGTAAAGAAGAAGTCAAAAGGCAAATCGCAAATGGCAAATGTCAAAGCCACGAACAAACCAAAACGCAGATCGCAAAGCCTTCTCTTCACTTTTGCCTTTTGCGATTTGCCTTTTGGCTTTTCTTTCTTGGCGCCTTCCGAGGAAGAGGGAGGACAAGGGTTGTTCACTTTTGCCATTTGCGATTTGCCATTTGACCTGTTCTTCTCCTTGCTGCGAACAAAGGCAGGTCCGCACTTATGAAGCTGGGTCTTGGTCTCTACCGCCATATGTTAACTCGCGAGAATTACGCCTTTGCGCGGCAGGCGGGCTGCACCCATTTGGTGATTCATCTGGTGAACTACTTCAACCAGGGTTCCGCGAATCCCCGTGACAACCAACCAACGGGTGGCAAGCATGAGCCTTGGGGGGTCGCCGGAGATCCTGAGAGGCTCTGGACCGTCGAGGAATTGCGGAGAATTCGCGGGGAGATCGAAGACACCGGGCTAATTCTTGCCGGGATCGAGAATCTCGATCCTGCCCACTGGCACGACATCCTTCTGGACGGTCCGCAGCGCTCCCGCCACATGGAGAATGTCAAGACGATCGTCCGTCGCATGGGCGAAGTAGGGATTCCCATCTTGGGATACAACTTCAGCCTGGCGGGGGTCTGCGGCCGTGTCAGCGGACCCTTTGGACGCGGCGGCGCCCTCTCGGTGGGGATGGATGGGCCGGTAGACGACCCCCTCCCGAACGGAGTAGTGTGGAACATGATTTATGACCGGGCGGCTCTTCCCGGCACAGTCCGACCTGTTTCTGGCGAGGAGCTGTGGCGCAGACTCCAACGGTTCTTGGAGGAAATTATTCCTGTTGCAGAGCAGGCCGGTGTCCAGCTTGCCGCTCACCCAGACGACCATCCCCTGCCGACCTTGCGCCAGCAGCCTCGCCTAGTCTATCAGCCCTACCTGTATCAAAGGTTGATCGATATTGTACCCAGTAAAAGTAACGCCCTGGAACTCTGCGTCGGGACGCTGGGCGAGATGACGGATGGGAATATCTACGAGGCGATTGAGCAATACAGCCGGCAAGGCAAGATCGCTTATATCCATCTCCGCAACGTGGTTGGAAAAGTGCCCCATTATAGGGAAACCTTCATCGACGAAGGTGAGGTCGATATGGTTCGCGTGTTGTCGATCCTGAAGCGCAACGGTTTCATGGGAGTGATCATTCCCGACCACACACCACAGATGAGCTGTGCGGCTCCCTGGCATGCGGGGATGGCCCACACCCTGGGCTTCGTGGCGGCTGTTTTGGCAACGCTTGGCAAGGATTCAGGTTGAATTTTGAATTTCTTCTCCTATAATCCACAGTCTCGATTCGCGGGCCCGAATCTCGAATCCGGAATGAAGGAATAATGATGGCGAATGAAAGTATTGGGAGACCACCCCGAGAAAGCGAACGGGTGCTGCTGCGAATTCCCATACGGGTCAAGGGTAAGGATGCCCTTGGTAGTGAGTTCGATGAGACTTCCTACACCTTGCAGGTGAATCAATCTGGTGGGTTGATTGTCGTCGCGCGTCAGCTACAGCCAGGGACTGTAATCAAAATTACCAATCTAAATAACCAAATCTCTTGCTCTTTCCAAGTGGTGATGCGCGCCGCGAAGTCACTAAGCGGCACTTCCGAGTGGGGCGTGAAGTGTTTGGAGCCGGGGGTTGAAATCTGGGGGGTTCACTTTCCGGCCAAAACGGAAAAACCTCAACAAGCTGACCTCATTCATGTTTTGCTGGAGTGCCGGGAATGTTCTTCTCGGGAGATGGCGCCGCTCACGGTGGAACAATATCAAAGGCTGGCGGCGCATGCCTCTTTGCCGCGGCCCTGTCCAAAATGCGCTTTCCCCACCGATTGGACATTTGCGGGCATCGACATTGGACCTGACAGACCCTCACCGGGCCTTCCAGCCGCTTCCATTACCAAGTTGGCCGCACAACGTGAAATCGAAAGACGGCGAGAGAAGCGCCTGGCGGTAAAGCTCCCACTAGGCATTAAGCTTCCGGGTGGATACGAGGAGACCAGCACGACCGAGAACATTTCCAAATCAGGTCTCTGCTTTGCCTGCAACCTTGACATGCAAGTGGGGGAGAGGGTGTATGTGAGGCTGGGGTCGGATAGCCCTGAAGAACAACGCGACATTCCTGCCCGCATCATGTGGCGGCGCCCCGGCAAGGAGAGAGGAAGAGCATTCTACGGAGCCAGGCTGGAAAGAGGCGAGTGAGCGGTGAGCCAAGTTGACGAAGTACGGGCGGCGGCAGACATTGTCAAGGTGGTGGGCGAGTACGTCAAGCTGCGCAAGGCGGGGGCAAATTACGTAGGCCTTTGCCCGTTTCACCAGGAGAAGACTCCCTCCTTCTCCGTTCACCAGTCCAAGCAGATCTTCCATTGTTTTGGCTGCGGAGTGGGCGGCGACGTCTTCAAGTTCCTGATGATGATCGACAACCTGACGTTCCCTGAGGCGTTGCGCCGGCTGGCAGAGAAGGTGGGCGTCACGCTGTCTGAGACTTTCGGCGAGGCGACGCACGACGCCAACACGCAAGTGCGCACCGCGCTTTACAAATTGCACGAAGCCGCCGCCAAGTTCTTTGCCGGCCAACTCACTGGTACGGCGGAAGGCCGCTTGGCGCGGGCTTACCTTGAGGACCGGGGACTGACGGACGAGGTGGTGGGCCGTTTCCGATTGGGATATGCCCCCGGCGATGGCCAGGCCCTCACCCGGCACCTCATGGGGACCCTGCGCGAAATAGTGCAGAGCGGGGGCCCGGGCCGGACGGCCCAGGGTGGAGCCCTGTACCAGACGGTTCATGGCGGGGCTGGATCCGAGTCCGAGTTGCTCGAGAAGAGCGGATTAATAGGGCGCGATGCAGAAAGAGGCCGGCTCTACGACCGCTTCCGGCGGCGCGTCATTTTTCCAATTGCCAACGATAGCGGGAAAGTCGTGGCCTTCGCAGGCCGAGCGTTGGGGGACGAGCTGCCCAAGTATCTCAACTCGCCGGAAACCGTCATCTACACGAAGGGGAGAGTGCTTTACAACCTGGACCGAGCCGCGCAAGCCATCCGCAAGCTCGACTACACAATTCTGGTTGAGGGTTACATGGATTGCATTGCGGTGGCCTCCTGCGGCATCGAGAACGTGGTGGCGAGCTGCGGGACCAGCCTGACGGAAGGCCAGATTCGCTTGCTGGCACGCTACTCACGCCGCGTGGTGGTGAACTACGATCCGGACTCGGCGGGAGTGGCGGCCACGGAACGCTCGCTGGCTTTGCTGCTCGAGGAGGGCTTCGAGGCTAAGGTGCTGGCCTTGCCTGGAGGCCTCGACCCCGATTCCTTTGTTCGGAAGCAAGGTGTCGACCGCTACCGTGAGCTTCTGGCGAGGGCGCCGAGCTACATTGACTATCTAACGGATCGAGCCGTGGCTACGCATAACGTCACCACGCCGGAAGGAAAAGTTGGGGCGGCCAATGCCGTCATGCCTTATCTTGCCAGGGTTCCCAACCCCATGCTGCGGGCGGAACTGGCGAGCCGGCTTGCCGAACGATTGCGTCTCGATCAGCACCTGCTGAGCGAAGAGCTCCGGCGCGTGGCGGGAACCGCGCGTTCGGAAATGCGTATTCCAGTGGAGTCGGCTGTCCCCAAAGCGACCACGGCGGAGAAGGAATTGCTACGAGCATTTATGGAAGACCTGGGGCTCGCAGATGAACTGCTGCCTCAGATGGTGGAGGATGGCATACTGGAGGGGTTGGTGACCGAGGCGATTTTCAAGCGCTTCCTTGAGCTGCGCCAGCGCGGAGAGAGCCCTGAGCCGGTAGCCCTGGAAGAACCGCTGAGTGCGGAGGTGCGCCGCGCACTTTACGAAAGCCTTTTTTGGGCGGTCGAGCCCCCTGACCGGGGACGAATTGACCGACACCTTCGCTCCTTGCGCGCCCGCCGCGCGCGACGCCAACTCGATGCCCTGCGAGCCGCCATCCAGGAGGCCATCCAGTTGAATGACTGGCCCAGGGTCCGGGAGCTTGAAAAGGCTAAGTCCAACCTTGAAAACGAGCTACGCGGACTCGAAGAAGGCAGAAAAATATCCATCCACTGACAAACGAAATCGTGTATATTACATCTAATACCATGGAGCCGGTGAAGCTTGACGGCTTGCCATAACGAGGATTTAGTTGTGCTGAGGGCGGCACCGCCGGAGCAGGGGTGGGGTGTCGCCATCCTTGTTTTGGTATCGAATTAGTTGTTTTGACATCTGATTAATCCTTCTTCTCCCGCAGGGAGGCCGGTGCCTTGGCGTTTGACGACAAGTTTGATCAAGTCAGCAAGCTCATTTCATTAGGGAAAGAGAAGGGATACCTCCTCTACGATGAGGTCAACGAACTTCTTCCTTCCGACGTTCATTCGGCGGAAGATCTGGACGACCTTCTCTCCATGTTTGACAACGCCGGCATCGAGGTGCTGGATTCTCCCAAAGTCAAATCGGCCGAAGGCCTGGGGCTGGAAAAGGTCGATGAACTCAAAGGGGACGAGCTTGGGGAGGACGTCGAGCTCGATCTGACGCCGGGCGCGCTCGACAAGACCAACGACCCGGTGCGCATGTATCTGCGCGAGATGGGAACCGTGCCCCTGCTCACCCGCGAGGGCGAGGTCGAGATTGCCAAACGCATCGAGCGCGGGCAACTCGACGTGCTGAAAACCCTTTCGCGCTCGCCCATTGTCATCCAGGCGCTTTTCGCGCTGCGCGAAGAATTGAAGAGCGGCGACAGGACCATCAAAGAAGTGGTGGTTTTTGACGACGACGAGCTCACCGAAGAGAAAGTTTCGGAACGGGCCAGGGATGTCGTGGCCTGCATTGATGAGATCGAGCGCCTTTACAAGAAGCTGCTACAACTTCGGGTCAAGCGGGACAACATCCCCCGCAGCAGGCGGCCCAGGGATTTCCGGCGCTACAACTGGGCCGTGGCGCGCCACCGCGTCATGATCTCCCAGTACTTTCGGTCTGTCCTGTTCACCCACAGCATGCGCAACGTGCTGATCGAAAAAATCCGGCTGGCCATCGAAGAACTGCGCCCGCTGGAGCGCGAGTTGAACAAGACGGAAAAGAAAGTGGAGGGCTCGCGCACCAATGGCAACAAAGACCTGAGGAAGGACCTGCGGCAACTCCGCCAGCGGCTGGCGGAATTCGAGCAACGGACGCAATCTTCCGCCGTGGAGCTGCGCCGGAGCTGCCAGAACATCGTCAGCGGCGAGGAGCAGGCGGAAGCAGCCAAGCGGGATCTGATCGAGGCCAACTTGCGGCTGGTGGTTTCCATCGCCAAGAAGTACACGAATCGAGGCCTTCAATTTCTGGACCTCATTCAAGAAGGTAATATCGGATTGATGAAGGCGGTGGACAAGTTCGAGTACCGGCGCGGATATAAGTTCTCCACCTACGCCACCTGGTGGATCCGCCAGGCGATTACCCGCGCCATCGCCGACCAGGCGCGGACCATCCGCATTCCCGTGCACATGATCGAGACCATCAACAAGCTGATCCGCACCTCACGCCTCCTGGTGCAGGAATACGGCCGCGAGCCAACCTCGGAAGAAATCGCCAAGCGGATGGAAATCCCCGTCATCAAGGTCCGCAAAGTGTTGAAGATTGCCCAGGAGCCCATCTCGCTCGAGACGCCAATTGGAGAAGAGGAAGATTCCCATCTGGGCGACTTCATCGAGGACCGGGGTGTGATCTCCCCTGCCGAGGCCGTCATCAACATCAACCTGAAAGAGCAGACGGAGTCCGTGCTCAAGACCCTCACGCCGCGCGAAGAGAAAGTCATCAAGATGCGGTTCGGCCTCGACGATGGCAGCGAGCACACGCTCGAGGAAGTGGGTCAGAGTTTTGCCGTGACCCGGGAACGCATTCGGCAGATTGAGGCCAAAGCCCTGCGCAAGCTGCGCCACCCCTCGCGCAGCCGCAAGCTGCGCGCCTTCCTGGATGCTGAGGTGCGCGAGTAATTGACGATTGTCGATTTGCGATTGCCGATTGTCGATTAGAAGAGCATGGAGAATCCCTCTTGTGTCATTCGGCAATCGACCATATCCCGCTCGGCCTGTTCTCGGGCCGCCGGGGCTTCTCCCCGCATCGCCAACGCTTCTGTGTCCTCCGTGCCAAAAAGAGCTTCAACACAGAGTCCGCTGAGAACCTCTGTGCGCTCTGTGTTTAAACCCGAAAAGCACGGAGGGCACACAGAAAGTTGCGCTTGTTGATAACAGCAGAACAATGCGCACAGCATCTTTCCAATCGGCAATCAACAATCGGCAATCGACAATCCGCTGCGTGTTGTCTGCTCGACCGTGACTTGATATGATGTTACGCGTTTACGGTAGTCCATCAGCATCTCAGTCAAAGGAGGGTCATGGTATGGGTGACGCTGTTGCAATGCCGCCTGAGGCGGAGACTCCGGCGCTATCGTTCCCAGAGCGACTGATAGGTGTCTTTATTTCGCCGGGGGAGACTTTTGCGGATGTGGCGCGCAAACCGGGATTTTGGGCGCCATTGATAGTCATCGTGCTCGGCTCGATGGCCGTCATCGAGTCCATGGTTTGGAAGATCGGTGTCGAGCGCTTGGTTCGCATGGGGATCGAACAGAGCAGCCGGGCGTCAAGCATGAGTCCGGAGCAAATGGACCAGGCAGTTACCCAAGGCGCAAAGTTTGCAGGGATTTTTATGCACGTCGCCGGATTGTTGGGCGCGCCGATTGTTCTGTTGATCATTGCGGGTGTAGGGATCCTCATCGTGAACGTGATCTTTGGCGCGCACTCGAGCTTCAAGACCGTTTTCTCCCTGGTTTGTTACGCGGACCTTGTATCGCTCCTAGGTGTGATAATGGCGGTGGCGACGATCTTCTTTGGTGACCCCGACCATTTCAACCCCAATAATCCTGTCCCCAGCAATATCGGCTTTTTCCTCAATCCGCACGAAGTTTCCAAACCTCTGTACACCCTGGCGTCATCCGTTGACGTCTTCAGCATCTGGCTTCTGGTCCTTTTAGGGGTGGGTCTGTCGAAGGCGACAGAGGGAAAGGTCAAGCCCATGCCGATCTTCTTGTCGTTCGCAGGCGTTTGGATACTTTACGTCCTGGCCAAAGTCGGCTTTGCAATGATCTGACGGAAATTCATGGGCTTGCGATTCGAGATCGTTGCAGAGGATAAGGCAACGGGAGCGCGGGCAGGCCTTCTCCACACGCCTCACGGCGTCGTGGAGACGCCAGTCTTCATGCCCGTAGGGACGGCTGGCACGGTCAAGGGAATGACGCACGCCCAACTGGAAGAGTTGGGTGTCCAGATCCTTCTCGCCAACACCTATCATCTTTATCTGCGTCCTGGCCACGAAATTATCCGGCAAATGGGCGGACTGCACCGCTTCATGGCTTGGCCTCACCCGATCCTCACAGACAGTGGGGGGTTCCAGGTAATGAGCCTGAAAGGTCTTGGGCGAGTAACCGAGGACGGAGTCTGGTTCAAGTCCCACCTGGATGGATCTTCCCACTTCCTTTCTCCCGAACGCGCCGTCGAGATCCAGGTTGCGCTGGGAGCAGACGTT
>Ga0187781_10000814_pt1 | contig 22921 bp, 17 predicted proteins | sample 0715_SJ02_MP02_2_FD_132447 | JGI IMG/M metagenome (GOLD analysis project Ga0187781, IMG submission 132447) | Tropical peat soil microbial communities from peatlands in Department of Meta, Colombia - 0715_SJ02_MP02_20_MG | ecosystem: Environmental > Terrestrial > Soil > Wetlands > Peat | place... | reverse complement strand
GGCGTGGGGCAGGTGAAGGGGAAGAATCCCCTTCCCCTGCACCCCATCCCCTCGAACAGCCGGAACCAAAAGTGTCAGGGATGTGCCCGGTCTAAAATGTCAGACATGTCCCCGACCGTATCTTGCCCGAATCGCTCTCCCGGCCTAACGCGGGCTCGTGTTCTCCTGCGCGCTCGCGCCCTCGACTCCCTCAATTCCCCCCAATAGCCGCGCCCCCACTTGCGATTGCGAGTCCATTGGAATCCAGGAAAAACTCCACAGGGATTGACCCTTGCAATCGCTCCCGCGCCATGCCAAGTTGGCTTGGGCGACTTCTGCCATGGCGCGCTGCGAAAATCCGCTAAAGCAAATCAGCGAACAGTCTGCACTCGCGGCCGAGCGGTCCGTCCTCTCCATTAGGCCGTGCGGGAACAGTTTTTTGATTGCGAATTCCATTCAGCCTGCTCGTAAGTCCTTTTGCTGCAATATGGGTGATCGGCAAATTCGGACGGTCAGCCCGATAATGACTTTCAGACTGAATTGTTGTAACTCTATGAAAACAAAGGATCGCCCCCCCTTCATCCCGATAAAAAATTTCAATATTTGCACAATGATTGTGCAATCCGGGGGGAGCCGAACTGGCGCATCGACGCCCATCCAAGATCTTGCTTTTCTCTGTGCCCTTTTTCCGTTCTCGGTGCCCTCTGTGTTAAATCTTTGCTGCCAATTCCGGCCCCCTCAACCCTGTGGTCGCACAACCTGCCCTAATTTTCATAGGTTTGTCTTGAGCTCCCCCTTCGCGGTTCCGTTGACGCCCGCTGCGCACCCCTGCTACCCTGAGGCCCGGGACGCCCGGCCGGCATCCAATCCGCGTCCCGATCAACCGCACTCTCGCAGACCGAATCGAAGGGGGGAATCCGCATGGCCACCGCAGTGATGCCCAGAGTTTTCAAGAATTACATCAACGGTGAATGGGTGGAGCCTCGCGACGGCAAAGGCATCGAAAACCGCAACCCGGCAAACACGGGCGAGCTCGTGGGCATGTTCCCGCGATCGACCGAAGAGGACGTCACGCTGGCCATCGATGCCGCCCGCGCTGCCTACGAGAAGTGGCGCCTCACGCCCGCGCCAAAGCGCGCCGAAATTCTCTACCGCGCCGCGGAAATCCTGGTGAAGCGCAAGGAAGAGTTTGCGCGCGACATGACCCGCGAAATGGGCAAAGTGCTCGCGGAAACGCGCGGCGACGTCCAGGAAGCCATCGACATGACTTACCTGATGGCGGGCGAAGGCCGGCGCCTTTACGGCCAGACGACGCCCTCGGAGCTGCCGAACAAGTTCGCGATGTGCGTCCGCACACCCATCGGCGTCACCGGACTCATCACGCCCTGGAATTTTCCCATGGCCATCCCTTCGTGGAAAATCATGCCCGCGCTGGTGGCCGGCAACACGGTGGTGATCAAGCCCGCAGAAGATACGCCGCTTTCCACCTACAATCTGGCGCAGGCGCTGGCGGAAGCGGGATTGCCGCGCGGCGTCCTGAATATCGTCGCAGGGAAGGGAACCGTCGTCGGCAGGACGATTCTCGAAAGCCCGGATACCAACCTGATCAGCTTCACTGGCTCCACGGAAGTGGGACGCATCGTGAGCGAAGCGTGCGCTCCTACTTTCAAGAAATGCCATCTCGAAATGGGCGGCAAGAACATCATCCTCGTGATGGACGATGCGAATCTGGATCTTGCGGTGGACGGTGCGATCTGGGGCGGCTTCGGCACCAGCGGACAGCGCTGCACGGCCGCCAGCCGCGTCGGCGTGCAGAAAAAGATTTACCCCCAGTTCGTCGAAAAATTCATCGAGCGCGCCAAGAATCTGAAAGTCGGCGATGGGCTCGATCCCAAGACCGACATGGGCCCCTGCATCAACGAGCAGCAGCTCAAAACGGTGGTGAGCTACGTCGAGATCGGCAAGAACGAAGGCGCCACGCTGGCGGCCGGCGGGCATCGCCTCGAAAGCGGCGCCTACGGCAAGGGATGGTTCCACGAGCCGACCGTGTTCATCGATTGCGACCCGAACATGCGCATCTGCCAGGAAGAGATTTTCGGCCCGGTGGTGAGCGTGATTCCGTTCGAGACGATTGACGACGGCCTGAAAATTGCCAACGGAGTGAAGTACGGCCTATCGGCCGCCATCTACACGCGCAACGTGAACAACGCATTCCGCGCCCAGCGCGATCTCGAGACTGGAATCGTGTACGTCAACGCCCCCACGATCGGCGCCGAGACGCATCTTCCCTTCGGCGGAATCAAGAACACGGGGAATGGCCACAGGGAATCGGGCCTGGCGGCGCTGGATTTTTATTCCGAGTGGAAGACGATATATGTGGACTATTCGGACCGGCTCCAGCGCGCGCAAATCGACAACGCTTGAGCCGCCATGCCGGAAAAAAAAGAGGGGGCGAGACTCATCCCCCTCTTTCCTTCGCCTCTCTCAGACCACTGCGGCTGCGGCAAATTGTTCGAAGGCCGGGATCGTGGCGTACTCGACTTCGAAATCTTTCATCACCGGAACTTCTTCGGTGAATCGGTCGAGAATCGCCACAATCTCCAGGTAGGCTTCACGATGGAATCTTTCCGCGTACATCTGCTCTTCCCACAGGAGGATGTTCACCGCTTCCTTCCTGTAAGGATCGAGCATCACCAGCACGTCCACGAATCCCTTTTGCCTCCGCAGCAGCGGAAGAATTTCATTCTCGAAGACCGGCCGGAGTTCGCGAGCCGCATTCAGCTTGAGATGGAATCTCATTTCCCGCGCGAACATCTCCGCCTCCTCTCCACTCCGGATCCCCCGCAAACCAAGGCGCTTGCCGCGCAGCCGGAGCACGACGCATGCACGGCTCATGTGTACTGCCGCGCCTGGCGCGCGGCGGTGACTCGAATCACCAATCGGTGTGACGCCGAAGACCACAATCCTGCTTCCCTCGAAACTTCCCCCTGCACCGTGATGGAACATTCGCGCGCTTCCTTCCTTGCGTCCCGCGAAGGTGCGGCGTACCCTCTCTGTGAGCATCGAGCAGCGCGCACGATAGAAACTTTGCATGCCGCGAATCGCCCGAGCGGTTCGCGCCCCCTCCGTCTAGGTGCCAACGTAAACCCGGATGCTGCCGGCGCGCCCGCGCCGCAAGGGAGGAGTTCATGCCGGAAATTCGACACAATGTGATTACGCGCGAGTGGGTGATCATCGCCACCGAACGCGCCAAGCGTCCCGAGGAATTCGCCAAATCCAATGTGCGGCGGGCGCCCTTGCAACCGCATGTTCCCACTTGCCCTTTCTGCGTGGGCAACGAGGACAAAACTCCGCCGGAAAGCTATCGCACCCCGGTCGACGGGCCCTGGCAGGTGCGCGCCGTCCCCAACAAGTTCGCGGCCCTCGATCCCACGGCGCTGCTCAGCCGGCACGTCTCCGGGTTGAAGCGCACGGTATCGGGAGTGGGAATTCATGAGGTGATTATCGAGACGCCGCACCACGACCGCGTGATGGCGCTGCTATCGGAGGCGGAAATGCTCCACGTGCTCGAAACTTTCCGCCACCGCTACAACGCGATCACCTCGGATCCGCGTGTGGCCCACGCCACGCTGTTCAAGAACCACGGAGAGCGCGCCGGAACTTCGCTCGAGCACCCGCACTCGCAGATCGTGGGCACGCCGATCATTCCTCCATCGGTGCGCGACCGCATGGAAAACGCTTTGCGGTACTACGACGAGACGGGCCAGTGCATTTATTGCAGCGTGCTCGAAGAAGAGCTGCGCGACCAGGTGCGCGTGGTGGCGCAGTCGCGCGACTTTGTCGCATTCATTCCCTATGCTTCGCTCACGCCGTTCCATCTTTGGATTTTCCCGCTCCACCACCAGGCCACCTTCTCCGACGTGAGCAATGAACAGCTTGCGGACCTCTCCTGGCTGCTGCGCTTGATCCTGCGCAAGGTGTACTTCTCGCTTTCTGATCCGGATTACAACATTTCCGTGCGCACCTCCCCCCGCGAAGCGCAAGGTCTCCGCTACTACCACTGGTATCTGAGCATCATCCCGCGCGTGACGCGCCGCGCCGGCTTCGAGCTGGGCTCCGGAATGTTCATCAATACCGCGATGCCGGAATCGAGCGCGGCGTTTTTGCGCAATGCGCCGGCCGAGCCGGTGGAAGAATTGGACGCGGAAACGCGGGGCGGGACGGTGCTTCACCAGTGAGGGCAGGGAGGCGCGCGTGCGTGGAGGATGCTGCCGCCGAGGCTACGAAAGGCCGGCCAGATTTTTTCGCGGCACGAAAGCGGTTTCGCCGATGAACTGGCCCTGAAGGATGCGCACGCGGCAGCCGAGTTCGGCGTTGGCGGCGTCGAGAATTTTTACTTGCGTGCCCCGGGCGACCATCAGCAGCTTTTGATCCGCCACGAGAAGTGAAATTCCCAGATCGTCGCGCGCGGCCTCGCATTTTTCTTTCTCGCTCAGAATCTGTTCGTCCGCCGGAATCAAAACGAAATTTGCCGAATCCACTGCGCTCACCGCAGCCACTTGGCCCACCCAATCGGGGCGCGCGTCTGGGGCGGCGCTCGTCTCGGCCGCAGCTCGCGGTGGTGCGGCGCGTTCCACTCCTTGCACAACTCCGATGAAGCGGTAGCCGCGTCGCGCCAGCGTCTCGACGTAGCGCGGACGATCGGCGGATTCGCCTAGCGCATCGCGCAGCTTGCGGATGGCGCTGTTCATCCCGTGCTCGAAGTCGACGAACGTGTCCGCATCCCAGAGCCGCTTGCGGATCTCCTCGCGGCTCACCATTTCGCCGGGATGTTCGAGAAGCATGGCGAGGATTTGCAGCGGGCGGCCCGCGAGGCGGATTTTGTGCCCGTGCTTGCGCAGCTCGGCGGTGCGCAAGTCGAGCTCGTAGTCGTCGAAGCGCAGCCGGCTCGGGATTGGAGCAGCGGAAGCCATTGGCGAACCAAGCTCGCGGAAGTGTAGCTTCGGTGCGCCGGCAGTTCAAGGGGTTCCGGTGGAAGTGTGGAGGATAAGTGATGTGGAATCAGCGAGTCGCCAACTTACCCACGACTTACCCAGAAACGAGCCTCGGTGCATTGATGGAAATCAGCTCCAGGATGAAAATGCCCGCCATGTTGTCGCACTCAACAGAGCGGAAGGCGCATTCGGGAAACCGAGCAAGCGGGACGCACTCATTGAGCTCGATTCATACGATGACGGCCCGAACGTCAATCCACATGTTGGGAATGCTCTCCTGGCTCGAACGGACCGCCAAGGAATTGGCCGAAGCAGATAGCAGATCGAAATGAAGAAGATGGTGCGCGGAAGTTTGTTCCTGGTTGCGAGTTTCGGGCTTGCGGCATTTTTCCCCGCGACCTGCAAAGCGCAGGCGGAAGTGGCTCCGGACAATTATGAATCCGCGAATGCGGTGCCCTTTGCCGCGAGTCAGCCGCTTCAGGCAGCCAGTGTCGGAAGGAAGTCGCCGGAATTGCGAGGGAAAGTCACGCTGGCGCACGCAGTGCAATGCCCGGAAGCAAAGCTCGAGCCGGGCGAGTACGCGGTATCGGTAGACGTGAACGGAACCGACCGCCCGATCACGCTGCGGCGCAACGGGCAATTGACCCGCATCAACGCGCGGACTGCCTTGCGTGTGGACACGCCAAGCCAGAGCGCGCTGGTGATTAAGAAGGACGGAAACGAGCGCAAACTCGAAGGCATCTACGTGGAGAACCTCAAGCTGATGCTCTATGTAAGTTCGGAGGGGAGTGAGGCGGCCGGCCGGACCGAGCGCGTCCCGATCTCGTAGTCCGGAGTGCGCGCGCCTCACCAACGCGCCCTGCGGCGGACCCAGGATCCGCCGCAGGGCAACCGTTTATGGACCTGCTTTATCGAATCGCGCGTGAATACCGAAGCGAATTCATTGCACAGTGACGTTTGCAGTGGCGGTTGTGCGGCCGAATGCATTGGTCGCCGATAGTGTGTAGGTGGTGGTTTGCGACGGAGTGACATTCACGCTTGTGCCGCGAACCGCGCCCACCTGCGGCGTGACGATGAAATATCCCGCACCGGTGACATCCCAGGAAAGCGTGACTTGGCTCCCGGCGCTGACCGTTTGCGGGCTTGCCGTGAAGGCATTGATTACCGGCGCTGCTCCCTGCGGAATGTTCGAAGCGGTGTAAATCGGATTCATCTGCACGACGTCGAAATCGGACGCCGTGACGTTGCCGAGCAGGTGCAGGTCGCTATTGTCCCAGCGATCGTCCGGATCGCCGGTGATGTACATCGACGAGCCGTTGTCCGCCATGATCATGCCGTACTTCTTTAGCGCGTTCAGGATCACCTGATTGGTGGTGGAAAAAGTGGAGACGTCGAAGCTCGATTTCAGCCGCAGCCGCATGCCCATCGGAGCGGCGTTGGCATTGGAAGAGTTTGCGGCCCAGTGAGAAGCCGGCGGCACAAACGCGGCGACGCTGAATTGCAGCGTGAAGCGCAGAGCGTGATTGATCTGGCCGCTCGCTACTTCGTCATACCGCGCAAGCCCGGGGAAAATCGGAAGGCCGGCAGCGTCGGCGGAAGTCCACGTATAGGGGCGCTGCTCATTTGCCAGGAGATCCCACACGGCTGCGGAGCCTGCATTCCAGGAACCGTCTGCATTGACGCTCGCGTTGTAGAGCTCGTAGAGCCAGCAGTTGCTGTTGTCGAGAACGAGAACGTGGCGGTCGCCATTGCCCGGCGCGGGATAGCCCTCGATCGGCGCGTTGGCCGGGACAGGCATCGGGCCGGGATCGCTCTCGTCGCCGAACGCAGTGAAAATGATATTCACGAAGCCCTGCTGCGCCCCAACGACAATGTAGGGAATCCCCATGCTCTGGCCGTTGTAAAGTCCCGAGCCGAAATCAGGATGCACGGGCACGCTCGCCCCGATGAAATTAATCAATGCATCCGAATTCGGGACCACCGGAGCGGAAGAAATATCCTGATTCCAGAGATTGTCGGCTGGGAAGGGAACGAAGCCATTGAGGCTCCCGCCCTGGCCAAGGGTCATGCCGCTGCATGCGCTTGGCTGCGGACCGCCGGAGCCCACTTGGACATTCACCGTGCCGGAAGTGCTGCTGCCCGGATTCGGATTCTGCACGGCTACGCCGATCATTCCCGCTGTGGCAGCCGAACCGCTGGCTGTCAACTGGCTGGACGACACAAACGTGGTCGTGATCGCAGTCCCGCCAAAGAGAACCTGCGCGCCACTGACGAAATTGCTGCCGGTCAGGGTGAGAGAAAACGCGCCGATTCCGATGCTGGTGGGATTCACGCTGGTGAGAGCCGGCGTCGGATTCCAGAGCGTGACGGCGCTTGTGCCCGCGGCGCTCGAGTCGGCTTCGCTTACCGCGGTGATGGTGACGCTGTTTGGATTCGGCAGGGTGTTCGGAGCGGTGTAAACGCCGGAGGTGCCGATCGTGCCGGCCGCAGCCGTGCCTCCCGGCGTGCCATTCACAAGCCAGGCTACGGAAGTATTGGATGTGCCGGTGACTGTGGCATTGAATTGCTGCTGGGCGCCGGCGCGAACGTTGGCCGGATTCGGCGCCACCGAAACAAGCACGCCCGACGGCGAAGGCCCCGGGCCCGCGGGTACTCCGGCTGTCCCGCCGCAGCCAAGCTGCATCAGAATCAATGAAAGCCCGAATCCCAGTGGTGCGATTCGCACAGGCACACTCCGCTGGCAGCTCGAGAAAGCGATGAATCTCTCGCTTCAATTGTCAGGGAGCGCACCTCACGCGAACAACTGGACAGAAGTACAAGATTCGGTCAGGGGCAAACAGGGCGAAAAGTTGGCCCCTTATCGAGGAATGCAAATCATCATCGGTCATTCAGTGGAAGACCGGGCGGCGGGAGCGGCCGAGTATCTCCCCCTCCCGATTGTAAGGTGAAGGTGCAAGGCTGATCGGACCGAGGGCAGGCGAGCGTGCCCGCGCGGGGCATCTTTTGAATGGTGGAATCGGGAAACGTCTGAGGGATGATGGCACTGCGTACGGATTCGGTAAGCTCTTCAAGCGGATTATCAGAGGTGAAGGACTGGATTTCCACAACTTTTGAGCCGGGGCCCACGATCAAGATGTACTGGGCGATCCCCTCCAAACGCGAAGGGTTCGGAATCGGAATCGACCGGCGCGACCGCAACTGGGTCCGAGCTTGCTTGACTCGATTCGCAACAAGTGAATCATTTCCAAGTAGTCGCACAAGCCGTTCGCGCGCATCTTTCTCATCGTCATTGATTTCGCGCGTTGTTGGAATCAGGGCCACTGCCTCGGCATAGGTTTCGGCCGCATCGTCCTTGCGGCCCTGCACTTCATAAATCCGCGCCAGGTGGTCGAGGACGGTCGAGTCTTCGAGCAACTGTGAGGCCGCACGCGCATTCTTCTCCGCAGAGGGGAAATCGCCGGAGTGGAAATCGATCCATCCGAGCGTGTCCCAAAAGGCTCCGATCTCGTTGAGAAGCACGAGGGTGCGAGCCTGCATCGTGTGGATCGTAATTTGGTTGAGCTCGATTTCTACAGACCGGATCGATTCGGTGGACCAAACCCTTGCCGAGTCGAGATGGCTCTTTTTTTCTGCAAGCAGATAGGCGGCGTCATTCCTGAAATTGGCGCCCCCCTGGAGCGATATGGCCTCGTCAAAAGCCTGGACGGCTTTGTCTCCTTGCTGGTTCTCGAGATAGGCCCTGCCGAGGTTGAAATAAGCAAAAGCACTTTTCGAGAAGTAAGAGGTCGCCTTTTCGAGTTCGGCTACGGCTTTGTCGGGGTGGTGCAACTCTATATAGAACACCCCAAGGCGCATGTGTGCGTCCGGGTCTTCCGGAGCGGCGGCGACGCGCTGTTCCAAAAATTCGGCCCCCTCGGAATATTTGCGTTGCAATGCTAGCGACCAAGCGACCCCGGTATACGCGAATGCATTTTCGGGGGCCAAGGCCAAAAGATTGCGGAAGGCGGCTTCCGCGTCCGAGTATTTCCCCAACGCCATCCGAGCGCGCCCGAGACTATTCCACGCGGAAGCATATTCGGGGTCCAGCCTTACTGCGGATTCCAAGCTGCGCTCCGCATTTCCCCAGTTCTGGCGCTTGATTTCCGCCTGGGCGTCGTTGTAGAGCGTTTCGGCTTCGGGAAGGGGTGTATGTGGCGGCCTCGATGGGATGGGTTTTTCGAGAACCGGCGGGGCGGGAGGTGCGGCTGCGCCGGCAGACTTTGATACATGACTCGTGAATGATTCCACCACTTCTTGGCAAAATGAAGCATACTCGGCTGCCCGGTCTTGGGGCACCTCGGGAACCCGCAAAGCGAGGCGCCAACTGGCCCGAAGAGTGCGACCCTCCCATTCCGCGTCAGATTGATACTCGGCGAAATCTTTCGAAATCTGAAAGTGCTCAGGAGGGCCGCTGCCAGGCTGCGCCTTTCCAGGCAGCGAAAAGGCTACGCTGAGAGCGTAGTCGGTTGGACCTCCGAGCTTCACGGCTTTCTGCCCGGCCTTTCGCGAACCATTCGATTTCGCTTCTACACCCGGCAAGAACGCGAGCAGCGTCTCTTGGTCAACGATTCCAGAGCTGAAGGCACGCGCAGCCTCGCGCGCGGAGCCCCGGGTTTCATCGGTGCCAAGGATAGGAACAGCAATCTTCGTTGTGATGGAGAGTTGGAGGTGAAATGGTGTGCTTGTGTCGGTGGGGTCGCCCGCCTTGAAGTCATGCAGTCTGAAATCGTCGCCCGAGCTCTTGGTTTTGGCCTGCTCTCTGGCGGCACTTTGCATAATCGCCATGAATTGAGCAGGAGGCAGCGTCAGGATTCCCAGACGCAGGAGAACCTCGAGGTCCCCGCGGGTGTCAAAAGCAAGCGCCATATCCAGGTGTCCGTCTTCCGTGAACTCGCCCTGAACGTCGAATTTGTAAATTGTGGGACCTGGCAGCGCCTCTGGAGTTTTCGTGAGGCCGGACAACGAGTCCGAGCGCGCGACGAGAGCGCTCTTGCCGCGCAACTGTGGCAGCAGATAGCCGAAGGGAGCCACGCCAATCGTGGAATCCATCCAGTACTCGTGAGAGTCTGACTTAACCCGGGTGATTACATGATCGAACTGGATGGGGGATGGAACGTCCGGGTCAATCTCCGCCCGCGAATTGACGAGGGCAGGATCGGCATGCAGTCCTTCTGCTTCTAGAAACGCTTCCAGAAGGGTGGCCTTATCTTTGCAATCGCCATAACGATTCTGCATGACTTCGAGAGCGGAATGGGGCTGGTATCGGCCCACTCCGAAAGAAAGGCTCACGTAGCGGATGCTTCGCGAGACCCAGGCGTAAAGCGCCTGGATTTTTTCAGCTTCGTCCTTCCGGCCGCGGACGATTTCATCGGCCTCCGCGCGGATTTCAGGGGTCGGAATTCGGCGGTCCCGCTCGAGTTGCAGATACCACTGGCCGATTTCGTCCCAGGATTGAAACGTCGAGAAAGTTATCTGGCGGGGAGGGGGTGGTCGCATTCCCTCCAAGAGAGCTTTCACATCGAACTTGAAATCCTTGAGCGGCGGGCGCACCACGGGCAATTCCAGATTTGAGGCAGACCAGTGGTAGAGCCGGCGGCTTCCTTCCTCTCGGATTCTCGGTTCTATTCCAGGTGGACTTTTCAGTTTCAGCTTGCGGTCGCTCGGGACATTCAGGTCGACTTGTTCGTCGAGGCAGATGGCGTCACTGATGAAGTTCCAGGCCTGCCAAAATTGGCCCGCCATGAGGGGCTGAAAAACGGTGGTGATCACGTCATACTCGATGGCGTCGCCGACGGCCACGCCTGGCACGGTGACGTGCTTTTCCCGCGCGTCGGAATACATCGGTGCCTCGCGAGCGATCGGCGCACTCAAGTCCTGGACGGCGTCCGGCCCGGCTGTGACGACCTTGCCGTCCGGCTTCACAACACGGACGCTTCGAATTTCGATTTTTTCATTGGCGGCCCCGTAATTGAAAACAAGGTTGCCCGCCTTGGTGAGGCCGGAGGGGCTCTGAACGCGAAGCCGAGCGCGAATTTCGCGAGATCCGGTGCCGTCGCTCTCATACTGCATTTCACCCCGGACCATCTCGTATATGAATGGCTGCATTGAAAAGTCAGGGGTGGTCTGCGGGATTTCCTTGTTCGCGTCTGGTTTGTTCTGAGCACGGGCGGCTATTGGGGCGGCAAATCCCAGAGCGAGACTCAGCGAGACTCTTCCTGAAAGGCGCAGCCACCCGAGCAAAGAGAGGGGTCTCATCGAGAATAGTCAGATTGATAGTAACTGAAGAATTCCGCGTTCGCCATTGGATACAGCCCTGAGTCAAAAATTCACCTGTGGATAACCCACGGCTAGTCTCTGCAAGCGGGTTGACATGAGCTTGTGGGGAACCCAAAATAGCGCAGCGAGTATTGGCGGGCGAGTGGGTTCCTGCCTGGGGCGAAGGCCGATCACAATACAATCTGGGTGCGCCGGAGAGTGCTTGGGTGCGCGCCCGCGCGAGGAAAATCATGCGACGTCTTCCGTTCGGGTGTATTGCGCTGTTGATTCTTGCCTTTCCCTCGGGGCTTGCGTCCCAGTCAACTGATTCAAGCCGAGGCCAGCTCTTTTCGACACCGGCTGCGAATGGCTGCGGCGGGAGCAGCATCGGCGCGCTCGCTGGCGGCGATCAACAAGATCACGGTTTTGACCTTTCCAATCTCGATCGGTCGGTCTCACCCTGCGACAATTTCTTTCAGTTCGCCGACGGTGGCTGGGTGAAAGACCACCCCATTCCTTCCGAATATTCCCGCTGGGGGACGTTCATCATCCTCCGCAATCACAACGAAGACGTCCTGCACGAAATTCTCGAAGAAGCTTCCAAGGACAAAAATGCCACGCCGGGCTCCAACTGGCAAAAAGTAGGGGACTACTACGCGAGCTGCATGGACGAGGGCGAGATCGAATCGGCGGGGCTGAAACCGCTCGAGCCGGAGTTCAAGAAGATCGCCGAAATAAAAGACACTGCGACTCTCGAAGCGGAAGTTGCCCGGCTTCAGCGAGCCGGGGTTGATGCGGTGTTCGGGTTCGGTTCGGAACCCGATTTCAAAAACAGTTCGCAGGTGATTGCAGCCGCCGGTCAAGGCGGGCTGGGGCTGCCGGAGCGCGACTACTACACGCGCGACGGAGAGAACGACAAAAAACTGCGCGACGCCTACGTAGAACACGTAACCAACATGTTCAAGCTGCTCGGCGACGACGAATCGAAAGCTGCGGCGGAAGCCAGGACCGTTTTGTCGATCGAGACCACGCTCGCGAAAGCATCGATGGGACGCGTGGATTTGCGCGACCCGTACAAGGTCTATCACAAGATGGCGGTGGCGAGCCTTCATGAATTGACTCCGAAGCTTTCGTGGCAAGAATTCTTCCAGGAAATCGGCGCGCCGCCGATTTCGGAAATCGACATCAATCAGCCCGACTTCTTCAAGGAAGTGAATGCAGCTTTGACGGCAGTTCCGCTCGAGGATTGGAAGACGTATCTCCGCTGGCAATTGGTGCATTCGGTAGCAGAAGCGCTGCCGGCAAAATTCGTGGAAGAGAATTTTGATTTCTATCATCGGACCCTCGAAGGCCAGAAGGAGATGCTGGCGCGCTGGAGGCGCTGCGTTGAAGCGACGGATCATCAACTGGGAGAGGCGCTCGGACAGATTTACGTGCAGCGCGTATTTCCGCCGGAGGCAAAGGCCCGGGCCCTGGAGATGGTGAAGAACTTGATGGGCGCGCTGCGTGACGATCTCTCCACGCTGGAGTGGATGGGCCCCGCCACGCGCGAGCAGGCGCTCAAAAAGCTCGCTGCGATCCAGCTCAAGATCGGCTATCCCGACAAATGGCGCGACTATTCCGGCTTCCGCGTGGACCGCGGCCCTTACGTGGAGAACGTGCAGCGCGGAAACGATTTTCAAACTTCCTTCGATCTTTCGAAAATCGGCAAGCCCACCGATCGCAAGCTGTGGGGAATGACGCCGCCGACTGTCAACGCCTACTACAGCGCGTTGCATAATGAAATTGTTTTTCCCGCCGGGATCCTTCAGCCGCCCTTTTATGATCCGAACCGCGACGATGCCATGAATTACGGAGCTATCGGCGCCGTGATCGGCCACGAGCTGACGCACGGATTCGACGATCAAGGCGCGAAATTCGATGCGGATGGAAACCTGAAGAATTGGTGGACGGACGAAGACCTGAAAAATTTCCAGGCGCGCGGGGAATGTATCGTGAAGCAATTCGACGCGTTCAATGTCGAGCCGGGCCTGAACGAAAACGGCAAGCTCGTGGAAGGCGAAAGCATCGCCGATCTGGGCGGGCTCACCATTTCCTACCGGGCGCTCCAAAAGACGCTCGAGGGCAAGCCTGCCCCGGCGCCCGTCGACGGATTCACGGCGAGCCAGAGATTTTTTCTCGGCTGGGCGCAGGTCTGGGCGGGAAGCACGCGGCCCGAGCGGATGCGCGTGCAGGTCAATACGGACCCGCATCCGCTGGAACGGTTTCGCGTGAACGGCCCGCTCTCGAATATCGAGGCGTTCGCGAAGGCGTTCAGTTGCGGGGCAAATTCTCCGATGATCCGGCCGGAAGCGCAGCGCTGCCGCATCTGGTAGCCGGCCGGTCAGGATTCCGCGGGCGTGCCAAACACCGCGGATGACACCACTGTGGCGGGAGCGGGCGATTCGGCCGTTTGCGCGTCCCAATACAGCCGATACCAGCGCGCCTCGCTGGCCCGCTGCCACAGCCGCGTGCCCAGCCAGATGAGGATGGATAGCTGCCCCAGCAGAATCGCCGTGTTGATCGATTCGGGGCGGATGTGGCTCATCCAGATGCGCACTCCGGCGCCGAAGCCGATCCAACCCAGCAAACTGATGCGGAAATAAAGCCAGAAAAGCGAACCGAAATTCTGCCGGAGCAAGCCGGCCGCGCGCCTCAACGCTTTGCGCATTCGCGGCTCATCCTCGGCGACGGCGATCACTTGCGCCATATCGAACCACAGCCGCACGCACATCAGCAGCACGACAATTCCAGCGAGCGCCACACCCATAAAAATGACGGCAGTAAAGGGAGAAACGGCGCGGTCATCGATGCGGCCAAACAGGCGGAGACCAAGTCCGGCCAGAATCAACAACGGAACCAGCAGAACTGCAAAAGAGATCATCAAGCGCACGAACCGCCAGAAATAATGGCCGCACGCCTCGAAGAAAGGTCCGATCGAAAGCGGAGCGTCGTTGTAGTAGGTCACGAGCAGCCCGCCGGTGATGAACAGCAAAAAGACCGTGAAGACAAACGATGGGCCCAGCAAACCCGTGGCAGGGCTACCGAACGCCGATCCCGGCAAGGCTCTCAGCGAAGTGACGACGCCGAGGTCAAACCCGTAAACCAGCCGGTCTGCGATCAGGCTGTGGTTCAAGACGGCTCCGATGCGCCGGGCAAATCCTCGCGTGCCGATCCATGCAAGAACCAGATTGACGAGGTACACCCAGAAAAACAGGCTCGGATGCCGCAGCAGGAGCCGCCAGCCTTCCAGAAACGTCGCGGGTTTTGTTGATGCCATCCGTTGATTCCTCGAGCGCAAGCACGGAGCTGGAGCCGCCCCGCCTAAGTGAGCCACGCCAGACACTGCGCCAGCCACTGGGTCAAAAATATCCAAATATTCGAGAGTTTGCGAACGGCCCGTTTGTCGGCTTCCACCCGGTAGCTGTTGTTGAAAAGATCCCGGTCGAGCAGGATTTGATGCTCGGGATCGATTTCGGCCGAAACGATTTCCGCCGGCCGATCGTGGGTGTAGCGGACCCAACGATCGCGGCCGTCCCAGTGCTCTCGAGCCGTCTGGCCATCGTCGAATTTCACGGCTAAATCCACGGGAAAAATAAAGTCGCCTTTGCGATGGACGGTGACGTAGTTGCGAAACAGCCGGCTGCCCGGCTTCGCGGCGCGTTCGTCCTCTTCGTACCAATTCACCGGGTCGGACTGCACGTCGAGGATTTCGTAGTCGAGAATGTTTGTGCCATACACCGCCTGGTCGAAGTACCAGCGAAGGTTTTTCCCAGAAACCTCTTCGACCGTTTTCAAAAAATCCTCGCCGGTCGGATGCGTGAACCGGTAGCGCAGAAAATAAGCGTGCAGCGCCTGCATCAGGGTCTTTTCGCCGATAATTTTTTCAAGCGTGAGGAGCACACTCGCGGTCTTGCCGTACGAGATACCGCCGTATGCGGAGTCACTCTGAAATTTCCAGCCAAAGCGCGTGAGGGGATCCATATCGGCGACGCGCAGGTAATCCCGGCGCTGTTCCGCGTCTTCGCCCAGTTGCGTCCAGCGAAATTGGAAGACCGAGGTCTCTTTTCCGTAGAGGTGGTCCATTACTTTCGCTTCGAGGTAGCTGTTGATGCCTTCATCGAGCCAGGCCTCTTCGAATTCATTCGTGGCCACCATCCCATACCAATACTGATGTCCGAACTCGTGGACCAGCACAAGTTCCGGCACATAGGCTCGCTTCGGCATCCACCAGGCGGTGTCGGCGGTGACGAGAGTCGGGTACTCCATCCCGCCCGCCTCGAGCCCTCCATGCGGCGGATCCACCACCGTGATCCGGTCATAGGGATACGGCCCGATCCATTCGTCGTAAGCCTGGAGCGTGCCTTTCAGCGCTTCCAGATAGCGCGCGGTGGTGCGGTCGTGGCCCGGCGACATCAAGACATGAATCTTCACCGTGCCGCCGCTTCCAGTCCAGGTGTCCTCCACAACCTGAAAATGGGGGCTGGCGGTCCATGAAAAATCGTGGACGTCTTCAGAGTGGTACGTGAGCGTTTTGGTGCCGTCGGAACTGCTGACGGCGGAGATCAGGTCACCGCCCGCGCCGACGATTTCGCCCTGCGGCACAGTGAGCTTCACATCGAATGTCCCGAAGTCGGCGAAAAATTCCGTGGTTTCATGAAACTGATGGCAGTTCCACGCGCCCTTCCACCAGACGCCGACTTTTGGAAACCACTGTCCGACCATGAAGAAATCACGGACGTATCCGGTGCGCGCGACGACCCGAGGCATTTGATCTTCGAAGGAAATCTTGAATTGGACGTCGCCGCCCGGAGGAATCGGCTTCGGAAGCTCGACCTGCATCACCGTGCGGTCGTCCGCATTGCTATCGTCCGGATGAACGAATTGCATGCGATCCGTGAGGTCTCCCATCCCGGCCACTTCCAAACGCGTGATGCGGATCGAACCGCGATATGCGGGCTTCCACTCGAATCCCGGGTCGTCGCGGTGGCTTTCCGTCATAAACGTTGACTGCGGCTGGAAGGCATTCAGGTAAAGATGAAACGGAAAAGTTTGCTGCGGCTGGCCCGTGAGATTGTGATAGGTCAGGACTTCGCTTGCCTGTATGGATTTTTTGGCCGGGTCGAGCCGGGCTTCAATCTCGTAAGCGACCACCCGCGTTGAGAGAGGCTGTGCTTTGGCTGCGGGGCCGGCCTTGTCGGCGGTTTGCGCAGCAGCCTTCAGGCTTCCTGCCGCAAGGAATGCCGCGCAGGCAAGCAAGCAGGCGAGCCGCAAGAGCTTCATCAAGCCTCCCGAACGAATCGCACAGCATAGAGTACGCGCAAGGGGATGCGCAAGCGGCGATCGCGGTTGCGCGCGCGTTGCCTCCTCGCGCAAGACGTTTGGCGCCAAGTTGACGCGTTTCCCGCGCCCGATTAGACTTGTAATAGAGCGGCTGAATTGTCGAGCGCGGCAGCGGCGCGCTGAACGGTTTCGATTGCATTCATGACCTCGACAGTCTTGCAACAGCGGCGTCACCAGCAAATCTTGACGGACGTGGTGCGCGTTTACATCGAAACGGGCGAGCCCGTGTCTTCGCGGAGCATCGCGCGAAGGCACGTGGAGCCGCTGAGCCCTGCGACTGTCCGCAACGTGATGGCGGATCTGGAAGAAGGCGGCTACCTCTACCAGCCGCACACTTCCGCCGGGCGCGTGCCCACCGCGGCGGCCTATCGCTTCTTTGTCGAGCAAGTGGCCGCGCAGGCCACCGCCAGTCCCGAGGACCGGCAGTGGATTCGCCGGGAACTGGAAGCCGCGCAGACGCCGGAGGCGGTGATGGAGCGCGCGAGCCACGTGCTCTCCGCCGTTTCGCGCGGGCTGGGAATTTTCATTTCGCCGCCGCTGGCCCGCAGCGTGGTGGAACATGTGCGCTTCCTGCTGTTGCCGGACCAGCGCGTGCTGGTGGTGCTGGTGACGGCCGGAGGACTCACTCGCGACAAGCTGATCCGCCCCGAGAAGCCGTTCAGCGAGGAAGAACTCAATCGCGTGGCGGACTACTTGAATCGCCATTATCACGGATGGACGCTCGAAGCCATGCGCGCCGATTTGCGCGTTCAGTTGGAAAAAGATCGGGAGCGATACGGCAAGCTGGCGGGCGACGCGTTGCTGTTGTGCGACCCGAGCATTCTGGAGGACGCTGCCGACCGCAAAATCTACGTCGAAGGCGCGGCGCAGATTGCCGCGTCGCCCGATTTCACCGACCAATCGCAGTTGCGCGAATTGCTCGAAGCCATCGAGGAAAAAGACCGGCTGATTGCGCTTCTCAGCGGCTGCATTGAAGCGCCCGAGCCGGTGCATGTGGAGCTGGGGCTCGAGCAGATGTCGAATGCAGGAAAACACCTGGCGCTGGTTTCGGCGGCGTACACTTCCAAAGATATGGCGCAGGGCACGCTCGGGATTCTTGCACCGATGCGCATGCATTACGAGCGCGTGATCACGGCGGTCGCCTTCATGGCGCAGTTTTTCTCCGAAAACGAGGAAGGCCGTAAGCTCTCATGATGGCGAACAAGGAACACCAACCGGACGAATTGAAGCCGGGCCCGGCTCCAGTCATTGGCCCGCCCGGGGAAGGGAATCCAGCCGCGTCCGCGGAAGAGAATTCGCTGGCGGAGCAAGTAAAGAAGCTGGAGGCGGAGAAGCAGGACCTCACCAACACGCTGGTGCGCCGCCAGGCCGACTTCGAAAATTACCGCAAGCGCGTGGAGAAGGAGCGGCACCAGGAGCGGCACCGCGGCGTCGAACTTCTGATCGAGAATCTGCTCCCCGTGCTGGACGCATTCGAGCGGGCGCTCGCGGCTCACAACGAAGCCGAATACGCTGAGTATCGCAAAGGATTCGAGCTGATCTATCGCCAGCTTCGCGACGCGCTCACCAAGCAGGGTCTCGAGCGCATCGAATCGGTGGGCAAAGAATTCAACCCGCATTTCCATCACGCCATCGAGCGCGTCGAGACCACCGCGCACGCCGATGGCGTCGTGATCGGGGAATTGCAGCCCGGCTACGTGTTCCATGGCCGGGTGCTGCGGCCGGCGATGGTGCGCGTGGCTTCGGCAGCAGCGCCCGCAGCGAAGCGAGAAAACTGAAAGGGAAACCAGGGCCCATGGCAAGCAGCAAGCAAAGAGATTTCTACGAAGTGCTCGGCGTGGCGCGCGATGCCACGCCGGAGCAGATCAAGTCCGCCTACCGCAAAGCCGCGATGCAGTGGCATCCGGACCGCAATCCGGACAACAAATCGGCGGCCGAGCACAACTTCCGCGAAGCCACCGAAGCTTACAGCATTCTTTCCGACGCACAGAAGCGCACCGCCTATGACCGCTTCGGCCACGCCGGAGTCACCGGCCGCGGGTTCGAAACCGGCGGATTCAACGAGACGATCTTCGCGGATTTTCAGGATATTTTCGGCGACCTCTTCGGCTTCGAAAATGTGTTCGGCGGCGCACGGCGCGGCGGCCGGGGCCACCGCGGGCAGCGCGGCGCCGACCAGCGCTACGACATGACGCTCAGCTTCGAAGACGCTGCCGCCGGGGTGAGCACCAAGATTCACCTTTCGCGCCACGAAGTTTGCACCGCGTGCAAGGGCACCGGCGCGAAGTCCGGCACCGGGATGGTCACCTGCCGGACTTGCGGCGGGCGCGGGCAAATGTCGTACTCGCAGGGATTTTTCTCCATCACGCGCACGTGTCCCGCGTGCCAGGGCACGGGCCAGGTGATCCGCGAGGCGTGCGCCGAATGTCGCGGACAGGGGCGCGTCGAGCGCGAACGAACTCTCGAAGTAGGCATCCCCGCCGGCGTCGATTCGGGCACACGCCTGCGCATGGCCGGGCAGGGCGAGCCCGGAACAAACGGCGGGCCTCCGGGCGATCTCTACATTTTTCTCGAAGTGAAGGAGCACTCCTTTTTCGAGCGGCGCGGCGCCGATCTGATTTGCACCATTCCCGTCAGCTTTCCGCAAGCGGCGCTCGGCACCATGATCAAAGTGCGGCTGCTGCGCGGTGAGGAAGATCTCGAAATCCCTGAAGGCACACAGTCCGGGCAGATTTTCCGCCTGAAGAGCAAGGGGCTGCCGAATCCGCACGGCGGGCGCGGCGATCTGTACGTAAATGTCCGCGTGCTGACTCCTTCCAAGGTCTCGCGCGAGCAGCGGCGCATCCTCGAGCAGCTCGGCCAGACCATGAAGGTGGAAAACAAGCCGGCGGAACGCTCTTCGAGTTTCTTCGACAAGGTGAAAGACATCTTCGGGTAACGCTCAGCCGCCGCGCGTGCCTGGGCCCCATCGAAAATCCCTCCATGCGACGCCGATTTTTTGTTGACCGCTTCGAGGCCGAATCCGCCACGCTGCGCGGCGATGCAGCCGATCATCTCGGCCGCGTTCTCCGCGCCGAATCGGGACAGCTCTACGAGTTGAGCGACGGCAATAGCGTGTGGCTCGGGCGCGTCGAGCAAATCGCGCTTTCCAAGCGCGGCGGGAGCCGCATCGAATTCTCGCTCGTCGAGCACGTTCCCGCGCGGGAAGCCTGGCTGCACTTGAACCTGCTCATCTCCATCGTGAAATTCAATCGCTTCGAATGGTGCCTCGAGAAAGCGACCGAGCTAGGCGTCACCGAGATCATTCCTCTCGCGGCTGCGCGCGCCGACAAGGCGCTCGTTGCCGCTGCGGCCAAGCGGCGCGAGCGCTGGGAAAAAATCGTGCTCGAGTCAGCCGAGCAGTCGCGGCGCTTGCGGCCTCCCGTGATGCGCGCGCCGGTGCGCCCCGCCCATGCATTCGCGGAATCCGATGCGGGCGTGCGAATTCTTCTTTCCGAGCGGCGCGATGCGAAGCCGGTTCGCGCAGCGCTCAAAGGCGCGAAAGGGACCTCGGCGGCTCTCGCCATCGGTCCTGAAGGCGGCTGGAGCGATGACGAATTCGCCGCGGCGCGCGCGGCGGGTTACATCGAGACCTCGCTCGGTGAAAATATTCTGCGCACGGAGACGGCCGTCATCGCCGGGCTCTCGCTCGCTCGATTTTCTCTCGGTGATTGACGCGGCTCGCGCAGGCGGGAACGCTTGGCTCCATTCGGGCGGGCATGCTATAAATATTGGTCGAACAGAATGCTTGATATCTCCCATCCTGTCCCATCCGCTCCCACGGAAAATGCACCGATGCCGCAATTGCGGCGCGAGCTTCGCAGTTGGACGCGAGACCTCGCCGTGGCGCTGGGGCTGGCGCTCGTCATCATCATCTTTCTCTACCAGCCGGTGAAAGTGGAAGGGACGAGCATGGCGCCGCTTCTGAGCGATCAAGAGCGCATCTTCATCAATAAATTCGTGTACCGCTTCGAGCCGATCGAGCGCGGCGACGTGGTGGTTTTCTGGTATCCGCTCGACCGGTCCAAATCTTTCATCAAGCGCGTCGTCGGGCTTCCAGGCGAGACGGTGGAACTGCGCGGCGGACGTCTTTATATCGGTGGCAAGGAACTGAAGGAACCCTATGTGCCGCCGGGGTACCTGGACGGCTCGACGTTCGGGCCCACGGTGATTCCTTCCGGCGATTTTTTCGTGATGGGCGATCATCGAGATAGTTCCAACGATTCCCGCGTTTTCGGCCCTGTTCCGCGGCAGTTCATTTACGGCAAGGCCGTGTTCGCATACTGGCCCGTGGATCATTTCGGCTCGCTCACGTCAACTTCCACTGTCAGCGCGGCATCGAAATGAAAACTTCTGGAGGACACACTGACCGAAGCCCCCGGAGTTCGCGCGACGCTCGCGCTCGAGGACGGGCGAGTTTTTAACGGACGCGCGGCGGGCGCACTCACCCGCCGCGGCGGTGAAGTCGTTTTTAATACTTCCCTCACAGGCTACCAGGAAGTTTTCACCGACCCGAGCTATGCCGGGCAGGTCGTGTGCCTCACCTACCCGCACATCGGCAACGTCGGCGCCAATCGTGACGACGAAGAATCCACCCGGCCGTACATTGAAGCGCTTGTGGTGCGCCAATTTTCGGTTCTGGCTTCGAACTGGCGTTCTAAGGAATCCGCGCAGAAGTATCTCGAGCGGCACGGCGTGCCGGTGATTTGGGATTTGGACACGCGAGCGCTCGTCCGGCATCTGCGCAACGTGGGGGCATTGCGTGGAGTGGTGGCGACCGATGGCACCCCAGCGGAAAAATTAATTGCGGAAGCCCGCGCGCTGCCCACCATGGCGGGCCAGGAGCTCGCCAGCCGCGTCACTTCGCCGAAACGATATGACTGGACGCGCGGCTCGATCGATCTCGCCGCGCCTATCGGCGATTCATCTCTGCTGAGTCACGGCAGTTTAGGGGGTCGGAGCTTCAGCTCCGACAGCGCAAGACCGTCAGGGCACTCCTCAGAGGTTTCAACCCCTGAGGGAAATCCCCGCTACAAGGTGATTGCCTACGATTTCGGGATCAAGCAGAACATCCTGCGCCTGCTTGTCGATCACGGCTGCGAAGTGACGGTGGTCCCAGCGCAAACATCCGCAGAGGACGTTCTCGCAGTGAAGCCGAACGGAGTTTTCCTCTCGAATGGCCCCGGCGATCCCGAACCGATCGGCTACGCCATCGAAAATATTCGAAGGCTTTTAGGGCGCGTGCCTATCTTCGGAATTTGCCTGGGACATCAGCTCTGCGGCCTGGCGCTCGGCGGGAAGACGTTCAAGTTGAAATTCGGGCATCACGGCTCAAACCATCCGGTGAAGAACCTGGTGACGCAAAAAGTGGAAATCACCGCGCAGAATCACGGCTTCTGCGTGGACCCGGATTCGCTGCCGTCATCGGATGTCGAAATCACGCACGTGAATTTGAACGATCACACGAACGAGGGCATGCGCCACCGCTCGCTTCCGCTCTTCAGCGTTCAATATCACCCCGAGGCGTCGCCCGGCCCGCACGACGCGCGCTATTTGTTTGATGATTTCATCGCGCTGATGAAGCAGGAACGGAAGGGCGGGGTTGAAATCCCGCCCTTCCGACTTTGCGACGGAACGGGATAATTCTGAAGATGCCGAAACGGACTGACATCAAGAAGATTCTGATCATCGGCTCGGGGCCGATCATCATCGGGCAGGCGTGCGAGTTCGACTACTCGGGCACGCAGGCGTGCAAAGCCCTGCGCGCCGAGGGCTACGACGTGGTGCTGGTGAATTCAAACCCCGCCACCATCATGACGGATCCTGAAATCGCGAATCGCACATACATCGAGCCGCTTTCGCGCGAATATCTCGAAGCCATCATCGCTGCCGAACGCCCCGACGCCGTGTTGCCCACCGTGGGCGGACAGACGGGACTGAATCTTTCCGTGGAGCTTGCGGAGAGCGGGATCCTTGAAAAATACAATGTGAAGCTCATCGGCGCTTCGCTGCGCGCGATTCGCATCGCCGAAGACAGGCTGCTCTTCAAGGATGCTTGCCGCAAAGTGGGCCTTGAAGTGCCGGCAAGCGAAGTCGTCACCAACGTGCAAGAGGCCGTGAAAGTGGCGGATGGACTCGGCTATCCGGTCGTGATTCGCCCATCGTTCACCCTCGGCGGCACGGCCGGCTCGATTGCCTACAACCGCGAAGAATTTGCCGATGCCATCGCCCGC
>Ga0187781_10000813_pt1 | contig 22924 bp, 24 predicted proteins | sample 0715_SJ02_MP02_2_FD_132447 | JGI IMG/M metagenome (GOLD analysis project Ga0187781, IMG submission 132447) | Tropical peat soil microbial communities from peatlands in Department of Meta, Colombia - 0715_SJ02_MP02_20_MG | ecosystem: Environmental > Terrestrial > Soil > Wetlands > Peat | place... | reverse complement strand
TGTCGGCTTCGGCAAGACCGAGGTGGCGATGCGCGCCGCGTTCGTGGCGGCCGCGGCCGGCAAACAGGTCGCGGTGCTCGCACCGACCACGCTGCTGGTACAGCAGCATCTCGCCAACTTCCGCGACCGCTTCGCGGACTGGCCTGTGCGCATCGAGGCGCTGTCGCGCTTCGGCACCTCGAAGGAGACCCAGGCGACGCTCGAGGCGCTCGAGCAGGGCAAGGTCGACATCGTGATCGCCACTCACCGCCTCCTGCACGCGCATGCTCGCTTCCAGGATCTGGGGCTGCTGATCATCGACGAGGAGCAGCGCTTCGGCGTGCGGGACAAGCAACGGCTGCAGGCGCTGCGCGCCAACGTGCACGTGCTCACGCTCACCGCGACGCCGATCCCGCGCACGCTCAACATGGCGCTCGGGGGCCTGCGCGACCTGTCACTGATCACCACCGCGCCGGCGGCGCGCCTCGCCATCAAGACCTTCCTGATCGAATGGCACGGCCCGACGCTGCGCGAGGCGGCGCTGCGCGAGCTGCGCCGCGGCGGCCAGATCTACTTCGTGCACAACGAGGTGCGCTCGATCGCCAGGATCGCCGCCGAGGTGCAGACACTGGTGCCGGAGGCGAGCGTGCGCATCGCCCACGGCCAGATGCGCGAGCGCGAGCTCGAGCAGCTGATGGTGGATTTCTACCACCGGCGCTTCAGCCTGCTGGTGTGCACCACCATCATCGAGAGCGGCATCGACGTGCCGAGCGCCAACACCATCATGATCAACCGCGCCGATCACATGGGACTCGCGCAGCTGCATCAGCTGCGCGGGCGCGTCGGCCGCTCCCACCACCGCGCCTACGCCTATCTCATCGCCCCACCCCGCCAGGCACTGCCGCGCGATGCCGCCAAGCGGCTCGAGGCGATCGAGTCGATGGAGGAGCTCGGCGCGGGCTTCGTGCTCGCGACCCACGATCTCGAGATCCGCGGCGCCGGCGAGCTGCTCGGCGAGCAGCAGAGCGGCAACATGACGGAGATCGGCCTGTCGCTCTATCTCGACATGCTGGATCACGCGGTGCGGGCGCTGAAGTCCGGCCGCCAGCCGGTGCTCGATCAGCCGCTCGCCGCGGCGACCGAGGTGGAGCTGCGCCTGCCGGCGTTCCTCCCCGAGGCCTACGTCGCCGACGTGCACGTGCGGCTCTCTCTCTACAAGCGTATCGCCGCGGCCGAAAGCGAGCCGGAGCTCGATGAGCTGACCGCAGAGCTGCACGACCGCTTCGGGCCGCTGCCGCCGGCGGCCGTGAGCCTGATGCGCATCGCGAAGCTGAAGCTCACCGCGCGCGCCCTGGGTGTACGGCGCCTCGACCTGGGTCCCCAGGGAGGCTCGGTGCTGTTCGAGGAGCACACCACCGTCGATCCCGCGAGTCTGGTGCGCCTCATTCAGAAGAGCGCGCGCGAGTACCGTCTGGACGGGCCCTCGAGGCTGCGCATCTCGCGGCCCATGTCAACCGACCAGGCGCGCTTCGAATATGCGGGCGAGCTGCTCGGCCGGCTGGCCACGGCGGCGCGCCCGCCGCAGCCCAGTTAGAATGCCGCGCATGGACCGCCGCACCGCACCCTGGCGCGCGCTCGCGCTTGCTCTGGCAGCCGCTCTCGCCACCTCGCTCCCGGCCGCCTCCGAGGAAAGCGCCGGCCCCGTCTATAACGTCGAGATCATCGTGTTCCGCGCCGCCGCCGCCGAGGGCGCGGCGGAGAACTGGAGCGAGGAAGCCGGGGCGCGCAGCATCGCCGGCGATGAGTCGGCCAGCGGCCCGCTGCAGGTCGGCCGCTTCGTGGGACTGCTGCCGCCGGGGGCGTACCAGCTCAACGAGCTCGAGAGCCGGCTGCGCGCGAGCGGCGCCTGGGTGCCGGTGGCGCACGCGGCCTGGTCGCAGACGGCGAGCTCCTGGGGCACCCGCGCCGGCTTTCCGGTCGCTCGCCTCGGCATCGATGTGCCGGGGCTCAGCGGCAACGTGTACCTCGAGCACGGGCAGTTCCTGCACCTCGGGCTGTCGCTGAACTGGGCGATGGAGAATCCGCCGGACGGCCTCGGCGCCGCGCCCGGCACCCAGTTCACGCTGAATGAGACGCGCCGCGTGCGCTTCTACGAGCGCAACTACTACGATCATCCGGCCTTCGGTGTCATCGCCCTGGTGACGCCAGCGCAGGGAGCGCGCGCGCCGGGACGATAGGCGGGTAAGAGGCGGAGCGTGAGAGATTCAATTCCACGTATGTTCGATAGGCGTCGAACTTTGGTCCCGGGAGGCCTCGTACAGGGGCTCCCGGAGGCAATGTTCGATGCGCGTAGAACTCTGGCTCCTTAAGCCCCTCTATCGAGGCTTCCAGAGGCGAAATTCTATAGCTATCGAACATGCGTCCTGGGGAACATCACGCGTGCTGCCTCCCCAGCGCGAAGCCCCACTCTTATTGAAAGTCGCTGGCCTCGGCCGTGGCGATGCCGTCCTTGCCATTGGTCTTGGCGCGTTTGATCGCGGCGCGGCACGCCTTGAAGAGGCCCTCGAGCGCCAGCCCGCGCGGCGGCACGAGGCTCGCGATCCCGGCGCTCATGGTCACGTAGCGGCCGGCGCCCGCGGTGGGATGATGCATGAGCAGATCGCGCACGCGCTGCGCGACGATCCGGGCGTATTCCGCGGCGCGCTCGGCCGCCTCGCCCTGCGTCAGCACGACGAACGTGCCGCCCTCCCAGCGTCCGACCAGATCCCCGCCGCGCCGGTAAGAGGCGCCGATGACGCGCGCGATCCGGCGAATGCAGGCATCGCCCGCAGCGCGATCGAACTTTTCGTTGTAGGCACCGAGATCGTCGATGTCGAACAGCGTCAGCCCGATCTCGTGCGAGTCGCGCTGCGCCAGCAGCCAGTCCCGCTGCAGCAGCTCCTCGAGGTAGGCGCGCGAGTAGAGTCCGGTGAGGCGGTCCTCGCGCAGCCAGGAAGGCAGTCCCGCCGGCGCGCGTTCCGGCGCCTTGAGACGCTCACTGGCGTCGCGGTGGAAGCCGATGAAGTGCGTCAGCTCACCGGAGGCGCCGCGCACCGGCTGGATGACCGTCTCGTTCCAGAACAGCGATCCATCGGGCCGGTAGTTTCGCAGCAGCACCCGGGCCGGCTCGCCCTTGCCGATGGCCTCATGCAGGCGGGCGCGGGCCTCCTGATCGCGATCGGAGCCCTGCAGCATGCGCAGGTTGTTGCCGACCAGCGCCGCGGCCGGGTAGCCGCACATCTGGGAGAAAGCCGCGTTCACGAATATCACCGGGCAGTCGGGTGCGGCGGCATCGCAGATCACGATGCCTTCGGGCGCGCCCTCGACGACGCTGCGCCACGCCTCACCCGTCCAGTTGTTCATGGGTTCCTGCCGGCGACCAGTGTCAGGGATGGTGCCGCCTCGATCTTCGCCAGGGCGGCACGCGCGGCGGCCCACTCGGCGGAGGCGGCGAGCTGCGCGCGCCCGGGGGCCGCGCGCCCGTGCAGCCGCACCAGCCGCAGGCTCGAGGCCGGTTGTACCCGGACATCCAGGTGGTCCAGAAGCTCGGTCACGCTGGTGCGATTGTTACACACCGGAAGCATGTCGCATCCCGCCGCCAGGGCCTGCCGGGCCCGCGCTACGACATCCCCGTACGCGGCGGCCGCCCCTCCCATGGAGAGATCGTCGGCAAACACTACGCCCTGGAACTGCAGCTGACCGCGCAATACGTCGCGAATCCAGCGGGCCGAGAGGCTCGCCGGGGCGGGATCCACGGCCGGGAAGAGCAGGTGGCCGACCATGACCGCGGGCAGTCCGTTGGCGATCAGCCGGCGGTAGGGGGCGAGCTCGCCCGAGAGATCCGCGAGTCCCCGGCGGTCCACGGGGAGCGTCTGGTGCGAGTCCGCCACGACCGCGCCGTGACCCGGAAAGTGCTTGGCGGTAGCCGCCATCCCGGCGTCGCGCATGCCGTGCACGTAAGCCACGGCGAGCTGCCCCACCGCCTCGGGCTGGGCATGGAAGGCGCGGTCGCCGATCACCTCGCTCACGCCGAGATCGAGGTCCACGCAGGGGGCGAAGGAAATGTCCACGCCGTGCGAGCGCAGCTCGGCCGCCATCAGCCAGCCGAGCTGGCGGGCCAGCGCGAGTCCGGCCCTGGCGTCTGCATCGAACTCGTGCCCGATCCGCCGCGCCGGCGGCAGGAGCGAGAAGCCGCTGCGGAAGCGCTGCACCCGCCCGCCCTCGTGGTCGACCGCGACGATCAGGGCGGGGGCGCGCGCCGCGTGAATCTCGCCGACCAGCGCGGCGAGCTGCCCGGGCTCGACGTAGTTGCGGGTGAAGAGCAGCACCCCGCCGACCAGCGGGTGGCGCAGCAGCTCGCGCTCCTCGGCCGTGAGCGCGCTGCCCTCGAGATCGATCATGAGGGGACCCAGGCTCATGGACGGACGAGCAGCGCGAGTGACTCGACGTGCGCGGTGTGCGCGAACATGTCGACCACGCCCGCCGCTTCGAGCCTGAAGCCGTGTTGGTGCACCAGCGCCATGAGGTCCCGCGCGAGGCTCCCCGGATGGCAGGAAATATACAGCACCCGCCGCGGGGTGAGCCGCGCCACGGCCTCCAGCACCGCGCGCGCCCCGGTGCGGGGCGGATCGAGCAGCACGTGGCTGTAGCTCCGGCGCAGCCACGGCGCATCCGCCGCCGGAGCCGCCGCGAGATCCGCCTGATGGAACTCGGCGTTGGTGATCGCATTGCGCGCGGCGTTGCCGCGCGCGCGCTCGATGAGCCGCGCCTCGCCCTCGATGCCCACCGCGCGCTCTGCCCTTTGCGCCAGGGCGAGCGTGAAGTTGCCGAGGCCGCAGTAGAGATCGAGCACCGACGCGTCGCTCTTGAGCTCGAGGAGCTCGGCCGCGCACGCCACCAGCGCCTCGTTCACCGGGCCGTTCACCTGGATGAAGTCGGTGGGGGAAAACTCGAGCTCGAGGCCGAAGGCGGGAAGCGCATAGCGCAGCGGCCCGGCGGTCCCGCCGTCGAGCGCCTGCACCGACTCGAGCCCCGCGGGCTGCAGGTAGAGGCGCACTCCGTGCTGGTCGGCAAACTGCTTGAGCAGCGCCAGGTCCGCCTCCGGGGGCGCGGCGAGGATGCGCAGCACCAGCGCGGTCGCGTTGTCGGCCACCGCGACCTCGATCTGCGGCACGTGCTCGCGGATCGCGAGCTGGGTCAGCAGGCGCGCGAGTGGCGCGACCAGGGCGCCCGCCGGTGCCGCCAACACCTCGCAGCCGGCCAGGTCCGCCACGTACGGCGCGGCGCGCTCGCGGAAGCCGACGACCACGCGAGCCTTGCGGTAGACGTATTTGGCGCCGAGACGTGCGCGGCGCCGGTAGGCCCAGACCGGCCCGCTGATCGGGGCCAGCCAGCGTCCCGGCTCGACCTGCGCAACCCGCTCGAGCGTTGACTTGAGCTCGGCCTCTTTGGCGGCCAGCTGCGCGGCGGGCGCGAAGTGCTGCAGGACGCAGCCGCCGCAGACCCCGAAATGCGCGCAGCGCGGCGCCACCCGCTCGGGCGAGGATGTGAGCACCTCGAGCAGCTCGCCGTCGTCGTGCTGGCGATGACGACGGGTGCGGCGCAGCCGTATGCGCTCGCCGGGGAGCGCGCCCGGCACGAACACGGTCTTGCCGCCGCGCACGACGCCCTCCCCCTCGTGGGTGAGCCCGCCGACGAGTGCGATCTCATCGTGGGGCCCGCCCGGCGCGGCCGCGCTCACACGCCCTCGGGCCAGGCGGCGAGAAACTGCGCGAGATGCGGCTCGGTCGAGGCGCTCAGGGTTGCGCGCACGCGACCGGTCTCCTCGCGATAGCCCTCGGGCGTCAGCCGCCCGCGCAGCTGCTCGAAGCGCAGGTAGATGAGATAGGTGTTGAGTACGTCGGTCTCGCAGTAGCGGCGGATACCGGCAAGATCACCCCGCTGGTACGCGTCCCAGACCTGGTCGCCGCCGAAACCGAGCTTGCCGGGGAGCTTGAGCAGGCACGCCATGTTGGCGAGCGATACGCGATTACGCGAGCTGAAGCCGGAAAGCACGTCCATGAGATCGGTGTGCCGCCAGTGATAGCGCTGCAGATAGTTGTTGTAACGGAACTCGCGGAACTCGGTCTCGCCCTCGCCCGTCTCCCAGAAGCGCGGCGCCGCGACGCCCCACAGCAGCGCCCGGCAGTTGAGCACCGGCAGGTCGAAGCCCGAGCCGTTCCACGACACGAGGTTCGGGGTGTACCTGGCGATGCCGTCGAAGAAGCGCTGCACCAGCTGCCCCTCGTTCTCCCCCGGCTCGCCGACACTCCAGAGCTTGAAGCGCTCACCCTCGCGCAGCGCGCAGGAGATCGCCACCACCCGATGCTGCTCGAGCGGCAGGAAGTCCCCGCCGCGGTCCTGGCGGCGCAGGGCATACATCGCCTTGGCCACCTGCTCGTCGGGGAGCTCCCCGAGATCGTAAAGCCGGCGGCCGAAGTCGACGTCCGGCACGGTCTCGATGTCGAACACCAGCGTGTTCATGCCGCCCTCAGGAGCACCGCCACCGCCACCACCAGGCCCGCCTCGTCGGTGAGCGTCACGTGGCTCTCGCCCACGCCGAGCGCACGGCGCACCTGCTCGCCGCGCGCCGAGAACACCACTTCGGGCTTGCCCCAGGCGTTCTGCACCACACCCACGTCGCGGATCCACATGCCGTGGGCGAAGCCGGTGCCCATGGCCTTGACGATCGCCTCCTTGGCCGCGAAGCGCATGGCGAGGAAGCGCTCGCGGCGCGCCGTGGCGGCGAGCTGCGCGCGCTCCTCGGGCATCAGCAGGTGCTCGATGAAGCGCTCGCCGAAGCGCTCGAGCGTGCGCGCGATGCGCGCCGCCTCGAGCACGTCGACGCCGATACCGAAGATCATGCGCGCGCCGCCTGCATCAGCGCCTTCATGTCGCGCACCGCGGCCGCCAGTCCGCTGAACAGCGCCCGCGCCACGATCGCATGTCCGATGTTGAGCTCGACGATCTCAGCGATGGCGGCCACCGGCTGTACGTTGTGATAGTCGAGGCCGTGGCCGGCGTGCACCTCGAGCCCGAGCCGCGCGGCGAGCCGTGCGCCGCTCGCGAGCCGCCCGAGCTCGGTGGCGCGCGCGCCGCCCGTGGCCTCGGCGTACGCCCCGGTGTGCAACTCGACCGCCGGCGCGCCGCTCGCCGCGGCGGCCTCGATCTGCTCGAGGTCCGGATCGATGAACAGCGCGACGCGCACGCCGGCGGCCGCCAGCGCTGCCGCGGCGGCGCGGATGCGCGCCGCCTGGCCGGCGACGTCGAGCCCACCCTCGGTGGTGAGCTCGCTGCGCTTCTCCGGCACCAGGCAGCAGTCGGCCGGCCGCACCTCGGCGGCAATGCCCAGCATCTCGTCGGTGACCGCCATCTCGAGATTCATGCGCGTCTGCAGCAGTCCCCGCAGCACGCGCACGTCACGGTCCTGGATGTGGCGCCGGTCCTCGCGCAGATGCAGCGTGATGCCGTCGGCGCCGGCCTGCTCGGCGAGCAGCGCCGCCTGCACCGGATCGGGCGCACGCGCGCGGCGCGCCTGGCGCAGCGTCGCCACGTGATCGATGTTGACCCCGAGGGCCAGAAATCCACTCATGACTGCGCCGCCTTTCTCACCATGGATCTCGCCACCGCGCGCGTCGCGAGCGGGCGCCCCTCGAGGCAGGCGGCCAGCGCCGCATGCAGCAGCCGCCGTGCGTCCTCGAGCGCGCGGGCGCCGCTCAGGCGCTCCTCGCGCAGGTCGATCAGTGAGGCGCCGGCGAGCGCGCCGGCGTCGTCGGCGTGCGCGAGCACCAGGCCCTGGGAGGGGCGGAACCGATAATAACGCTCCGCCGCGAGCGGCACCCCGCCGAGCGCCTCGGTCTCGAGCTCGAGGCCGAAGCCGGTGAGCTCGAGCAGCCGCTTCTCGAACACCCGCAGCGCCGGCTCGAGCGGCTCCCCGGCCCGCAGCCGCCCGAGGGCCGCGTGATAGTGATCGAACAGCGCCGGCAGCGGATCGTGCCGGGTGGTGAGCTTCAGGAGCAGCTCGTTGAGATAGAACGCCGCCATGACGCTCGTGGCCGGCAGCGGGCCCGCGGGGTCGGCGCGCTCAGCATGCGTCAGCTGCGGCGCCTCGCCCCGCCCGCTCCACGAGAGCAGCAGCGGCCAGAACGGCTGCAGCACCGGGGCGAGCCGCGCCGCCGGTCCGCGCACGGCGCGTGCGAACAGCGTCAGGCGCCCGTGCTCGCGGGTCAGCACCTCGAGGATGCGGCTGGTGTCGCGCCACGGGCGGTGATGCAGGATGTAACCGGGCGTCAGCTCGACGCGCCGCGCGCTGGCGCTCACTCGACCCCCAGCTGCTTCAGGGCGCGGGCGTTGTCGGCCCAGTTCTCGCGCACCTTGACCCAGAGGTTGAGATGCACGCGCCGGCCGAGCAGCTCATTCAGCGCGAGGCGCGCAGCGCGGCCGACGCGCTTCAGGCGCTCGCCGCGCGCGCCGATCACGATCGGTTTCTGACCCTCGCGGTCGACCCAGATCGCCGCATCCACCGTGAGCTGCCCGTCCGCCTCCTCGGTGAGCTGCTCGACCTCCACCGCGATGCCGTAGGGCACTTCCTGGTTGAGCTCGAGGGTGAGCTTCTCGCGCACCGCCTCCGCGATGCGGAACGACTGGCTGCGGTCGGTCACGGTCTCGGCGGGAAACAGCGCCGGGGAGGGCGGCAGATGCGCCGCGATCGTCGCGCGCAGGTCCGCGACATTGTCCGCCTTGAGTGCCGAGACCGGCACGATGGCGAGAAAGGCATGGCGGCCGCTCGCCGCCGCCAGGTACGGCAGGAGGCGCTCGCGCGGGCGCACGCGGTCGATCTTGTTGACGGCGAGGATCGCCGGCCGGTGCGCGCGCGCTACCCGCGCCAGCGCCAGCTCATCGCCCTCGGTCCACAGCAAGGCCTCCACCACCAGCACCACGAGGTCGGCGTCCTCGAGGGCCGCGGTGGCCGTGCGGTTCATCGCCTTGTTGAGCGCGCGCCGGCCCTCGTGGTGCAGCCCCGGCGTATCGACGAAGGCGATCTGCGCCGCCGGCAGGTTCACGATGCCGAGAATGCGATGGCGCGTGGTCTGCGGCCGGGGCGTGACGATGCTCAACTTCTGGCCCACCAGCGCGTTGAGCAGCGTCGACTTGCCGACGTTCGGCCGCCCGACCAGCGCGGCGAAGCCGCTGTGAAACTGCGCGGGCTCAGGAGCGCTCACGGCTGCGCGTCCCCGGGCAGGTCCGCTCCGATCTCGCGCAGCATGCGCGCGGCGGCTTCCTGCTCGGCGCGGCGGCGGCTCGAGCCGCCGCCGTGTACCCGGCGCCCGAGGGCTGCGACCTCGCAGCTGACCCGAAAGACCTGGGCGTGCGGCTCGCCTTCGACACGCTCTACCTCATAGTGCGGCAGCGTGAGGCTGCGCGACTGCAGATACTCCTGCAGGCGGGTCTTGGCGTCCTTGAGGGTCGCGGGCTCCGGGAGCGCGGCGATTCGCGGCCCGAGGAGCCGCGTGATCGCCTCGGCGGCGACGGCGAGGCCCCCGTCGAGGAACAGTGCGCCGCACACCGCCTCGAACGCATCGGCCAGGATCGACTGGCGGCGGAAGCCTCCGCTCTTCAGCTCCCCCGAGCCGAGCTGCAGGACCTCGCCGAGCCTGAGGTGGGCTGCCACGTCCGCCAGCGGCTCGCGGCTCACGACGCGGGCGCGCAGGCGGCTCAGGTCCCCCTCGGTGGCGCGCGGAAAACTGCGATAGAGAAGATCGGCGATCACCAGGTTGAGCACTGCGTCCCCGAGGAACTCCAGCCGCTCATTGTTGGGACCGGCGGCGCTCCGGTGGGTGAGCGCGGCGGCGAACAGCGCGGCGTCGCGCGCCTCGTAGCCGAGTGCCTCGCGCAGCCAGCGACCCTGCCCGCCTGCGGCCGCGCTCATGCAGCCAGCGCGGACTCCCGCATGGGTAAGCACAGGGATGTGCTCGCCGCCGCAGGCGGCGGGCGGCGCGCCGAAACCGCGCTTTTGGCGCGCCGCCGCGAGCATCGTGACAGGGCGAGGCGCACCGCGCCGAGCGGGCGCACAGGGATGTGCGCCCCGGGCTTGCGCGCAGCAGGAAGGCGAAGCGCAATGTCCGATGCGGGCTTCAAACTAGGGCCCGGCCGCGCCGCCCGTGTGCACGGTCTTGTCGAAGACCACGTGCAGGGAGATGTTGGCAAACAGCGGCGCCTCGTCGTCGTACGCGGCTTCGACGTCCCAGCCGCCCCCATTGCGGGTGACCTTGATGTCCTTGGAGGTCGGGTAATCGACCATGTCGATCTCGAAGTGCTTGTCGATGGTGGAGCGGATGGCCCGGGGATCGTTGTTGCCGGAGGCATCGCTCGCCACCAGGTTGAGCGCCCGCACCACCTTCATATAGTTGAGGTATACGGGCATCAGCCGCACGCCGGCATAGCCCACGATCGCCAGCGGTGTCAGCAGGACGATCCAGCCGATCAACGTGACTCCCCTCTGTCTAAAGCGCATCGAAGCAACTCCCCTCAGTGGATCGCCGTGCCGATGCGGCCCCACATGGGGCCCCCCGAGCGGTGCGGATCCCAATTGAACCAGATCCGGGTCGCTTTGCCGACCAGGTTCTCCTCGGGCACGAAGCCCCAGGAGCGCCCGTCGTCGCTGTTATCACGATTATCGCCCATCATCAGATACTGTCCCGGGGGCACCTCGCCAGACCACGCCGAGGTCCGCAGGAACCCCGGAGCATCCTCATCGCCACAGACGTAACCCCGCAAACCGCTGCGGTTGCACCCGGGCAGCACCGGCGCCCGATCGATCGCCACCGGGCAGAATATCGCCTGGTGCTCGTGGCCGCCAAGCTGCTCGCTGGCCGCCGACATATTCACGTAGCAGCCGTCGTTGAACTTGCCGTCGAGGGTGAAGGGGACCGGCTGGCCGTTGATGACGATGCGGTTGTCGCGTACCTCGACGTGGTCGCCCGGCAGCCCTACCAGGCGCTTGATGAAATTGGTGTTCGGGTCGAGCGGGTAGCGGAACACCACCACGTCGCCGCGCTGCGGCTCGCCGGTCGCCACGACCTTGCGGTTGAGTACCGGCAGGCGCAGCCCGTAGGCGTACTTGTTGACCACGATGAAGTCGCCGTCGAGCAGCGTCGGCATCATCGAATCCGAGGGGATGCGGAACGGCTCGAACACGAAGGAGCGCAGCGCCAGCACCACCAGCGCCACCGGGAAGAAGCTGCGCGCGTAGTCGACCGTGCCGGGCTCGGCGATGGCGGCCGGGTCGCGGCCGGCGGCGCGTGCGGCGGCGCTGCGCTGCGGACGCAGCAGCCACACGTCCAGACCCCAGACGATTCCGGTCACCACCGTGATGAGCAGCAGCACCGCGCTGAAGTCCAGCCGCTCGGCGAGCAGCAGGCGCAGCACTCCGCCGCCGACCAGCACCGGCAGCGCCCAGTAGAGCAGCTGCATGACCGGCGAGTCGGCGGCGCCCGGCGCGCGCCGCGGCCGCAGCAGCCAGTCATCGACGATGCAGATGAGGCCCACCGGCACGGCCAGCCAGGACAGGGTCACGATCAGCGGCATGAGATTGGCCATGGTCAGTGTTTGCGGCCGACCTGCAGCACCGCGAGGAACGCCTCCTGCGGGATCTCGACGTGTCCGAGCTGTTTCATGCGTTTCTTGCCTTCCTTCTGTTTCTCGAGGAGCTTCCGCTTGCGGGTGACGTCGCCGCCGTAGCACTTCGCCAGTACGTTCTTGCGCAGCGCCTTGACGGTGGCCCGGGCGATCACGGCGCTGCCGATGGCCGCCTGCACCGCCACCTCGAACATCTGCCGCGGAATGAGCTCCTGCATCTTGTCGACCAGCTCGCGGCCGCGCTGATAGGCGCTCTCCTTGTGCACGATGATCGAGAGCGCGTCCACCTTGTCGCCGTTGATGAGGATGTCGAGCTTCACCAGCGGCGCGGCCTCGAAGTGGCTGAACTCGTAGTCGAAGGAGGCGTAGCCGCGGCTCGCCGACTTCAGACGGTCGAAGAAATCGAGCACCACTTCCGCGAGCGGCAGCTGGTACTGCAGCGACACCTGGGTGCCGAGGTACAGCATCTTGTTCTGGGTGCCGCGCTTGTCGTTGCAGAGCTTGAGCACCGCGCCAACGTGGTCCGGCGGCACCAGGATGTTGGCGATGATGATCGGCTCGCGCAGCTCCTCGATCTCGTCCGACGGCGGCAGTTTCGCCGGGTTGTCGACATACTCGACGCTGCCGTCGGTGCGCGCCACCTCGTAGACCACGGTGGGCGCGCTCGTCACCAGCGTCAGCTGGTACTCGCGCTCGAGCCGCTCCTGCACGATGTCCATGTGCAGCAATCCGAGGAAGCCGCAGCGGAAGCCGAAACCGAGGGCGCCGGAGACTTCCGGCTCGTAGTGGAGCGCCGAGTCGTTGAGGCGCAGCTTGGCGAGCGCGTCGCGGAATTTCTCGTAGTCATCGGAGTTCACCGGGAAGAGACCGGCGAACACCCTCGGCTGGATCTGCTTGAAGCCGGGAAGTGGCGCCGCCGCCGGGCGGTTCTCGAGCGTGATCGTGTCGCCCACCGGTGCGCCGTCGATCTCCTTGATACCCGCGACCACGAACCCGACGTCGCCGGTGGCGAGCTCCTGCTCGACCACCGCCTTGGGAGTGAAGCGGCCGAGGCGGTCGACGTGATGGCTGCGGCCGGTGGAGACCACGCGGATCTTGTCGCCGCTCTTCAGGCTCCCGTTCACCACCCGTACCAGCGAGACGACGCCCACGTAGTTGTCGAACCACGAGTCGATGATGAGCGCCTGCAGCGGAGCGGCGCCGTCGCCACGCGGCGCGGGGATGCGCCGGATCAGCACCTCGAGGAGCTCGGCGACACCGTCGCCGGTCTTGGCGCTCACCCGCACCGCATCCTTCGCCTCGATGCCGATGATCTCCTCGATCTCGCGCACGACGCGCTCCGGGTCGGCCGATGGCAGGTCGATCTTGTTGATGACCGGCAACACCTCGAGCCCCTGCTCGATCGCGGTGTTGCAATTGGCGACGCTCTGCGCCTCGACGCCTTGGGAGGCGTCCACGACCAGCAGCGCCCCGTCGCAGGCGGCGAGCGAGCGCGACACTTCGTAGGAGAAGTCGACGTGGCCCGGGGTGTCGATCATGTTGAGCTGATAGCGCTCGCCGTCGCGGGCGCTGTAGTAGAGCGTGACGCTCTGGGCCTTGATGGTGATTCCGCGCTCGCGCTCCAGGTCCATGGAGTCGAGCACCTGCTCCTGCATCTCGCGCTCCGCCAGTCCGCCGCACAGCTGGATCAGCCGATCGGCGAGCGTCGATTTGCCGTGATCTACGTGCGCGATGATGGAGAAGTTACGTATGTGCCGCATGCCTTCGGACCCACGCCGGTGGTCCAAGTCCAGCGGCGGGCGGGATTATAGGGAAGTTTGCCGCTTCTGGCCCGCGCAGCGGGCCGCTCGGCTCAGCCGGCCGGCGCCCGCTCGAGCAGCCGTGCCAGCTCGGCGGCGTCGAGCCGGTGGCGGCACACGACCGTGCCGTCGAGCAGCAGCACCGGCACGTCGAGGCCGTGCCGGCGCTTGAGGAGAGGATCGGAGTCGACGTCGACGAGCTCGACGGGCGGCAGGGTGAGCGTGCGGGCGAGCACGGCCAGGTCTGCGAGCATGACCTCGCACAGCTCGCAGTCGTGCCGGTGCAGCACCCTCAGGCGCGCGGCGGGCGGACGCGTCAACGCCGGCTGGCCGCGGGCGTCGTGGGGGTCGCGGGCGCGTCGGCCCTGACCTGGGAGGCGATGTAGCGCACGGTGGCCGGCGGCACCTCGCCTACGGCGGTGATCTTGTAGCCGTTCATCACCGTCGAGAACGCCGAGGAGGAGCCGACGTGCGCCGAGCGCACCTCGGCAACCTCGCCCGGGCCCTCCGCCGGGCGCGCCTCGACGAACACCGACACCGCGGCCAGTCCGTCGCTGAACACCAGGTGATCGACCGGCGCGGCCGAGCCCGGCAGCGTCTGCGGGCCGCGCATCATCAGGCGGAATCCCGGCGGCAGCTTCAGCGCGCTCCACACCGTGGCCGGCGCGAGCGTGGCAGCCGGCTGCGCCGCCTCGCTGCGCAGCCATTGAAATCCCTCGGTCGCAACCTCCGGCCGGAACGCGGCATCGGGGATGTGCGCCGCCATCGTCAGGCTGGCGAACACCAGTTGCTCGATGACGCGGCCGTCGGTGTCGCACAGCTGCGTTTTGAGCGGCATGGCGGTCGCATCGTCGATCCACAGGCGATAGCCGTAGCGGAACTCGTCACGCGGTGCGACCGAGATGACGTGCGTGTCGCGGCGGTTGAGGCGCATGCGCGCGACCTCGCGGATGTCGTAGTTGCTCGCCGCCTGGCTGGTGACGGCCGGGATGCCGACCAGCGATTCCCCGGCCGGGCGCTGCTCGACCAGCACCGTGCGCCGGTCGGGGAGGTAGCAGGCGAGGCTCGGGCCGGTGCGGATGAATTCGCGCCCCGAGCCATCGAGCGACACCAGCCGCTCGGCCACCTGCCCGTCCTGCAGGCGGTGGATGATGCGCAGCGTCTCGACCGCGCCGCCCTGCCAGTGCGTGAAGGTGCCGTCGTAGTTGCGCGTCGTGAGCGCCTGGTTCATGCGCTCGAGCCATTGCGCAGGAGTTTGTGCAGGTGATGTCTTCTGCTGTGGAACGGCGCCTGCGGCGCAGGCGCGCGAGGATTCGAGCGCTGCGAGCGCGCCGGCGGCCGCGACCGCCACGGCGAGCGCGAGCGCCCGCATGCGCTCGCTACCGCGCGTTGCTCTTGGCATCAGTGGAGACCGGGATCGTGCCCGCATCACCCGGCTCACTCGACATGAACGCGGACAGCAGGTTGCGGCGCGCCACGGGCGAGCTGAACATGCTGTGGGCCACGACGTAGTTGGCGAGCTCGGTCGCCGGCACGACCGCCGCGGCACCCCGCGCGGCCGGCGGGAGCACGTAACTGTCGGGGCCGCTCGCCCGCGGCGATGCAGCCGGCGCGACCGCCGGTGCCGTCACGCGCGCCGCCGGCACGGCAGCCAGCGGCGGGGTGGCCACCACGGCGCCGGGCGGCGCCTGCGCCCGCAGCCACAGGATCGAGACCGCGGCGACGCCGGCCGCCAGGCCCAAGCCGGCCGCCGGGCGCAGCCAGCGCCCCGCGATGCGCCGCGGCGTGGACTGCCCCGCGAGCGCCGGCTCCGAGCCCACGATCACACTCACGCGCCGCGCAACGCGGGCGTTCAGGCGCACGCCACGCTCGGCGCGGATCGCCGCGGCGATCACCGCGTAGCGCTCCCAGCGGGCCTTGAGCTCGCCGTCGCGCGACAGCCGCCGCGCGAGCAGCTCGCACTCGGCGGCGGCCAGCTCGTCGTCGAACATGGCGGATAACTGGCTATCGAGCTCTTCGTTCATCCCAGCTCCTCGGCGCGGCCCAGACCGCCCTCGAACACTTCCCGCAGCCGCCGGTCGATCGCCTCGCGGGCGCGGAAAATCCGCGAGCGCACCGTGCCGACCGGACAATCCATGGCGGCGGCGATCTCCTCGTACGACAGCCCCTCGAGCTCACGCAGCACGATCGCCGTGCGCAGGTCCTCGGGCAGCGCGTCGATGGCGGCATTGACGATCGAGCGGATCTCGTCGGTCAGCACCAGCGCCTCGGGGGTCTCGGAATCTTTCATGCGGCCCTGCATGTCGTAGGACTCTTCGCCGTTGCGGTCGATGTTGTATTCGATCGGGCTGCGGTCGCGGGACACTACCGCGTTCTTGGCGGTATTGATCGCGATGCGGTACAGCCAGGTGTAAAAGGCGCTGTCGCCGCGGAACTGCGGCAACGCGCGGTAAGCCTTGATGAAGGCCTCCTGGGCGATATCCTCGGCTTCGGCCGGGTTGCGCACATAGCGCATCACCAGCTTGACGAGTTTGTGCTGGTACTTGAGGACCAGCGCATCGAATGCCCCCTTGTCTCCGCGCTGCACGCGGCGCACCAGGCTGAGATCACTTGCGTCGGCGCCCATGCGCCCCCTCTATCCCGGCAGAGAGGCCCGCCGCACCGCGCGCTGGATAGACTGTGACCCCTTGTAAAAGTTCAGCATACCGGAGAACCGTGACATAAATCCCGGATGCGCGCCGCGAGCGAGCGCAGCTCCGGGTCGGCGGGGGCCTCGTTACCGAGGAAATACCCCGCCAGCAGGGGATCAGGCAGGCCCAGCAGCCGTTCGAATGCCCGCCACTCCGCCTCCGGGGCCCCGGCGAGGCCCTCGCGCGCGTAGCGCTCGAGGATCACGTCGAGCTCCTTCATGCCACGCCGGCAGCGCCACAGCAGCCGCCCGGGTACGCCTGCGGGTGCGTCCATGGGCATCAGCCGTGCCGCTCGACGAGCATTTTCTTGATCTCGGCGATCGCCTTGGCGGGATTGAGGTCCTTCGGGCAGACGTCGGTGCAGTTCATGATGGTGTGGCAGCGGTAGAGCCGGAAGGGATCCTCGAGCTCATCGAGCCGCTCGCCGGTCGCCTCGTCGCGGCTGTCGATGATCCAGCGGTAGGCGGCGAGCAGCGCCGCCGGGCCGAGGAAGCGCTCGCGGTTCCACCAGTAGCTCGGACAGGAGGTCGAGCAGCAGGCGCACAGGATGCAGGCCGCCGGCCGGTCGATCTGTTCCTGCTCCTCCTTGCTCTGCAGCCGCTCGCGGTCCGGCGGCGCCGGGGTGCGCGCCTGCAGCCAGGGCTTCACCACCGCGTACTGCGCATAAAAGTCGCTGAGGTCCGGCACCAGATCCTTGACGACCGGCATGTGCGGCAGCGGATAGATGCGCACCTCGGCGCCGAGGTCCTGCATCGAGGTGGTGCAGGCGAGGCGGTTCAGGCCGTTGATGTTCATGGCGCACGACCCGCAGATGCCCTCGCGGCACGAGCGGCGGAAGGTGAGCGTGGAATCGACCGCCGCTTTGATCTGGATCAGCGCATCGAGCACCATCGGTCCGCAGCTCCTGGCATCGATCTCGAAGGTGTCGATGCGTGGATTGCCGCCGCGGTCGGGGTCGAAGCGGTAGATACGGAAGGTGCGCAGCTCGCCGCCGTGCGCCGCGACGCGGTGGGTGACGCCCGGCACCGGGCGTGAGTTGACAGGCAGCCGGAACTGGACCATGGCGATCCTCAGTAGGTGCGCGCCCGGGGCGGAACCGACTCCACCTCCCCGGTGAGCGTGTTGAGATGCACCGGCCGGTAGTCGAAACGCACGCGCCCCGGCCCGTCGACCCATATCAGCGTGTGCTTCATCCAGTTCTGATCGTCACGCTGCGGGAAGTCCTCGCGCGCATGCGCGCCGCGGCTCTCGGTGCGGTTGGCCGCCGAATGAATCGTGGCGGTCGACTGCAGCAGCAGGTTCTCGAGCTCGAGCGTCTCGATGAGATCCGAGTTCCAGATGAGCGAGCGGTCACTGATGCGCACGTCGGCGAAGGAGTCGAAGGTCTGGCGGATGCGCTCGATGCCCTTCGCCAGGGTCTCGCCGGTGCGAAACACCGCGGCATCGAGCTGCATGGTCTTCTGCATCTCGACGCGGATCGCCGCCGTGCCGCGCGTGCCGTTGGCCGAGCGCAGGCGCTCGAGGCGCGCCACGGCCGCATCGCCGGCATCCGCCGGCAGCGGCCGGTGCGAGCTGCCAGGCTCGACGGTCTCGCCGCAGCGCCGTGCCGCCTCGCGGCCGAACACCACCAGGTCGAGCAGCGAGTTGCTGCCTAAGCGGTTGGCGCCGTGCACCGAGACGCAGGCGGCCTCGCCCACCGCCATCAGGCCGGGAACCACGCTGTCGGGATCGCCACCCTTCGGGCACACCACCTCGCCGCGATGGTTGGTCGGGATGCCGCCCATGTTGTAGTGCACCGTGGGCTGTACCGGGATCGGCTCGCGGGTCACGTCGACGCCGGCAAAGATGCGCGCCGTCTCCGCGATGCCGGGCAGCCGCTCGTGGATCACGTCCGCGCCCAGGTGCTCGAGATGCAGCTCGATGTAGTCGTGCTCGGGGCCGCAGCCGCGGCCCTCGCGGATCTCGACCGTCATTGCTCGGCTCACCACGTCGCGCGAGGCGAGATCCTTGGCGTTGGGCGCGTAACGCGCCATGAAACGCTCGCCCTTCGAGTTGGTGAGGTAGCCGCCCTCGCCGCGGGCGCCTTCGGTGATCAGACAGCCGGCGCCGTAGATGCCGGTGGGATGGAACTGCACGAACTCCATGTCCTGCAGCGGCAGCCCGGCCCGCAGCACCATCGCGTTGCCATCCCCGGTGCAGGAGTGGGCCGAAGTGCAGGAGAAGTAGGTGCGGCCATAGCCGCCGGTCGCGAGGATGGTCGCGTGCGAGCGGAAGCGATGCAGCGTGCCGTCGGCGAGATCGAGCGCCACCACACCGCGGCAGGCGCCATCCTGCATGATGAGATCGATGGCGAAGTACTCGACGAAGAAGGTCGCGGCGTGGCGGATCGACTGCTGATAGAGGGTGTGCAGCATCGCGTGCCCGGTACGGTCGGCGGCGGCGCAGGTGCGCTGCGCGATACCCTTGCCGAAGTGCGTGGTCATGCCGCCGAAGGGCCGCTGGTAGATGCGCCCGGTCTCGGTGCGCGAGAACGGCACGCCGTAGTGCTCGAGCTCGATCACCGCCGCCGGCGCCTCCTTGCACATGAGCTCGATCGCGTCCTGGTCGCCGAGCCAGTCGGAGCCCTTGACGGTGTCGTACATGTGCCAGCGCCAGTCGTCCTCCCCCATGTTGCCGAGCGCGGCGGAGATGCCGCCCTGGGCGGCGACCGTGTGGCTGCGCGTCGGAAAGAGCTTGGTGATACAGGCGGTCGACAGGCCGCTTTCGGCGAGCCCGAGCGTGGCGCGCAGGCCCGCGCCTCCGGCGCCGACCACCACGACGTCGTAGGTGTGATCGACGAACTGCTGAGCGCTCACGCCGCGCCCCCGAGCGCCACCCTGAGTACCGCCAGCACGCCGGCCGCCGCAAGCAGCACGTGCACGAATTTGACGACCACCAGCGTCAGGGTACGGGCGCCGGGCCCCGGCACGTAGTCCTCCACCACCACCCCGAGGCCGAGCCGCGAGTGCCAGGCTGCGACCAGCACCAGAAGAATGAGGAGCAGCGCCGTCGAGCCCTGCCCCATCCAGGCGGCGACCGTGGCACGATCGAGCGACGGCAGCGCGAGCAGCGACACGGCGAACCAGGCCGAGAGCGGCACCATCGCCACGGCGGTGAGCCGTTGCACCCACCAGTGATGGACACCGGATTTGGCCGAACCGGCGCCGAGCACCCGTCGCATGGGAGTGCGCAGGCTCATGGGGTGCGTGCCGTCGCCAGCCACGCGCCGTAACCGACCAGCAGCATCAGTACGACGCTGACGATCACGACCAGCCAGGCGCTGCGCTCGGACTGCGCACGCTCGAGCCCGCGCCCGGTGTCCCAGACGAGGTGGCGTATGCCCGCGACCAGGTGATAGCAGGCCGCGATGATGAAACCGGCATAGACCAGCTTCATCAGCGGGTGCGACAGCAGTCGCGCGGCGCGCGCGTAGCTCGGCGCGCCGCCCGCCACCGCGACCAGCCAGTAGACCAGCAGCACCAGCCCCAGCGACAGCCCCATGCCCGTGATGCGGTTGAGGCCGGAGGTGAGCATGGTGTACCTGAGCTTGTACACCGAGAGGTGAGGCGATAAAGGCCGGTCGGGCATGGCTCAAAAATCGATGCAGCGGCCGTTCTTCTCCCAGTCACCGAAGCGCGTCGGATCCGGCCCGGGCGGGCCGCCGAGCTCGCGCGGGCGTTCGACCGCGGGGGTGCGCTCGGGTGGGGAAGGAACGGGGGCAGTGGACGGAGGCTGTGCCGGCCCCTTGCTTTGTGACATCGACATACTTATTTAGTCTGCCAGAATTCACGCATCACGGCCACGGAAAGCCAAGGAAAAACAACGCACAACCCATGTACGTGCATTGGAATCTTTCGCCGCTCGAGTCTCTCGGCGCGCTCCTCGCGCGCGGCCGCGACGCCGTTGCGTTTCTCCAGGGACAGCTCTCCAACGACGTCACCACGCTCACTGCCGAGCGCTCGCTGCTCGCCGGCTATCACAACCCGCAGGGCCGCGTGCTGGCGCTGCTGCGGCTGCTCGAGGTCGCACCGGGCGAAGTGCTCGCCATTCTGCCGCGTGAGCTGGTGACGCCGGTCGTCAGCCGGCTGAAGGCCTTCATTCTGCGCTCGAAGGTCGAGCTGGCGGACGCATCGGGCGCCTGGCGCATCGAGGGGCTCATCGGTCCCGGCGCGCCCGAGCCGCCGTCCCCCGCCCCCGGCGTCGCGGCTCTCGCGCCGCCCTTCGCCGCGCGCCTGCCGCGCGTGCCGGGCGCGGTCGCTCGCCTCGGCGGGTCGTTCGCGCTGCATGCCGGGGAGCGGCCGCCGCGCTGGCTCATCGTCTCGCCCGCGGAGGGCCCAGGCGGCGAGCCCGCCCTGGCGCGTTGCACGCGCACGCTGCCTGAGCGGTGGCAGCGCCTCAGCGTGGAGAACGGCGAGCCGCAGGTCTACGCCGCGACCTCGGGAGAATTCGTCGCCCAGATGCTGAACCTCGACGTGCTCGGCGCGATCGCCTTCGACAAGGGCTGCTACACGGGCCAGGAAGTGATCGCCCGCGCTCACTACCGCGGTCGCGTCAAGCGCCGCCTGCAGCGCTTCGGCCTGGCCGAGCCGCTGCCACTCATGCCGGGTGACGCCGGCGAGCTCGCCGACGGGCGTACGTTCCGCGTGGTGGACGCGGTGCGCCAGCGGGAAGGCGGCTGCGAATTTCTGGCCGTGGCGCCCTTGCCCGGCGCCGAGCCGCGCACCGAGGCGGCAACGCCGGGAGGCGCTGCGCGCCTCGATGCCACGCCCCTGCCCCTGCCCTACGAGTTACCCGAGTAAGCCATGAGCAAAATCGAAACCCACGGCGGCGGCTGCCTGTGCGGGGCGGTCCGTTACGAAGTCGCGGGCCCGCTGCGGCCCGTGGTGCTGTGTCACTGCACCCAGTGCCGGCGCAGCACCGGCCACTTCATGGCCGCGACCGCTGCTCGGCACCGCAACTTTCGCCTGACGAGCGAGGCGGAGCTGCGCTGGTACGCCTCCTCGGACTCAGCGCGGCGCGCCTTCTGTGGCCGGTGCGGGTCGACGCTGTTCTGGCAGGCCAACGGCCGCGACTACATCTCGATCGCCGCCGGCACGCTCGACGGCGCCACCGGCCTCAAGAGCGCCTGTCACATCCACGTCGCCGACAAGGGCGACTACTACTCGATCGACGACGGCCTGCCGCAGAGTGCCGACGGCAATTTCTCGGTGGCGATACCGGAGCGCTGAGCCTGCTGACCCAGGCACAGGGGCGAGGCGCGAAGCGCCGAGCGGGCGCACAGGGATGTGCGCCCAGGGCTTGCGCGCAGCAGGAAAGCACAGCGCAATGTGCCCGCCGCCGCAGGCGGCGAGCGGCGCGCCGAAACCGCGCTTTTGGCGCGCCGCTGCGAGCATCGTGACAGGATGTCCGATGCGAGCTTCAGACTACGCCTCCGGCCGCATGTGCGGAAACAGGATCACGTCGCGGATCGAGGGCGAGTCGGTGAAGAACATGACCAGCCGATCGATGCCGACCCCCAAGCCCGCGGTCGGCGGCATGCCGTACTCCAGCGCCCGCACGTAGTCGGCGTCGTAGAACATCGCCTCCTCATCGCCCTGCTCCTTGCGCGCCACCTGGGCGCGGAAGCGCGCCGCCTGGTCCTCCGGGTCGTTCAGCTCGGAGAAGCCGTTGGCGATCTCGCGCCCCGCGATGAAGAATTCGAAGCGGTCGGTGATGAAGGGATCAGCGTCATTGGGCCGTGACAGTGGCGAGACCTCCACCGGGTAGGCATAGACGAAGGTCGGATCGAGGAGCTTCGCCTCCGCGGTCTTCTCGAACAGCTCGATCTGCAGCTTCCCGGGGCCGTCGTCACGGTGGTAGGCGATGCCGAGCGCATCGCAGAGCTTACGCAGGTAAGTCGCATCGCGCAGCGACAGGGGATCGATGCCGGGATTGTTCTCGATGATCGACTGCTCGATGGCCACGCGGCGAAACGGCTGCGCCAGGTCGTAGGCGCGGCCCTGGTAGGTGAGCGCGAGAGTGCCGTTCAACGTATCGGCGAGCCCGCGGGTCGCCTTCTCGACCCAGTCCATGATGTCGTCGTAGTCGGCCCAGGCGAGGTACAGCTCCAGCATGGTGAATTCCGGGTTGTGCTGGGTCGAGAGTCCCTCGTTGCGGAAATTGCGGTTGATCTCGTAGACGCGATCGAGGCCGCCGACGATCAGGCGCTTCAGGTACAGCTCGGGCGCGATCCGCAGGTACATGTCGAGGTCGAGTGCGTTGTGATGCGTGCGGAAGGGGCGCGCCGTGGCGCCGCCGGGAATCGGCTGCATCATCGGCGTCTCGACCTCGAGGAAACCGAGCGCGTCGAGGAAGTCGCGCAGGTACCGCACGATGCGCGCCCGTGTACGGAACACCTCGCGGCTCGCATCGCTCATGATGAGATCGACGTAGCGGCGGCGATAGCGGGTCTCGGTGTCAGCGAGGCCGTGCCACTTGTCGGGCAGCGGCCGCAGCGACTTCACCAGCAGCCGCAGGTGTTCGGCCCGCACCGACAGCTCGCCGGTCCGCGTGCGCATCAGCGGGCCCTCGGCCCCGACGATGTCGCCGACGTCCCAGTCCTTGAACGCTGTGTAGTCGGCGCCGAGGGCGCTCGCCTGCAGGAACAGCTGTATCTGCCCGGTCGAGTCCTGCAGGTTCGCGAAGCTCGACTTGCCCATGTCG
>Ga0187781_10000812_pt1 | contig 22949 bp, 24 predicted proteins | sample 0715_SJ02_MP02_2_FD_132447 | JGI IMG/M metagenome (GOLD analysis project Ga0187781, IMG submission 132447) | Tropical peat soil microbial communities from peatlands in Department of Meta, Colombia - 0715_SJ02_MP02_20_MG | ecosystem: Environmental > Terrestrial > Soil > Wetlands > Peat | place... | reverse complement strand
GATGTTCGGCATCGTGTTGCAGGACCCGTTCCTATTCACCGGCACGCTGGAATCCAACGTCAAGCTGGGTACGGAATGGATCGACCGGGCCACTTCGGAGCGCGCTCTGAGAGAGGTCGGGCTCGGTCCTTTCATCGAATCGCTGGCGAAGGGCATCGATACGCCGGTGACTGAGCGCGGCGGGACGCTTTCGGTTGGCCAACGGCAACTGGTGAGCTTCGCGCGGGCGCTGGCGCACAATCCGCAATTCCTGATTCTCGATGAGGCCACCTCTAGCGTGGATACGAAAACGGAGCTGATGATTCGCGAAGCGCTCGACCGGCTGCTCACGGGACGCACGGCGGTGGTGATCGCGCACCGGCTGAGCACGATCCAGCATGCGAACCGCATCCTCGTGTTCCACAAGGGACGGCTGCGCGAACAGGGCTCGCACCAGGAATTGCTGGCGCTGCGCGGCATCTACTACCGGCTCTACCAGCTGCAGTACAAGGAGCAGGAGCTGGAGATGCCTCTGCCCGGCTCGGCGGCCGGATTCTCCCAGCCGCTGCCTGCCGATGACTGATCTGGCGCTTTCTGCGCGCCTGCGAATGCCCCACGACTACCGATCCGCGAGCCGGTAGCATGCCACCCGAAATACTGATATCCGCCGGAGAAGCGTCAAGCGACATGTACGCCGCGCGCCTGGCAAACGCACTCCGCGAACGCACCGGGGCGAAATTTTTCGGCATGGGCGGCCCGCGCATGGCTGAGGCGGGCGTCGAACTGATCGCGGATTACCACGAAGTCGCGGTGGTAGGGATCGCCGAAGTGCTGCACAAGATTCCGGCGGTGGTCGGCGTGCAGAATCGCCTCGCACGCGAGGCCGTTCGCCGGCGCGCCTCGCTCGCCATTCTCATCGATTCGCCGGGCACGCATCTCGGCGTGGCGCGCCGCTTGAAGAAACACGGCATTCCAGTTGGATATTTCATCGGGCCTCAGGTCTGGGCGTGGCGCAAGGGGCGGGTGCGCGTGGTCAAGCGGCGTGTCGATCGCATGGTGGTGATCTTTCCGTTCGAAGAGAAGATTTACCGCGATGCGGGTGTGCCGTGCAATTTCGTCGGGCATCCTCTTGTGGACGTTGTTCGTCCAACGATGACCCGCGAGGAATTTGCGCGGCGGCACGGGCTGAATCCCGAGGGGCTGATCGTGACCCTGCTGCCAGGCAGCCGACGCAACGAAATCGCGCAGCATTATCCGCGCGTTCTGGACGCGTGTGCTCTGCTGGCGCAAGATGTGAAGCCTTCCGGCGGGCTGCAGTTCGTCCACGTCGCTGCACCCGGTCTGGGGGCGAAGCTTTTCGCCACCTATGGCGAGCGACCGGGCGTTGACATCACGCGAATCGAAGGAGGCGCGTACGACGCGCTCGCCGCAGCCGATTGCGCGATTGTCGCGAGCGGCACGGCGACGATCGAAGCGGCACTGCTTGGAACTCCGATGGTCGTGATCTACCGCGTGGCGCCCCTGACCGCTGCGATTCTGAGGCATATGGTGCACACGCCTTTTTTCAGCATGGCGAATCTAGTGGCCGGGAGGCGCGTGGTGCCGGAGCTGATGCAGGACGATTTCACGCCGGCGGCGGTGGCGGCACAAGTGCGATACCTGCTGGAATCATCCGAGGGCCGCAATGAGATGAAAGCGGGGCTCGCGGAAGTCCGCTCGAAGCTCGGCTCGGGCGGCGCCATCGAGCGCGCAGCCGACATTTTCGCCCGGATGCTGTGAAGGGACACGTTCGGGCAACTGCGGGTACTTATCTGGTATCTTACATAAGCGCAAGGTAACGGCCTTTTCGAGAGGATACTTCTTGCTCAAGCTCTATCGACTCCCCGTGATCCTGGGGATTTCGCTCGCCGCCGCGGCGTCAGCAGCCGCACAGGCACCCCGCGCGTTTCCATTTCGAGCGACGAATTACGATGTGGAAGTGATCGTACGGCCGGACGATCAAACGATCCAAGCGCAAGCGAAAGTGGATTTCGTCGCCGAGCAGGTCGCCAGGACCGTACTTGTGGAGCTCCATCCAGACTTGCGCCTGACCTCGGTGAAATCGTCCGACGGGCACGACCTTACGTTCGCCCGTGACAACAATTCGCCGCTGCTCTTGACGGTCGGGCTGCCGGGAACTCTGACCCCGGGAAGAACGGTCACGATCACGTTCGCCTACGGCGGCCCGGTTTCGAGCGAGGAAGACAGCCCGACGAAAGGCCTGCGCTTCGCGTCCATTGACAAGACTTCCGCATATCTCTTGCTGCCTGCGCGATGGTTTCCGTTGACGGGCTATCCATCGAATCGCTACACAGGGACGTTCAACGTGATCGTCCCGAGTACGTTTGCAGTTGCCGGCACGGGGAAGGCCGATCCGCCGACGACGCGGCCGGGGATCGGCACGGCGGGCGCGCAGACTTCCTACGTCTTCCGTTGCACGCAGGCCGCGCCGGTCGGATCGTTCGTCGCAGGCAACCTGCAGTTCACAAATGCGCCGACAGAAGGCTATCAATTTTCATTCTTCACGCCACCTGCGCAAGCTTCAACCGTCAGCGCATACGCGACTTTGCTCGGCCAGATCATGAATTACCTGTCGGACGCGTTCGGACCTCTCGGCTCGGCCCAGCCAGCGCTTACCATCGCGCAAATACCGGACGGGACGTTAGCGGGCTACTCGGCGCCGGGCCTGCTGCTCGTCAGTTCGCGTGAATGGACGACACAAGCCAACGAGCGCATGCTCACGCAACTCGCGGCCGGGCAATGGTGGGGCAGCCAAGTGTTGCCGGCCACTCCCGCGGACGTTTGGGTCACGGATGGGCTTTCACGCTATACCGAGGCAATGTACGCCGAACAATCGGGCGGCGTCGCAAGCCTGAATCGCGCGCTCGAGGATTTCGCCGTTGGGGCGCTGATGTTCGAACAGACCGCGCCGATCATACAGGCGGACCGCATCGACGCGTACTCCGACCGCTATCGCTCGATCGTGGATGACAAGGGTGCGATGGTGTTTCACATGCTTCGCGCCGAACTGGGCGACGATGCCTTCGGCTCGATGCTGCGCGATTTCTACAAGCAGCGCGCGGGAAAAACAGCTTCGATCGACGAGCTGGAGAAGCTTGCGGCCGCCAAGCTGCCTCCGCCGAAGAAAGGCGAGCCACCGGTCAATTTGCTCTCGTTCTTCTCCCAGTGGCTGAATTCCACGGGCGTCCCGGAATTTTCGATGGACTACATCACCTACCGCACGCCCAAGGGCTTCCAAGTGATTGGCAAGATTCGTCAGGAACTCGATACGTTCCGCATGCCGGTGGAGGTGAAGGTCGAGACAGAAGGAAACCCAGAACTGAAAAAGATCCTGGTGACGGGCACGACGACCGAATTCCAGATCGATACGTTTGGACGGCCGAAGCCGAACGGCATCACGATCGATCCCAACAACCAGTTGCTCAAGTCGAGCCCGAAGCTGCGGATTCGCGCCACGATTGCGCGAGGCGAAGCGCTGGCCACACTCGGACGGTATTACGAGGCGATCCAAGAATACCAGCGTGCGCTCGACATCCAGCCCACGAATTCGCTGGCGCACTTTCGCACGGGCGAGGCAATGTTTTACCAGAAGAACTACAACTCTGCGGCCAACGCGTTTCGCGCGGCGCTGGGCGGCGATCTCGATCCGAAGTGGGTCGAGGTCTGGAGCCACATCTACATGGGCAAGATCTACGATCTGCTGGGCCAGCGCGAGCGCGCTGTGAATGAATATAGCCTGGCGCAAAAGACGAAGGACGACACGGCGGGTGCGCAGACCGAGGCCGCGCGCTACTACCAGAAGGCATACGGCGCGGAGAGCTCAGCGCCGGCCGCGACCGCGACGGCGAGCGGCAATCCGGCGCAGGCGACGCCTCCAGCCGGCGATGCCGCGGCCAACAAAGAACCCACCCTCAAGAAGCGCACAGACAACAATTAGCCGTAAGGGCAACCCGAAGCCCAAGCTCGTCTTGCGAAATCAGGCTAGTTTCCCGGAAAGGAGTTCCGCGAAGACTTCCTCGAAGACGCGAAGCGCTTCTTCATCAAACAGCACGAAGTGGACCTTTTCGAGCGATGTGGGGCGCTCGAAGTGCTTGGCGGTTTCGCGGAGCATGATTTCCGCGCAGTCGCGCAGAGGAAAGCCAGCGATGCCCGTGCCGACGGCGGGAAACGCGATCGATTTCAGTCCGTTTTGCGATGCGATGCGAAGAGAGTGCGCCGTCGAACTGCGAAGCGACTGCGCCGAAGTTCGGCCGCCCAACTGCATACTCGCTGCGTGGATCACATGGCGAGCCTTCAGATTCCCGCCGGATGTAATCGCGGCGCCGCCGACCGGAATGGTGCCAATCTCGTCGCACTCGCGCTGAATCTTCGGGCCACCTTTGCGTCGAATCGCCCCCGCTACTCCTCCGCCGAGTTGCAGGTCGTTGTTCGCAGCGTTGACGATGGCGTCCACGTCCATCTCGGTGAGGTCACCCTGGCGGATTTCAATTCGCTCTCGGAGGTTCATGTGGGAAGTTGTTCGCAGGGTTGCGGAGACGATGCGGGTGCGCCGCGCTGCGATGGCGTTCGAAGCGCGCCTACAGACGCGCCATGCCGTTTTCGTCGAATCCGACGACCACCCGCCCGCCGGCAACAACTACGGGCCGGCGGATCAGGTTCGGCTCCTGCGCCATCAGGCGAATAGCCTCTTTCTTAGAAGGCGGCTTTTCCGCCATCTTCTTCTTGCGGAACATCTCGTTCCGAGTATTGAGGAAATCCTTGTAGTCGCGCCTGCCGATCAGATCCTCCAGTTCGGCAGCGCTTAACCGCTGCTTCGACAAATCCCGAAAGTAGAGCTGAAACCCGCGCTTCTCTAAGTACTTGCGCGCCTTCCGGCAGGTTGTGCAGGTAGGCTTCTGCATGAACAGCACTTTTCTATCCCTGCTGGCTCGACTCACCCTCTTCGAACCTGACTTCGACTTCCGTGTCGACATGTCTGCGTTTCTCCCCTCAGTATTTCGCCGCTCGTGTCTATCGAGCTCAAACTAAATAGTGTCTCGGCGTCCAAACAACCCTACGCGGCCGAGGTCTTACCCCACAGCCTTGCAGTGGCAATCCTCGCACCTTCCGCCTGCGCCCGCAACTTTGCCCACTGGATGCTCGGATGGACGCGGCGGACAAAAGCACCCTGCGCAAAACCGCAGTCGGTCCCGGCCATCACGTTCTCCCGGCCGACGATATTGGCGAAGCAGACGAGGCGGTCCGCAACCAGTTCGGGATGCTCAACGACATTCGTGGCGTGGCTGATCACCCCCGGGATTAGGACGCGCCCTTCCGGCACCTTCACGCTTTGCCAGACTTTCCATTCGTGCTCGTGGCGAACATTCGCAGCTTCGAACTGATAGCCACCGACTCGCAACTTGAGAAGCAAATCGATGATGTCCTTCAGGGGCACGTCATGGGTGTGGGGAGCGTTCCAACTTCCCCAACAGATGTGATAGCGGATTCTGTCCTGCGGGAGGCCTTCGAGGGCGTGATTGAGCGCGTCGACGCGGCGCTCGGCCCATTTCCGGTATTGCGCGAGCGTTAGTGGCGGCACGATGCGCTCATACGTGTAGGGAAGGAATGCGTCGTCAATCTGAAGGCGGAGACCCGCATCGAGGACGGCTTTGTATTCCTCGCGGAGAGCCTCAGCCAACGCGAAGAGAAGGGCCTCGTCATCCCTGTAGTATTCGTTCTTGAAGAACGGGAACGCGCTGGCAGGCGCAACCAGCGGAAGAAACCCGTCCACGACTTCGACTTTGGCAAGCGCGGCTTTGAGATTCTCGATGTCGCGTTGGATATGCACCTGACCGATGTAACGAATCGGGCCGGTGCAGACGGTTGTGGTATTCGTCCCACGGACCTTGAGGTTCTGAGTGGGAAAGTATTCGGCATAGAATTCCGGAAAATCTTTGAAGTCCTGCCCCATGCTTCTGGTTACAAAGGGGTCCTGCATTTCATCGTCGGTGGAAGGCCGCTCGGTGAAGCCCGAGATCCTCTGGTGGACGTACCAGGCCCAGTGCTCCGTCTTGCCGAACTCGCCGTCGCTGACGATGTCCACGCCCGCCTCCGTCTGTTGTTGCACGATTTCGGCGACGGACTCACGCAAGCAGGCAGCATGCGCGTCGTGGTCGTAGGACTGTCCCGAGTCGATCTTCTCTAGAAAGGCGATCAGTTTGGGCGGCCGCACGAGGCTTCCGACGTGCGTTGTCAGAATTCGGTTTTGTGGATTTGGCATGTGTTCCTGCTAGGAGGAAACGAACCACGAGAGAAGATACACCCTCTCCCAATCAGGTGCCAGTTAGTGTCCTCGAAATTTCGGTGCGCGCTTTTCGAGGAATGCTTTCAGCCCCTCGGCGCAGTCTTCCGAGAGGAAACAGTGCACCTGGAGGCGATTTTCCTCGTTGACCGTCTCTTCGAGAGCGTGGTGCGATTCGCTAATCATTGTCCGTTTCACGTCGCGGTAGGCCAGCGGCGGCGCCTCCGCCATTTGCGCGGCGAATCTTTGGACTTCGGCTTCAAATTGCGCGTGCGGGAATACGCTGTAGACGATTCCAATGCGGCGGGCCTCTTCCGCCGACAGCCTCTCGGACGTATAAAACATCTCGGATGCGCGAGAGAGGCCCACGATGCGCGACAGAAAAAACGTCGCGCCTAGATCGGGGTACAGCCCGAGCTGCGCGAATGCCTGCTTGAACATCGCCTGATCAGAGGCGATCCGCAGATCGCAAGCCAAAGCCAGGCTCATCCCGCCGCCGGCAGCCGGCCCGTTCACAGCCGCGATCACCAGCTTTGGCATCGTCGCGATGGCGAGGACGGCTTCCTTTCCGGGTTCGAGCAGCGCCTGGAAGTCTCGGACCGAGCCGCGCATGCGCGCATCGTGAATGTAGTTGATGTCACCGCCTGCACAAAAACCGCGTCCGGCGCCCGTGAGGACGACGGTGCGCACGGATCGATCGTCGGCGGCGCGCAGAAGCGCGTGGACGAGCTCGCGGCACATCTCCGGATTCAGCGCATTCAATTTCTCCGGGCGGTTGAGGCGCAACGTGACTACCGCGCCCGACCGCTCTTCGAGCACGAGCGGACCTGCCGCCGTTTGCGTCGCTCCCATGAACGGTATTGTCTACGCGAAGGCCAGGCGGAGCCAGCTAATCTTTGAGGTTCTTCAAAAGCAAGGCGAGTTGCTTGAAATACCGCTTCTTGACGCTGAGGCTGGTCCCAGCATTCTGGGCGCTGGTGGAGGGGAGAACGAAGACATGCGCTCCATACAGGCGGTCTTTCTGCAGGCCGAGCTTGCACGGGCGGCCGGTGAACTTCTCGTAGACCATTTTCCCGTTGAAGGCGATCACCTTCGGACGCAAATCCTCCAGCTTCTGCGCAAGGAGAACGCGGCCTTCGGCGAATTCCTGCCGCTCGATCTCTTCGACGCCGCGAGTGGGCCGCTTCACGAGATCGGTCATGCCGATGCCGAATTCGACCATCCGCCGGTCGTCTTCGTATCCAATCGGCTCGGGGATGACACCCGACTCGTAGAGAATTGGCCAGAAATGGTTGTTCCTACCGGCGTAGTAATGCCCCACCCGCGCCGAGCGGTCGCCCGGATTCGCCCCGACCAACACCATTTTCATCCCCTTGCGGAGATAATCAGGCAACGTTTTCATAGACCTTAGCCAGGGTCCCGCAGGATGGCCTCGACTCACATCAGTGCAGTGACCCACAGGGCCGAGGGACTCGCAACACCCCAAACAAGGAACGCTCAGGCCGCACCTCTGGGTCGCGTCCGCCGGCTATCATAATACATTGGCATCCGCGAGGCCGCGAAAGCTGTGCTACCCTTTTCCTTGTAAGAGTCAACTATGAGTTCGCCGAAACTGGACCCGGTGCAGCAACACACGCTGCCGTCGCAAGTCGTCAAGGCAGACGAGCCCATTCTCGTCGCCGCAGCGAAGGCCGGGGACATTTCCGCGTTTGACACGCTGGTAGGCCGCTACGAGCGCAAGATATTCCGGCTCACCCAGAACATTACGCAGAACCGCGAAGACGCCGAGGATGCCATGCAGGAGGCTTTTCTGAAGGCGTTCGAGCATCTGGGCGATTTCGAAGGCAACTCGCGCTTCTATACGTGGCTGGTGCGCATCGCGGTGAACCAGGCGCTCATGAAGCTCCGCCGGCGCCGGTCGAACATCGTCTCGCTCGACGAAGAAATCGACACCGGCGAGGATATGATGCCACGCGAGGTAGAAGATTGGGGACCCTCGCCGATGGAGCGCTACGAGCAGACCGAACTCGGTGAGATTCTTTCCAAGGTGATCGGAGACCTCGATCCGCCATTCCGAATCGTATTCCAGTTGCGCGACATCGAACAATTATCGACGGAAGAAACGGCGGAGGCTCTCGGGCTTTCCGTTCCCGCGGTGAAGTCGCGGCTTCTGCGGGCGCGGCTGAAGTTGCGCCAGAAATTGAACCAATACTTTCGGCGAGGGGCAAACTCGTGAAGTGCAGAGAAATCGTTAAGGAGCTGGCAGATTATTTGGATGAGGCGCTCGACCCGCTGCTTCGGGCGTCAATTGAAGAGCACCTCTGCAAGTGCAAGGATTGCCGCATCGTGGTGGACACTACGAAGCAGACGATCGACATCTTCTGCAACTCCGAGCCGGCCCCTCTGCCCCAGACAACGCGCCAGCGGCTGCACGAAGCCCTCGCCAAGCGCCTGCGCCGCGCTCGCACCGGAGCCAGCCCTCAGGCCTGAGCCGAAAGCACATCCTGCCACATCGGAATGTCGCGCCCCATTCCCCGTTCACGAGCGATTTCGTAGAGCCGGCCTCCAAGAACGATATCTTCGATCGCAATTCCATTCGATTTAAAAAGAGTGATCTGATCCTGGTTGGTGCGCCCCGGCGCCTTGCCGGAGACGATATCCGCCAAGTCGCGCACGCCAGTCCAACGAGTTGCATCCTTGCCGAAGGCCTGGATTAGGTCGCCGGCCTCGATCTTCGACTGTTCAACCGAATCGGCGGCGATCACGTCGCAGCGCCCGACGGCTTCGGCATCGAGTTCCTGTTTCTCCGCGAAATTGGATCCGATCGCGTTGATATGCATTCCGGGATGCAGCCAGCGGCCTTCCAGCACTGGCTTGCTCGCCGTGGTCGAGGTGATCATGATGTCGGCGCCGCCCACGGCCTCTTCCGCGGAAGCAACGGGCGTAACCGGCACGCCCAGGCGAGCCGTCATGTCTTCGGCAAATTTCTCTCGCCGGGCTGCATCGCGTCCAAAGGCGCGAATGATTTCAAGCTTTCGCGCGTGCGCGACGGCTTCGAGCTGCGTGCGCGCCTGCAAGCCCGTGCCGATGATGCCGACGCTTCGCGCGTCGGGCCGCGCCAGCACGCGCGTGGCAAAGCCGCTGGCGGCGCCCGTGCGCATCTGCCCGAGATAGTCCGCTTCAATCAGGGCGCACAACTCGCCCGAGCGTGCGCTGAAAAGCGGCACCAGAAAGCGGACGCCGCCCGGAGAAACCGTGTAAATCTTCAGGCCCATGTAACCGCCGGCCGAATCCGCCGCGGCCATGTAATTCATCAGGCCTTTTTCGACCATGCGCAGTCTCCGGCGTGGATGGCAGACCGCTGAGCCATCCGCCAAACGGCGGAACGATGTTTCAACGGCTTCGAGCGCGAGCGGCATTGTCAAAATCGCGCGTACGTCCGCTTCTGTGATCAGCAAAGGCATGGAAATGGACTCCTTCCGACGGCAAACAAACCCGCAGGGAAAATATCAAAAGTTGAGCTGATAGCGAAGCACGCGAGCGCCGGGGGAATCCAGGACGAGCAGTTCCTTGCGCGGGCTGGCAGCCAGCGCGGGCGCCGACCGCTTTGCCTGGCCTAGATCGGGAGCCAAATCGGCGTCGAGCACGGGCCGACCCTCGGTGGTGAAAACGTGCAACATTCGGCCATCCACGTCCATGGCGAAGATATAGCCGCGGCTGACGGCGATCCGATCGCTGAGCCTTCGGTCGGTGCCGTCGGAGGTTGCATTTAGCGCGGTTAGGAAGCGGCCGTCACCCGTAAAACGCAAAATGCGGTTGGATGCGGGATCGGCCACGTACAGGAAACCATCCGCTCCGCTGGCCACCGCCTTCGGCCGCACTTTGACAGATGGCTGATCGGCCTCCAGAGACCAGGACCGGAGCAGCCGGAGGCGCGACGTAAAGGTGAACATCTTGCCGGCTCCGGTATCGAGCACATGGATCGTGCCATCATCCTCGACGGCGACATCGATCATGTTCTCCAGGTTCTGTCTCGTTCTCAGCCGCAGCTCGCGGTAGCGATCGCCGCTCGGCAAGAAGATCGTGGCGCTGTTGCGTCCCGAATCGGTGACGTAGATCGCGCCGCCGCTATCGACAGCGATCGCTTGCGGATGCTTCAAGCCATCCTCTTCAAACGCGAGCAGTGGCGTGCCGCGAGGGTCAAATTTTTCGACGAAGTGGCTCGCAGCATCGACAATGTAGGTGTCACCCACAGAGTCGGTCGCAATACAGGCTGGCTGACTCAATTGTCCGGGGCCATTGCCTCTGACGCCCCACGAGGATATGTATGTGACCGATGGAGGTGGCGCTGGCCGTGACTGCGCTTCGGTCCGCCCTCGCGAGCATCCGGCAATCAGAAATGCCAGGGCCAGAGCAGCGGGCACAATTGAGCGCGGGATTGGAAGTCGAGGGTTCAGCGAACCGCTCGGGAGAGGGTCGCTGCGGTACCACGAAATAAGGCCGATCATTGCGTTGCTATTCGTGCGCATGTTTCCGTTTGACCGGCGCGGAGCCGCCTTCCTTGACGCGCCGCACGATCGTCTGATGCATGTGGTAGGTTCGCGTCTTGCTTTCATCGTCACTCGAGTCCGAAAAAGAAAACGTCACATCCCCGCCCGCGGATGTCGCAGGCATCAGATTCACCGGCAGCTTGCCGCACAAATCGCTCTCGACGTAGGCAGTCTCGTAGCGCTGGCGCTGCGGGCTCCACGTGAAGGCGCGCATTAGAGTGAAATCACAGGGCTGCCCTTCGGGTCCGCGGCTGCCAACGAGTAGATATTGGGGCTTCGGTCCCGCCGGGTCGGCCACGTGATTCAGCTCGAACCACGCCACGATGTGCATCCCAGCAGCACTCGCGTAGTCCGGCAGCGGCGCGGGAACATCGAGATCGACAAAGCGACCGAGAATCCAGCCGGAAACGGTCGACTGGTCCGGCAAATGAGCGCGCACGAGCCACCAATCTTCCTTCTTCGCAGGAGGTGTTTCCGCGTCGGAAGAGGTGTTGGAAGCCTCCTGGCCGGCCGCAGGCGTTGCGGGGGCGTCCACAACTTTGCGCTCGAGCAGGTCCACGGGGATCGTCTTCGCTAGTTGCCGTATGCGCGGGGCATCACGACCGGCATCGATGTGGAGGTTGCTGATCGCGTGCGTGTGGCCCCTCGCCTCGATGGGCGAACCGGAGCTTTTCGCTTCCAATTCCTTCGCACGTTGCCAGACGTCGGCGGAGAGCAGATCGCTCACGTCAATCCAGCCGACCACCCCGTTGGTGGTCCGGACCTGCGCCTGATCTTGCGACCGCCGCAGCACGTCGAGCCGATCGCCGTAGTTGACCGTGGTAACCGGTTCGCGAACCGCGGCTGTCGTGTCGTAAAGCGTCACGTCGCGGTTACCGGCATAGGCGACTTCGATTGGTCGTGCCGGACGCCGGAACCGAAAATAAGCGGCAGCGGCGATCACGAGCAGAACCATGAAGCCGATCAGCAGCTTTCGCATCAGATTGCGTCTCCAAAGCAAATTCCCATGGCGCGCGCCGCGCGCAGCGTTTCGTTCTGCGGATCAACGAGCCGGATGGGGTCGATGGCCTCAGCGATCGAGACCGAGTCAATCTTCGCGCCGTGCAGTGCAACCATCCGCCCGTACACCCGCTGAGCGACAAGCTCCACAGCTCCTGCGCCAAAGCGCGCCGCGAGAATGCGGTCAAAAGGACTTGGGGTTCCGCCGCGCTGCATGTGTCCCAACACGGTGACGCGGATTTCGTTGTCCACGCGTTCGCGGATCGCCTGCATCAGGGAGTTCCCCGCCTGCCCAGGCTGCGTTCTGGGCAGAGCTCGGCCTGTCGCATCCTGCTCTGGCAGTTTCGCGCCCTCGGCAATGGCAATCACTGCGAAGGTCCGGCCCAGTGATTCGCGGTGGTGAATTGCGGCGCACACGCTCTCCATGTTGAAAGGAATCTCCGGCAGGAGAATCACGTCGGCTCCGCCGGCGAGCCCTGCATAGAGCGCAATCCAGCCCGCGTCGCGGCCCATCATCTCGACGATCATCACGCGGTGATGGCTCTCGGCAGTGCTGTGCAGGCGGTCAACGGCTTCGGTCGCGATGTGCAGGGCGCTGTCGAAGCCCAGCGTCACGTCCGTGCACTGGAGGTCATTGTCGATCGTTTTCGGGATCGCGACAATGTTCAGGCCGAGGCGCACGAATCGTTGCGCAATCGCCAGCGTGCCGTTGCCCCCAATGACGATCAGCGCGTCGATGCCGAGCTTTTGCATTCCCTCGAGGCAGCGACCCGAATAGTCGCGCGCAGTCTTTTGTCCGGCTTCTGAAACGGGAAACGAAAAGGGGTCTTTCGAGTTGGTCGTTCCGAGGATCGTCCCACCAAGCGGCAGGATACCTCGCGTGGATTCAAAGGTCAGCTCGCGGCAGCGCTCCGGCCAGATCAGCCCGCCGAAAGCATCGGGAACGCCGATCACCTTCCAGCCGTGCTGGCGCTTCGCGGTGTGGACGATGGCGCGAATGGCCGCGTTCAGTCCGGGGCAATCGCCGCCGCCCGTGACCACACCAATCATGCGCTGGCTGGGTGTCATGCTGAAGGTTTCCGAGGCAAGCAATGATTCTACACCAACGATGAAAGGCACTCGCGGAGCGGCGTCGCGAAAAAATTACGGGTGTGTCCGAAAAGGTGCGGGCTTGCATCGTTCTGCTAGAATCCTGCACGGCCGTCTCGGCGCCGCGGTTTCATTAACAAGGAGAATCGAATGCAAAGTCTGGAAAAGCTGAGGCCGCTCGCGTTGCTGCTTCTACGCCTGGCGCTCGGTGCGATTTTCATCTACCACGGCTACCCCAAATTGTTCGGACACACGCGGGAGGCCATGCGGACGTTCACCGAAATGGGGTTCCCGAGCTACTTCGCATACATTTCAGGACTGATCGAGTTTTTCGGAGGCTGCATGCTCGTGGCGGGGCTATTCACGCGCGTGGCAGGCCTGCTGCTGACCGTGGAAATGGCCCTTGGGATCTGGAAGGCCGGTCACTTCATCGCTGATCCGATGGCGGTTCGGAACTACGAATCGCCGCTAGCGCTTGCGGTCAGCGCCTTCGCGCTTGCCACTTTTGGCGGGGGTGTCGTTTCACTCGATCAAGCGATCTTCCGTGAAGGCGGCTCGTCGCCTCGCAAGGCAAGAACCAAAGATTGATCTCCGGGCTATCGACACGGCATGTCAGGCCGCCGGCGTCGAATGGGGAGCCGCGGCGGGCGGGGCCGATTGCGGCGCCGGATACGGCGCCTGGGGCATCACAAGCCAAGCTACAAAGTAACCCACGAATGCTGGCACAAGCGGTACCGGCATAAGAACGAGCAACACCCAGATCAGGCGCACGAGCGTGGAATCGATTTCGAGGTACTCGGCAATGCCGCCACAGACACCGGCAATCTTGCAGTCCACGACTGAGCGCATCAGCCGCCTCGCCGCGCGGGGTGGACTCGCAGGTGTCGCGTGTTGCCGCGCGCCGCAGAAGTAGCAGAAGTTCGAATATTCGGTGATCTCTCGCTGGCAATTCACGCAAACCATGGGCTGGACCTCCTTACCCTAGCATCGCTCACTCGGAACCCACTTGAAGATACGACGGGAAAGCAGGAAAAGTTTCTGCCAACCGCTCAATATGCGGCAAGGTCGCGAACTGCGCGAACGATATCCTCGGACTGCGGCAGAATCGCATGCTCCAGCTTGGGATGGTAGGCGCAGAAGGTGTCTGTGGCAGCCACGCGCCGCACCGGGGCGTCCAGCTGGTCGAACAGTTCATCCGCGATCCGCGCGGCGATTTCGGCTCCGTAGCCCCACGATTGCGCATCCTCGTACGCCACAATCACGCGGTTCGTCTTGCACACGCTGGCCGCAACCGCGTCCCAGTCGTAAGGACTCAGCGAACGCAGATCGATGATTTCGACTGAGACTCCGTCCCGCGCCAATTCGGCCGCCGCGACTTCGGCGCGATGCACCACGGCGCCGTATGTGATGATGCTTATGTCGGTCCCCTCGCGCGCCACGCGCGCCTTTCCGAACGGAATCGTGAAATCCGGTCCGGGATAAGGCGACCGGCTGTAGGGCTGGCGGTAGAGGTGCTTATGCTCGAGCACCATCACGGGGTCGTCCGAACGAAGAGCCGTGTGCAGCAGGCCGCAGAGATCAGCAGCGGTCGATGGCATCACGACGCGCAGGCCCGGAATGTGAGTGAAGGTTACTTCACCGCACTGGCTGTGATAGATACCTCCGCCGGTCAGATAGCCGCCGATCGCAACGCGCAGCACCACCGGTGCCTTGAAATGTCCCCCCGAGCGCCAGCGAATGTTCGCAAGCTCATTTCGCAGCTGCATCATGGCCGGCCAGATGTAGTCGAAAAACTGAATCTCCGCCACCGGCTTCAATCCCCTCACCGCCATGCCGAAAGCGCGTCCGACGATCGCTGCTTCCGCGATCGGCGTGTTAAACACGCGCACGGAGCCAAACTTGCGCTGCAATCCTGCCGTCGCTTTGAAGACGCCACCCTTCCCTTTCAGGTGGGCGAGATTCTGTTCGCGGGTGCAATCCGCCACGTCTTCGCCGAAGACCACGATGCGCTCGTCGCGCGCCATCTCGTCGGCGAGCGTGGCTGAAATCGTTTCGACCATCGTCTTCGGCTTGCCGGGTCCGTTATGGCCGACGTGGTTCGGCTGCGACGGTGTAGCCTCGAACTGCGGCCCCGTAGGATCGATATCGGGCGAATAGACTGATGCGTAGATAGAATCAACCGAGTCCGCTTCGGCCGCCAGCGCGCGATCCGTCGCTTCGAGTATTTCGCGCTCCACCTCCGCCTCCAGCTCTTCCATCTCGTGGCCTTCGAGAATTCCCTCGCGCACCAAGAACAGGCCAAAGTTGGTAACAGGATCGCGATGCGCTTCCGATTCGCGGTCTTCGGGGGTCTTGTAGAGGTTTTCGTCGTCAGAAAGCGAATGCGAATACGGGCGCGTCACGTGCGCATGGACGAGCGCCGGAAGCCGCTGCGTGCGGCAATAGGCCGCAGCCCGGCTCACCACGGCGTAGCTTTCGAGCACGTCCGTGCCGTCGCATTCTTCCACCATGAGCCCCGGATAGTTCACCACAAGCTTCGAAATGCTTCCGCCCGCGGTCTGTGCTTCGATGGGCACGGAGATGGCGTAGCCGTTGTCCTACACGAGAAACAGCACCGGCACCCTCCGCAGGGACGCCGCATTCAATGCCTCGTAGAACTCGCCTTCGCTGGTCGAGCCGTCGCCGCCCGAGACATACGCGATTTCATCGGAGTGGTGAGTCAACGAGTCGCCGAGAGGAGCTTTGCGGGCCTGCTCGAAGGCTCTCGGGAACCGGTCGTAGTAGAGCGCCGCCTCGGCGGCGCCGACGGCGTGGAGCCACTGCATGCCAGTCGACGAGGCACCCGGAACGATATTCAAGCGCCTGTTTCCCCAATGGGAGGGCATCTGTCGCCCACCGGACGATAGGTCGTCCTTTGCTCCAACAGACTGAAGCAACATCTCGTATGGCGTCACACCGAGCATTAGGGCCAGAGCGCGGTCGCGATAGTAGGCGAAGAACCAGTCATAGCCCGGCCGGAGAGCCAGCCCAGCGGCGGCCAGCACCCCTTCGTGCCCGGCTCCGCTGATTTGAAAGAAGATCCGGTTCTGGCGCTTGAGCTGGATTTCGCGGTCGTCGAGTCGGCGGGAGAGAAACATCGTGCGGTAGAGGCGCACGAGCGCATCTCTGTCGAGACCGTGATACTTTGAGGAATCAAATAGGGCCGTCTTGACCTTCGACTGCGAGGCCATCCCGACCGCCTCCGCTGGAGGGTTTCGCCGTTATCGCCGCTGCCACCGTCCGCCCATTATAGCCACATCGGCCTCCTGAGATGCAATGATGCGGCCCCCCAAATCACCCTGAAGAAGCAGGCGCAGAGCGGGCGCACCAGCCCGTCCAGCCCGCGCTAGCTAATTCGCTACTTGCATTCCACCTTAACTGGTGGGAGCATCGCACTAATCGCTATTCGGCCTGCCGGGTGGGTACCGCATGGCTTGTAGCTTCGATTTCGACTGGAAGAACCGCATCATTCGGTGCCGTTTGCACGGGCATGTCACAGACGAAGACCTGAAGGAACTGTATAGGACCGGGTACAAGCTGGTCTTCCGCACACAGCCTCTGGCCAGCATTGTGGATGGCTCGGCAGCTACTTCAGTGGGGGTTTCTGCCGAAGCGATCCGCGAGTTGGCCGAAGCTGCGCCGGTACTGTCCGACCCGAGGCGCCGTCGAATTATCCTTGCGCCTTCTGCCGACTTCTACAAGATGGCGCAGATGTTTGAAACCCACGGAGAGTCGAAGCGTCCGAATCTTCGCGTGGTCCGCACGGAAAGGGAGGCGTGGGCCATTCTCGGCGTGCAAAACCCGCGATTCGAGCCACTCCCTCCCGAGTGATTCGCGCTCACTTCAATCAGCGCAGCCTCTAATCCAGAGAATCGAAGAGCTCAGCTATCTTCGGAAACTCAGGGTCACCAGTGCGGACTGTTGTGACCTTCGCCGATTTGAACGGCTCCTCGGTCGGAATGCGGTCAAGCCATCTTTGATGAGAGAGTTTTTCGTGATCCGAAAAATCGAGACGCACGAAGAGGCGAATGTTGGCTAATGCTTTTTCCTTGTCGGCTTCGTCTTGTTTCGAGGTCTGCTTCTTGGCGGCGGATTTGCTTCGCGCGCCCTCTTTCTCCGCCATGCTAGCGGTATCTCCAGTGTCTCCCGCGGATTCAGCTCTCTCGAACTTTAGGAGCATCTTGTTGCCCAAGCGGAAGCCCTGTCTCCATCCGTCCACTTTGTGCCGCGCCCGTTGGGCCGCCTCTTCATTTGCGCCGAAATCGAAAACAAAAATGGATTGTGGCATGCATTCTCTATAGCGGTCACCGGACGGCGTGTCAAGCGTTCGGGCTGGAGTGCGCGTCAAAGCGATGTGGCCGACAAAGGCCCGTTCGAGTCTGAGGCGTTCGACCCCTTGCCAGTCCATCGAAATATCCCAGTCGTTTCGCTGCTGCTGATGAATTCGATCGACCCTGCAATGGACTCGATGGCCTGCCTGTTCCGATCGTTCAAATCGTGAACGGCGAGAATTCCGTCGGGCGAGAGTATGCGCAGGATGGCGGGCAAGTTCGTCCGAATCTCCACCGGATCATGCATCACATCGGCGAACACGAAGTCGAACTCTCCCGGCAAATTGCTGAAGTCACCGGATTCGAACGTGACGTATTGCGCCAATCCCTGCCTTCGAACGCAATACTCTGCGTATTCCGTGGTTGAGAATCCGAGCTCGAAGGCCTCCTTGAACTGTTCCGGCAAAGCTACTTCTTGCCTGCCATGAATTTCGGCGAATGCCTTTCTCGCGTGTTCTTCCGTTCGAAAGTCGAGATCAATCGTAGTGAAATCCACCGGCTTCCCGAGACTTCGAATCGCCGCGCAGATCGTCGCTGTGCTTCTGCCATAGAACGTGCCGATTTCCAAGATTCTGCGCGGGCGGGTTAGTTTGATGGCCGTGTAGATGTGCAATGCGTCTGCCCGCGAGAACCACCCGGTGATTTGCGGAAACCAATAATCGGTGGCGGTGTCCGCGCCAGCGCCGAGCGAAGAAGTCCGCTCCTGCTGTCTGACGAAATCCCGAAACGCAGCGTTCGATTCGCGCAGCGCCACGGCCGTCGCTTGGCTGCGGCAGCGCTTCAGCAACTCCTGCACGGTGGCCTGTTCGCTTTTTTCCACCCGCCCGGAGGCTCTTTCGAGCAGAGGAATTGCTTCTCTAAAGCGCCGCTGGAGGGCCAATAGCACTCCGAGGTTCATCGCGGCTTCCGCGTTGTCCGAGTCGAGTGCGAGCGCCTGCAAGAAACCCTGCTCTGCATCGGCGGCGCGGCCGCAGAGAGATTCGGCAACCGCCCAGTCGTTAGCGAGATTGGAGGTCGGAGCCTCGTGAAACGCCGCCTTCAATATCGCCGACGCCTCGGGGCCGCGTCGCTCGCGTAGAAGGCGCACCCCAATCGAATGCTTATCCTTCGGAGACATATTCTGGAGTTCCGCTGTGGTCACTTGTGCTCACCATTCGCGCCCGCGAATCGGCAAGCCGCGGACGGGTGCAAAGAAGTTCTAACCTTTGTCCCGCACGTGTAGCGCCGCGCGGCACATAAGAATCCTCCAATGTGTCGGCTTTCAACCAAAGCGCTCGCCCCTGGGCATCCGATGGTAAGATGTAGCCGAACACTATCAAAGGCGATGGAGTTCGCCTGAACCGTCCGGCAACGGACTGATGACTCCTGGCCGCCGCGCGGCGCCCAGGAGTTTTTTGTTGGCCCGAGCGAGGCGCAGATTCTCTTACTACAAGGAGCAACTGTGCGCATTGCTTTGTTGATCGTCTTCGGCACGCTGGGAACGCTAGCGCGTTACGCTTTGCAGGGCTTCATCCAAACGCGTACCGGCTCGACCTTTCCTTCTGGCACACTCGTCGTCAACCTGATCGGCTGCTTCCTGCTGGGCGGCATCGCTGAGTACGCGCTCCTGCACCTGAGCATCCCGCCCGACTGGCGCGTCGGCATCACCGTTGGTTTCTTTGGCGCGTTTACCACCTTCTCGACGTTTAGCTGGGAGACAGCGCGGATGCTGCAAGACGGCCAATGGCGCGCGGCGACCCTGTATGTTCTGACGAGCGTGATCGGCGGACTCGTCGGCGTTTTCTTTGGAATGAGAATCGCGGAGCGGATCTAGCAACGTCTGTTTGCGGCACGGAGGCGCACTATGACACAAGCCGGAAAGCATGAGCGATTTGAAGGCGAGCGCACTCTGATGCGCATCCACATCGGCGAGTCCGATCGCTGGCACGGCAAGCCGCTCTACGAGGCCATCGTTCAGCTTCTTCGCCAAGAGAAATTCAGCGGAGCTACGGTGCTCCGCGGCGTCGGCGGCTTCGGCAGTTCGAGCGTCTATCACACGGAAAAAGTGCTGCGTCTCTCGCAAGACCTGCCCATCGTCGTCGAAGTGGTCGAATCCAGCGAACGCATCGAACAGATCTTGCCGCGCCTGGACGAGATGATCGGCGGCGGACTCGTGACGCTCGAAAAAGTCCGCGTCATTCTCTACCGCTCGCACAAGTAGCCGTTGTGCCTCGCCGGGCGGCGTGTTACAAAGCTCGCTTTCGGGAGGCGCCGCCTTGGACAAGCAAAAGCTTCTTCAGTACATCGATCACTTCAATCACAAGCGCTATGAAGAAGTCATGGCGTACTACGATCCCGACGTTGTGATCGAATACCCGACGATGCTCGCCAATCCGGACGCCCCTCCTGTCACGCGTCGGGGCCGCGCGGGATTCCTCGAGCAGTATGTCGAACTGCACAAACACTGCCGCGAAGCGCTTGAGGTGCAGACCGTCATACAAGAAGGCAACATGATCGCGGCGGAGATGTACACGGAATTCCACTTCTTCAAAGACTATCCCAACTTTTCAGGCCGCAACATGAAGGCGGGGGACGTCTACATCACGACGAATTGGTGCATCTACCAGGTCGAAAACGAAAAATTCAAACGCATCCGCGTCGCGCACTGGCGCAAGCACGATCCCAAAACTGCGCGGCTCTAGCCCATTCTCCCGGGTGCCCGCGCGGGCGCCCGAAAAGCGGCCATTTCTGTTGTTGCGCTGGCCACCGCACCATGCTAGGTTAAGCGAACAAAAAGCGAAGAATCGATTCTGGACGGAAGTCTGACCGAATGAGCTCGGGAGGGCGCATGGCTGCATCGACGCAAGGCTTGGCTGTAAGACCGATATCGACTCTGGATACGTTCCAGGCAGTCCTGGGCGCGCTGGCGGGCCGATATGGAGGGAATGATGTTCTCACGGCAGTGAAGCACATTCCCCCGCGCGAGGCACAGTTCCGGCCGATGCCAGACTGGGTGCGCGCGGAACTCGCAGCGGCCTACCGCGCCAAGGGAATCGACCAGCTCTATTCGCACCAGGCGGCTGCTGCCGAAGTCGCGCGCACGGGCAAAGATCTCGTCGTCGTCACGCCCACGGCGTCGGGCAAGACACTGTGCTACAACCTGCCAATCCTGAACTCGATTCTTGAGAACACAGACACACGCGCGCTCTACCTCTTCCCCACCAAGGCGCTCGCGCAAGATCAGCTCGCCGAGCTGCACGATCTCGCCACGCGCCTCGACGATTCCTTCGGCGTCTTCACCTACGATGGCGACACGCCCAGCGACGCCCGCCGCGCCATTCGCGAGCGCGGCCACATCGTCCTCTCGAATCCCGACATGCTGCACACCGGCATCCTGCCGCACCATACGAAATGGATTCGCCTGTTCGAAAACTTGCGCTACATCGTCCTCGATGAGCTGCACACCTATCGCGGCGTTTTCGGCAGCCATCTGGCCAACGTACTACGGCGGCTCGCGCGCGTGGCGCAGTTCTACGGCTCGCGCCCACAGTTCATCTGCTGCTCGGCCACGATCGCCAATCCCGGTGAGCTTGCTGCACAACTCACCGAGCGCACGGTGGAAGTCATCGACGAGAATGGCGCGCCTGCGGGAGAGAAGCTGTTTGTCTTCTACAACCCGCCCATGGTGAACCGCAATCTGGGCATCCGCCGGAGCTATTTGAACGAGGCCACACGCGCAGCGAAGGAGCTGCTCGCGCACAATTTGCAGACCATCGTCTTCGCGAACAGCCGTCTGCACACCGAGGTGTTGCTGACCTACCTGCAGCAAGCGTTTCCGCCCAAGCCGGGCGCCGCGGAACCGATTCGCGGCTATCGGGGAGGCTATCTGCCGGGAGAGCGGCGGGAAATCGAACGCGGCCTGCGCGAAGGGCGCGTTTGCGGCGTCGTCGCGACCAGCGCACTCGAACTTGGGATCGACATCGGTTCGCTCGATTCCTGCGTCATGGCAGGCTATGCCGGCTCGATCGCATCTACCTGGCAACGCGCGGGGCGCGCGGGGCGCCGCAGCGGAACGTCCTGCGCCGTGATGGTGGCGTCGTCGGCGCCGCTCGACCAATTTATCGTGCAGCATCCGGAATACTTTTTCAGGCGCTCTCCCGAGCACGCCTACGTCCAACCGGACAACCTAGAGATTCTGGTGAACCATCTGAAGTGCGCGGCGTTTGAATTGCCGATCGCACCTGAGGAGAAATTCGGCGATGTCGATGTGCAAGAGCTATGCGAACGGCTCGCTGAAGCAGGATTCCTACACCGCAGCGGCGGCAACTGGCATTGGGTGCAGGAAGCCTATCCCGCGGACACCATCAGCCTGCGGTCAGTGACTTCGGACAATTTCGTGATTGTGTTGTCAGCCACCGAAGATGACGGCAACACGACCGGCACAAAGAAAGGCACACCGGAAGTGATCGGTGAAGTTGATTTTTCATCCGCGCTCACGACGGTTCATCCGAAGGCAATCTATCTGCATCAGGGCCAGCAATATCACGTCGAGCGGCTGGATTTCGACCAGCGCAAAGCCTACGTCAAACCGGTCAGCGTCGAATACTACACGGACGCAATTCGCTACACGCAGGTCCGCGTCCTCGAGATCGCTGAAGAGGAATCCATCACCGGCAACGCGACGCCGCACGCCTCCCGTTCCCACGGCGATGTGCTGGTTCGCTCGCAGGTGGTCGGCTTCAAGAAAATCAAGTTCTTCACAAATGAAAACGTAGGCGATGGAAAGCTCGAACTTCCAGAAAACGAGATGCACACTACGGCGTTCTGGATCACGCTCGAACATCCTCTGCTCGCATCGCTGCCGTTCGCGCTGTCTGACCGGCAGAGCGGCATTTTCGGCTTACTCTACGCACTCGAATCGATGGCTACGCTGCTCCTGATGTGCGATAAGCGAGACCTTGGGACTGCGGTCGGCGAGCGCCCCCCCAGTCCAGGGATCGAAACCGAGTGGCACGAATACACGACGGCGAGCGACGATCCCGCCAAGATGAAGGAATTCTTCGAGCCGAATCTGTACCTATACGACGCGTATCCGGGCGGCATCGGATTCAGTGAGCCGCTCCACCGTGTCCACGATCTCTTGCTGCGGCGCACGCGCGAGCTAGTCGCGGCGTGCCCGTGCGACAAGGGCTGCCCATCGTGCGTGGGACCCGCTGGCGAGAAGAGCGAACGTACGAAAGAAGCCGCGCTCGCCATTCTGAATCAGCTTTGCGCCTGAGGATCGAACGGTGATGCCATCCCAATCCACTTTGGTCGGCCGACTGAAGGCGTTGCAGCCTGCTGCGAGGAAGTCCGCGAGCGCTCCCATCGCGGAGCTCAACCAGCGGGGGCTCATGCCGGACATCCCCGCCGGTGCGGAAGGCCTCGCCGAAATCCTGGGCGCTCAGCCTAGGCGCAATCGCTTCGGCGAGCATCTCGCGCTGCGCCGCTGGTTCTCGGAGTCGATCGACGCCGAGCCAGCTCAGTGCCTGCTCGATACTGCGGCGTTGCGGCTCCTCGCGCCGGATGCGCCGAATTGCGCGAGCGATCCGCAAAAGTGGCTCTTTCTTGACACCGAAACGACGGGCCTCGCGGGCGGCACGG